>Ga0181597_10001583_pt1 | contig 25498 bp, 23 predicted proteins | sample 041ome_5_FD_148647 | JGI IMG/M metagenome (GOLD analysis project Ga0181597, IMG submission 148647) | Coastal salt marsh microbial communities from the Groves Creek Marsh, Skidaway Island, Georgia - 041403US metaG (spades assembly) | ecosystem: Environmental > Aquatic > Marine > Intertidal zone...
GCTATCCCTATGGCGGTCGCTTGTCTGCACCAACCATCACAGGCGGCGTGGTCGAGGATTTGCGCGGTCTTGACAATGATGCCGCAAAACTGCGTTTGACAATGCCCGCGCAATCGAATGACATTGGTGGGCCGGTGTTTGACCAATTCGGTAATTTGCAGGCGATCTTGGTGTCGCCAAACGCATCTGGCCGCATTTTACCCAATGACGCCCAAGTCGCATTGAACTTGATCCGATTGGCCGAGAACGGCGCAAGCCTTGGCATTCAGGCAGGAACGAACACCAATGATGCATTGACGGAAGAAGCCTTGGTCGCAGCGCTCTCTGCGCCTGTTGCCTTGATCGAATGTTGGGAAAACTGATCACTCAGGCGCGCGGGCCAATCTGGTCCGCGTGCCGCATCAATTGCGCCAAAACCGTGGTGTGAACAGAATGAAAACGGTCATCAATTCAAGCCGTCCCAACAACATCCCAACGATCAATAACCACTTTGCGGTCACGTTGATATTTTCAAAATTCCCCGCAGGACCAATTTGATCCCCCAAGCCCGGACCAATGTTTGCCACCGCTGTTGCCGCCCCTGACAAGGCCGTGACAAAATCCAACCCTGTCATGCCCAAAAGGATCGCCAAGACCCCAAGCGTGACAAAGAACACAACAAAAAACGACATCACCGAATTCATGACATCATCGTCAATTGTGCGACCTTGAAATCGGGGAATGAACACGCCGTTGGGGGAATGGATCCGTCTCAGCTGTGATCTGATCGAGGCGACCATAATTTGATAGCGAAAGATTTTCACCGAACAGGCCGTCGATCCCGCACATCCACCAACCAGACCGACAAAGAAAAACATCGCAATTAAAAAGCCACCCCATTGCATGTAATCAACCGAGGCATATCCGGTCCCGCTTATGATTGAGGTGATGTTGAACAACGCTTCTCGAAAGGCTTGTTCGTGATGGTGTGGAAAAATCGAGACCAGAATAAATGTCGTTCCCGTCGCCAAGATCAAAATAATCGCCAGAAACACGATCACTTGGCTGTCATGCCATATCGCCGAGGCGTTTCCGTTCAACATCTGCACATAGCGCACAAAGGGCAAAGCGGCCAAGATCATATAGACAGAGGCAACATATTCCGCAGGCCCTGAAAACGTGCCAAATGACGCGTCATAATTTGAAAACCCGCCCGTGGAAATCGTTGTCAGCGCATGCACCAAGGCGTCAAACCCGCCCATTCCAACCGCCAAATAGGATAGGAAACAGGCCAAGGTTAGAACCACATAGATGCTGGAAATTTGTGACGCAATCTGCGTGGCACGCGGCAGGATTTTTCCCATCGTGTCAAAGGCCTCGGCACGAAAAACCTGCATACCCCCCACGCGCAATTCAGGCAAAAACGCCATTGCAACGACGATGATACCGATGCCGCCCAACCACTGCAAAATGCCGCGCCACAACAACAATCCGCGCGGAAGGTCATCCAACCCCGAAAACACCGTGGATCCCGTAGTTGTCATGCCTGACACGGCTTCGAAAAACGCATCAACCAAGACCGCTTGGGTCGCGCCAAAATAAAACGGCAATGCGCCAAACAATGGTAAGATAACCCAGACAGATGTCGTCAGGATAAATGTCTTTTGGATATCCAAACCTTCGGCTTTGCCATTTGACGATGCCATCGCGATAAACGTCCCGCAAAGAAACGTGATCGCACCACATTCCGCGAAAATCGTCCAATGCGGATTGCCATCGACATAATCCAAAGACATCGGAAATATCATCATCGCCCCAACAAAGGCGACAAGAATTCCGATCACATATCCAACAGGGCGTATATCAAACATGCGCATTCGATGACCTGACCAAAGTCTTAAGTCAAGAGCAAAGCAATCCCGAATTTATCCGCGATGGATCAATGTTTCGAACAATTTTGGATCCATTGAGGGGCTTGCAAACGTGTCGCCCTGATACAAGACAGACACAGCATCATGGCTGTGCAGGCTTTCTTGGTGGCTTGCGATGACACGAAAATCACCAATACGGTCATCTTTCATCAGGTTTTCACAGAACAAACGCGCGGCATCTTCGACGAAAATCGGATTGGCCGCGTTTAGTTCTGCAAAGGCTTGTTCATCTTCGCGCTTGACCATGACCTGCGTTTCCGTGGGCACGGCGTCGCGGCACATGTCAATCACATCCTCGAACCACAGTTTTGTGCTGCCTTCGATTTTCAATGACACACGTGCCACAGAACGCTGCGAATGCGGTGTTGCCAGCTGCCCGCGCGTCGCGCGCGCATGTTCTGACAATTCCAATGAACATGGGCAGGTCGAGCTATAGACATAGTCAATGTGCATGATTTTGTGTTGAACGCCCTTTTGTTCCACCAGTTCAAGAGCGATATCATAATATTGATACCCCTCTAGACCCGACCGCAGGCTTTTGATTTTTTGGGGAAACGAAAACCGCAGCACCACGCGCGCGTCAAAGCTTTCAAGATCCCGTTTATAGTCGTCCAAAACGGCGCGAACCACTTGAAAGCTGAACAAGCTTTCGGCGTGTTTGTAAAAACTGCGCATAATACGGGACATATTGATGCCCTTTTTATTCGCGTCCAAACCCACTGTTCCGGTGACGGATGTCTCTAACGTGATTTCACCGCCGTCGCGCCGTTGAAACCGAATTGGAAGCCGGAAATTCGAAATGCCAACATGCTGGATCGCAGTCTTTGCACCACGGATAAGCGAACTTGGTCCATTTTGCAGGTCAGGCAAGGATGATTTATACCCCTCGGACACGACAAAATCATGCGGGTAGTCACGTGAAAATTCAGGGTAATCTGAAACAGGCCCCGTCAACGCACGCAAAATGCGGGGGTCATCGGGATGCTCTTTTGCCCAAGCACGCAAGACGTTTAACGCGTTATCAAGCGCGTCTTTTTCTTGATGAGAATCGATACCACGAGAATGAAGCGTCATGGCGCCCCCCCTTAGACTGTGTCAGTCACACCTATAAATAGGTACGATCCAGACTTATTTCCAGATCCGCACCATTATAAGCGGTTTCCGACCTTTGAACACTATAATCGGTATTTCCAACCGCTTTATGACAGTGCGTTCAGGATATCACCAATTAAATCTTGTTCATCTTCGAGGCCAACAGACAATCGGATCAAACCCGGTGTGATGCCCAACATATCTTTTTGATCCTGCGGTAACCGTTGGTGCGTGGTTGTTGCGGGATGGGTCGCGATGGATTTCGCATCGCCCAAATTGTTTGAAATGACGATTATGTCGAGCTTGTTCATAAAGGCAAATGCCGCCGCTTCGCCACCTGCGACTTCAAAGGTGATGATGGTGCCGCCCTTGCCCATTTGCCGCGCAACCAAATCGAATTGCGGATGGCTTGGATGACCGGGATAGGACACTTTGGTGATCTTGGGGTGACCCTGCAACGCCTCAGCGATCTTTTCCGCGCTTGCCGTTTGCGCACGCACGCGCAGGTCGATGGTTTCCAAACCCTTTAGCATGATCCAAGCGGTGAACGGGCTCATCGAGCCGCCCGTATGTTTCATATAGGTTTCAACCGGCCCACGGATCACATCACGCTTGCCCAAAATGACACCACCCAATGCGCGGCCTTGTCCGTCAATATGTTTCGTCGCGGAATAGGTAACGATATCAGCACCTTGTTCAATCGCACGCGAAAACACCGGTGTGGCAAAGACGTTATCAACAATCACCATCGCACCATGTGCATGGGCAATCTCGGCAACACTTTGGATGTCCACAACCTCAAGACCCGGGTTTGAAACGGATTCAAAAAACACCACCTTGGTTTGATCGGTGATCGCCGCGCGCCATTGATCCAAATCTTTGCCATCGACCAAAGTGACATGCACACCAAAGCGCGGCAGAATTTCGTCCAAGATATACAGACACGATCCAAACAGCGCACGACCCGCAACAACATGATCCCCCGCATTGAGAACCGACATCAAGGCACCATTGACCGCCGCCATGCCCGACGCACAGGCAAAGGCGTCCTCTGCCCCTTCCAACATCGCGATACGGTCTTCGAACATTGCAACCGTGGGGTTGCCATAACGGGCATAGATGAATTCATCTTCGCCTGCTTTGACAAACCGCGCCTGGGCCTGTTCGGCAGTGTCATAAACGAAACCTTGGGTCAAAAAAATCGCTTCGCTGACTTCGTTATACTGGCTGCGACGGGTGCCGCCGTGAACCAAATTTGTGCGGGACTTATAGTCGTGTGTCATTCTTTCCTCGGGCCGTGTGACCAAAAAAAACCCCATTCGCATGGGTCAAGCGAAAGGGGGCTCTCTCATCCTGACCTTTTAGCGGCATGTTTAACGTGGCCCGCAATCTGGTAACAAATCGCCACAAAAATCGCATATCGCAGTTCGGCCAATCGGTCAATTCCCAATGAACGCTTGACTAATTGCGTTATGAGTCATCCCGATTGTCCAAATCACCATATGTGCCAAAGACCTTGTATTGGCTGATTATAAACGCGAACATGGCGATGGGCAGACCGAAGGTTTTGAAATATACCCACATTTCGGTTGACTGCGTGCGCCAGACGATTTCGTTGGCGATGGCCAGACCGACAAAAAACACGGTGATGCGGCGGGCAAGGATCATCCATCCCTCATGCGTCATTTTCAACGACTGCCCTAACACGGTTTCCATATAGGATTTTTTGCGCAACAGGCCAAAGCCCATGATCGCCGCGAACAAAAGATAAATGATCGTCGGTTTGATCTTGAAAAACCGCTCGTCGTTCAGAAAGACGCTCAAGCCGCCAAAAACCACCACCAAAACCACAGTGACCACCTGCATTTTGGAAATTTCGCCAGACAATAGCCAGCCGACAAAGGTCGACAAAACCAACACCGGAACAAAGACGGCAGTCGCCGCAATAAAGCCGTCATAGGTTTGGCCCATTACAGAGATCTCTTGGTCTTTGAACATGTAAAACGCGATGAAAAAGACCGCCAAAGGTCCGTATTCCAAAATGCTTTTCATCGTCGGTGATAAGGGTTTCTTTGCCATGGTTTAGCCTCCAAATTCCACGATGACCGCGCCCAGCGCGATCAATGTCATTAATGCGATGCGTCTTGGTCCTACCTTTTCTTTCAGAACAAGCCAACCAATAAACGCGGCAAAAACGGTTGATGTTTCGCGCAGCACTGCGGCCTCGCCCACTTTGTCCAAACGGGTGGCCAACATGATGGACCCAAAGCTGAGGTAGGCCACAAATCCGCCGATAAATCCCCGTCTGAGCAATGGCCCCAGCGCAGGACGTTGCGACAGACCGACCCAACGCCGCGCGGCAATGATGGGAAAGGCAATGCCGTCGATCATAAAAAACCACGCCAAAAAGGTCAGCGGATTTTGCGCGACGCGGATCGCATAGGCGTCATATGTGGTATAAAGCGCAACGAACAAACCTGTTGTCATCGCAAAGATCATCGCAATCCCCAATGTGTCGCGCTCTTGTTCCAGATACATCATATTATAGATGGCCAAGCCGAATATGCCCGACAACAACACCGCAACGCCCATCCATTGGGTCGGCGTGAAGACTTCGCCAAAAATGAAATAGGCTCCGACAACCGTGAACAATGGCCCCATGCCGCGTACAACGGGATAAACGACGGTATAGGCCCCTTTGGTATAGGCCAGTGCTTGCAGCCATTTATACACAAAATGGATCAAAAAGACCCCAACGAACAAAGGCCAGAGCGCAGGTTCAGGCCATGGCACCAAGAAAAGCGCAATGGGCGCCGCCATGGTGCCATATCCAAAATCGATTGCGCCGCGCGACAACCAAGGGTCATATCGCCCCTTTTGCAAGGCCCCGAAAACCGCATGCAAAAATGCAGCCATGACCGCAAGGATCAGCGCGGCCTGATGCCCCGCCTCTGTGCCCTCGATCGCATAAATCCATTCATTCATCTCGGGCGCATCCTTTGGGCCAGTTTATTCCAAACCCGTCAAAGCTTTTGCAAAATCTTCGGGATCAAAGGGGGCCAGATCATCAATCTGTTCCCCAACGCCAATCGCATGAATGGGCAGGCCAAATTTATCGGCCAAGGCCACCAAAACACCGCCCTTTGCCGTTCCATCCAATTTGGTCATGATTAAACCGCTCACATCGGCAAGTTTTTTAAAGGTTTCGACTTGGCTAATCGCGTTTTGCCCTGTCGTGGCATCCAAAACAAGCAGGGTGTTATGTGGCGCCTCGGGATCCTTTTTGCGGATCACGCGGACGATCTTGGCCAGTTCCTCCATCAAATCTTGACGGTTTTGCAAACGGCCTGCAGTGTCGATCATCAACAAATCTGCACCATCCTCTTGGGCCTTGGTCATGGCATCAAAGGCAAGCGAGGCGGGATCTGATCCTTCGGGGGCAGTCAAGACAGGAACACCCGCGCGCGTTCCCCAAACCTGCAATTGTTCGACCGCTGCGGCGCGGAATGTGTCGCCCGCGGCAATCACAACGGATTTGCCCGCTGCTTTGAATTGACTGGCCAATTTGCCGATTGTCGTGGTCTTGCCCGATCCGTTCACACCGACGACCAGAACCACTTGGGGGGTTTTGGCATAGATCGGCATCGGCTTGGCCACGGGTTCCATGATGCGGGTGATTTCTTGGGCCAAAAGCTGCTTGATCTCTTGGGCAGACATTCGTTTTCCCAGACGGCCTTCGGCCATATTCGCCGTGACACGCAAGGCGGTATCAACTCCCATATCGGATTGAATGAGCAGCTCTTCGAGCTGTTCTAGCATGTCATCATCTAATTCGCGGCGAACGACCGTTTGTGTCGGGCTGCGCCCAAACAGGCGCCCGACCAACGTGGGTTTTGCAGTCTCTGGCTCTGGCTCTGGCTCTGGCTCTGGCTCTGGCTCTGGCTCTGGCTCTGGCTCTGGCTCTGGCTCTGGAAAGGTAATTTCAACAGGCGCTGCGTCAACGGGCTGGTCTTTGACATCAAGGGTTTCTTCGATGCCCCCGTCTTCGATAATTGCATCCAATCCTTCGTCCAATTTGGATGAAGATTTAAACAATTTATCTTTCAGCTTTTTGAAAAATGCCATTGCCTACTCCAGTACTGCCACTCTAGGTCACTTAATCCTAATTATCCCAGAATAAAAGCCTTTCGCACGCAATCGCACAAATCAGGCATAGGCGAGGAAAAACAGGATCTGAGCCGCAATATAGGTGATCCACACAAGATAGTCATTTGTCACGCCCTTTGGATGATATGGTCCCAATAAAAACTTGCCCCGTCCGATCAAACTGTCCGAGGTCAAAAAGAGGATTGCCCCAACGATCACCGCGATCGATTGCGTGGACAAGGCGGCAAGCGCCATTGACGCGATAAACAGCACATAGATCCGGACGGCCCATCGCAGTGACCCCGTACGTGGGATCAGCCAAAATTCGGTGCTGATTGCATATGCCACGATCACAATCGCGGGTATAACCGCAATCTTGTCTGACCCTGACCAAAACAACAGCGCATAAAACACATGCGCCACGGCAAATGCGGCAACACCCATCAAGAACTTTGCCGTGCCATCGCGTGACAGCGCCCAATCCCCGAACGCGGACATCACAAGCCCCGCAATCAGGAACCATGGCGATCCCAACCACAACGCGCCAATCCCCAATACCAAGACAGGGATAGTCTTCATGGTGCTGCGCCATGCATTTTGGGCACCTTGCAGACACGACAGCGCATAGTTCAGCGCGAACACCACACAAAGACAGGCGATCAGAACTGGATACATGTCAGGAATGTCTTTCAAAGAAATCTAAATCACAATATGGTTCCAAGTATGAACAAAAAAGTATTTGAATGTCTAGCCTCTGTAACCGCGATGGTCTTGTCAGGCAGCTGTTTGGCTGATCCGCTGACATTGCAAGACTTTGCCGAGACAGTCACCGGACGGACCTTTGATTTTTCGGTAAATGGCTTTGTCTATGGCGTTGAACGGTATTGGCCCAATCAACGCGCCGAATGGCTGTTGGACGACGGCACGTGCCTATTTGGTCGCTATTACGAATGGCAGGGAAAAATCTGTTTTATCTATGACGAATATGGCGCGGATGCAGAGCGCTTGCCGCAGTGCTGGACATTTGAACGCACCGACATGGGCATAACCGCCACGTTCTTTGAACCCAATTCCACCCATCCGCCGATTTCGATGACACCAAGCGATACGCCGCTTGCCTGCACAGGACCCGATGTCGGCGCGTAGAACCGATTAGAACAAGGATCCTTGATCTGAGGTCGGGTTAGACTTCGCAGGCTTTTTGGGGGTTGACGCAGCGCCCGAAGTCCCTGTTGTGACGCGACCGTCCGCGAATTCGATATCCAAAACATCCGCGGCTTTTGCTTGAGAAGCTGTGGTAACCAACGCACCATTGGCCCGCACGACCGCATATCCGCGCTGCAATGTGGCCTTGTACCCCAAGGTTTCGCGCAACCGATCCAGGGCCGAAAGTTGGTCGCGCATGGATTTGATCTGCCCCGAACCGACCGCGGACAGGCGTTGTGCCACAGCATCCAAATCGCGTCTTTTCTGGGCAATATCGCGATGCACAACCTCTACCCGCAGGCGTGGCGTAACCTGTGCCAATCGTTCGGATCGCATCTGCACTGTGCGCGTTAACGCGGGATCAAGACGGGGGGACACCCCGTCCAGCCGCCGCCGCTCAGACACCACCCGATTGCGCAACGCGGATGGGCGCAGCGATCCCGCCACATCAGACAGCGAAATCCGTTTCACCTGCACCAAGCGTGACAAACCAGCCGGCAATCGGTCTGACATATAATCAAGCTTTTGGCGTGGGGCCTCAACCAATGTATTGACCCGAGGCAAAGCGCGCGCCACATCGCGCAATCGCTGTCCGCGCGCGCTCAGCGCTTGCGACACAGATTGCGATAACCGAGCCCCCTGCCCATCAACCCATGCCAGCAATTCATGACGCACAGGCACTGCCATTTCGGCCGCAGCTGTGGGTGTTGGGGCACGTTGATCGGACACAAAGTCAATCAAGGTTGTGTCCGTTTCATGCCCAACAGCAGAAATCAGCGGGATCTGTGACGCGGCTGCAGCGCGGGCTACGATTTCTTCGTTAAAGCCCCACAAATCCTCCATCGATCCGCCGCCACGCGCAACAATCAATACATCAGGCCGCGGGATTGCCCCCCCGGGGGTCAGCGCATTAAACCCCGCAATCGCGCGGGCCACTTCGGGTGCACATTTTTCGCCCTGTACCGCGACAGGCCATACCAACACCTTGCGCGGGAACCGATCGCGCAAGCGGTGCAAAATATCGCGGATCACTGCACCCGACGGCGATGTCACGACTCCAATGATTTCAGGAAGATAGGGCAAAGGCCGTTTGCGTGCGGGATCAAACAACCCGTCTGCCGCCAGCATCGCCTTGCGTTTTTCCAACATGGCCATCAAAGCACCGACGCCCGCGGGCTTCATATCTTCGATAACCAACTGATATTTGGATTGACCACCAAAGGTGGTGATGCGCCCTGTGGCCACGACCTCAAGCCCCTCTTCGGGGCGCACGGTCAGGCGGGACATCACGCCCTTCCAAATCACAGCGGAAATGACAGACTTATCATCCTTTAGGTCCAAATACACATGGCCCGAGCGCGGAAAGGACACGCGCCCCAATTCACCGCGAATGCGCACATGGGAAAACTCCCCTTCAATCACGCGCTTAATGGCGCCAGAAATTTCCGATACGGAAAATTCGGGTTCATTCGCGCCAACGCGAGGGTCATCAATCAGGTCGGACATACGGTCATTCCCTTGTGCAAATCAGAATCCTAGCTTAGAACGCCCACAACAAAAGGCCAAGAGGAGCGCATCAATGAATATTCTTATTTTGGGCAGCGGCGGACGTGAACATGCACTGGCGTGGGCTGTGAAACAAAACCCAAAATGTGATCGTTTGATCGTCGCACCGGGCAATGCAGGTATCGCCGCCATCGCGGAATGTGCCGATCTGAACCCAGAAAACAGCGCTGCCGTTGTGGCTTTTGCCTCAGACAATGCAATTGATTTTGTGATCATCGGCCCAGAAGCCCCGCTTGCCGCAGGGGTGGCAGATGATTTGCGCGCCGCCGGTTTCCTGACCTTTGGCCCGTCGAAAGAGGCCGCGCGTTTAGAAGCCTCAAAAGGCTTTACCAAAGAAATCTGTGATATCGCAGGCGCACCAACTGCAGGCTACGCGCGGTTTGACGACGCAGAGGCCGCCAAAGAATATATCCGCACCCAAGGGGCCCCGATTGTCGTCAAAGCCGATGGATTGGCCGCAGGCAAAGGCGTGATCGTGGCGATGGACCTTGAGACCGCATTGAACGCGATTGACGATATGTTTGGTGGCAGCTTTGGCGGCGCAGGCGCCGAAGTTGTCATCGAAGAATTCATGACAGGCGAAGAGGCATCTTATTTTGTCTTGTGCGACGGCACATCCGCGCTGCCCATCGGAACCGCGCAAGATCATAAACGCGTGGGCGACGGCGACACAGGCCCGAACACGGGCGGCATGGGTGCCTATTCCCCTGCCCCCGTTCTCACCGATGACATCGCGCAAAAGACAATGGATCAAATCGTGTACCCCACGATCAAAGCCATGGCGGATCGCGGAACACCGTATCAAGGGGTGTTATACGTTGGCTTGATGATCGAAAACGGACAGCCGCGCTTGGTCGAATATAACGTGCGTTTTGGCGATCCTGAATGTCAGGTGCTGATGATGCGATTGGGGGCACAGGCGTTCGACCTGCTTCTTGCCACAGCCGAAGGCCGCTTGGATCAGGTCAAGGCGAATTGGGCAAACGACCATGCTATCACGGTTGTCATGGCGTCAAACGGATATCCAAACGCCTATGAAAAGGGGACCGTCATCAAAGGATTGGACAGTCTTGCCGATGACAGTTTCAACATGTGCTTCCACGCAGGCACAGCCGAAAAAGACGGGCAGATCATCGCCACGGGGGGCCGCGTTTTGAATGTCACCGCCCGCGGCGACACGTTGCAAGAGGCCCGCGATCGCGCCTATGCGATGGTCAAAAACGTGGATTGGCCCAATGGGTTCTATCGCACTGACATCGGCTGGCGGGCGTTGTAACAACCACCAGATACGAACACGGGTGTTGTTCTGAAACCTGTCACCTGCCCATGACCGGCATGACACAGATGTTGGTTTGCATCGGCATAACCGCTATGCGTTTTGTGCGGTTGAATGGGGTCACGCGGTGCATATGTGCTGCCCCATGACACAGCTTGATCTAACACACCGCACTGATTTACCCGAGGCTCTGCGGTTTTTATCGGGGGACTATCCACGCGATGGCTGGATGGGGCATCCCCATTTTGCACGATCTATCCAAAACTGGTTGGGGGCGCATCACAGCTTTCGGCAGATGGGGGATGTTCTGGCATCCAAAACACAAAGGTATCTGAACAGAGACACGGAAACAGACACATACATAAATGGCTTGGCCTATTATGGTGATCTGTTGATCCGCAACTTGCATGGCCACCACACATGGGAAGACCGCAGTTATTTTCCCGAATTGGCAGCGGCAGACCATCGATTTGAACGGGGGCAGGATTTGTTGGAATCCGATCATGTGGAATTGGATGCACTGTTGGATCGGATTACCATACGGTCAAACCGCGCGATCCAATTGCAAACCCTTGATCCGAAACAGGTTTATGAAACTGCCGCCCCGCTTGAACACGATTTTGAGACGTTGAAAAAATTTCTAAACCGTCACCTCAGCGATGAAGAGGATTTGGTGGTTCCCATCCTGTTGCATCATAAAATGCGGGCCTAAGGGACGGGGGCGCTTTGCCCCCGTTTTCAGTATCCTAGCGTTTGATCAATGTCAGACAGGACCATTCACCGATGTCTTCGCGGGTTTCGCAATCAAACCCGTTCGCGTCATAGGCGGCAAGCACGTCTTCGGCCTGTTCCACCAACAAACCAGACAGGATCACAATTCCGCCCTGTGCGCTGTGCGCGGCCATATCGGGGGCCAATTCGATCAACGGACCTTTTAGGATATTCGCGAAAATCAAATCATAAGGCGCTGCCGAATGCAGTGTCTCATGTTCAAACCCTGCCGCAACCAAACAGGTCACGCGCCCGTCTAAATCATTGCATGACACGTTTGCGGCCGCCACATCCACGGCAACCTCGTCAATGTCGCTGGCCAATACGGGGTTTGGCCAAATGCGTGCTGCCGCCATCGCCAATACGGCAGTCCCACATCCAATATCGACGACGTTTTTACCGATAAAACCAGCGCTGGCCAAACGGTCCAAAGCGCGCAGACATCCCAAGGTCGTTCCATGGTGGCCGGTACCAAATGCCATGGCGGCTTCGATCAAAAGCGGCTCGCTTCCTTCTGGGATTTTGTCGGCATCATGGCTGCCGTAGACAAAAAACCGACCAGCGACCACAGGGCTCAACTCGCGTTTCACCTTTGCTACCCAATCGGTCTCGGGAACCTCAGACACGACAAATGGCTTGGCACCAAAGGCCGCCGCCATCAATGTCAATTCAACATCATCAGGTTCATCAATGAAATAGGCCCCAATTTCCCACAGGCCTGATCCATCTTCAATCTCGAACACCCCAACGCCCGTGGGTTCGGGATCAAGATTTTCCATCGCATCGGCCAAAGCATAGGCCTGATCCTTGCCAGTCAAGGTCGTAAGTGCGGTATAGGTGGTCATGGGGGTCCTCCGTTATGTCCCGAGTGCGATAGGCGTCCTTGTTCCCAAGATCAAGCCCTTTGCGCCAATCCGCGCGCGACAAAGATTGTTTCGTTTCCCTTGTGCGGATTGCGCGGGATAAACAGCGCCAGCACAAAAGATCCAAAGGCCATCACCGTGGCAAACGCAAATACAGCCGTTGGTGACACCAACCAAAGATAGCCCAGCGCCGCAGGCAAAAACACCGCAGCAATGTGATTTATCGTGAATGCCACTGCCGCTGTGGGTGCAATATCTTGGGGGTCGGCTATTTTCTGGAAATAGGTTTTTAGCGCCAAGGCCATCGCAAAAAAGATGTGGTCAATCACATAGAGAACCGAGGCCAGAACAACGCCCCACCCAAAGACATAAATCCCGCCATAGGCAGAAAATACCGCGATCAGGCCAATATATTCAATGATCAACGCATTGCGTTCCCCAAATCGCCCAACCGCGCGGCCGATAAAGGGGGCCGCAACGATGTTGATGACAAGATTGATCAGATAGAGCGTCGTGATTTCATGCACGTCAAAGCCAAATCGTTCCACCATCATGAACCCTGCAAAAACGATAAAGATCTGACGACGTGCGCCCGCCATAAACTGCAGCGCATAATACAGCCAATAGCGTTTGCGCAGGATGAATTTTTTGATCTGGGGGTTTGGGGATTCAAATTGTGGGTACAGGAAAAATGCCGCCACGGCCATCAGCGCCGTGATCCCACCTGACACCATATACACAAAATTATACGACAGATCAAAAGTACGCCACGTGATCACGATCGCGCCATAGGCAAAAAGCGTCGCGGCCGAGCCCACCGCCAGCAACGCGCCCAAGACACGTGGCGCTTCGTCTTTTGTGAGCCATTGCAATTGCAGGGACTGATTGACCGTTTCATAGTAATGAAAGCCGATTGAGCTGAGCATCGTGATGGTCAAAATCCCGCCCATAGACGGAAACCAAGCCGTGATCGCGGTCGCCACGCCCAACAGCATCAGCGACACAAGCCCCAAGGTTTGTTCGCGAATGAACATGATCAAGGCAATCACGCCAATCGCCAAAAATCCGGGAATTTCGCGCACTGTATGCAGCCAACCGTTGTCAGATCCGTCGAACTTACCGACTTCGATCACAAAATTATTCAATAGCGCCGACCAGACCGCAAAGGCGATCGGCATTGCGCAGGCCATTACAATCAACAAAACTTTGGGTTGCTGCCATTTCGGTAAATGCGCGGTTTGACCAAGTGGAATGATAAGGGCCATTGGGTATCCAATCTAAGTTGGGTTTACTAACCACGTTTCGCGCTTACTGAAAAGCTAAAAGAAACTTTGTGGATCGATGTCGATCACCAAACGCAGATCCCCTTTGAGCGTCACATTTGACACCCATTGCGAAATCGCGCGTTGCAAGGGTGCGGTTTTGTCCGCCTTGATCAGCATGCGCACGCGATAGCGCCCCCTGACACGGGCGATGGGAGCGGGTGCCGGACCAAAGACTTGGGCATTGATCTGTCGCAAGGGGCCATCATTGCGCGCCAAATGATTGCCCAGATCAAACGCCTGTTCGACATTCGACGCGCTGATAATGATCCCCGCCAATCGACCAAAGGGCGGCACGCCTGCGGCCTGTCGCGCGCTGGCCTCGGCTTGCCAAAATCCGTCCTCGTCCCCTGCCAAAATCGCGCGGATCACGGGGTGCTCAGGTTGGTACGTCTGCAAATACGCAGCCCCAGCTTTTGCGGCACGCCCGGCGCGTCCTGCAACCTGTCGCATCAATTGAAACGTATGTTCCGCCGCGCGCAAATCGGATCCTTGCAGCCCCAAATCCGCATCAATAACGCCCACCAACGTGAGGAGCGGGAAATTGTGCCCCTTGGCCACCAATTGCGTCCCGATGATGATATCCGCGCCCCCGTTGGCGATCGACCTGATTTCATCCTTGAGCGCGCGCGCAGTCCCAAACATATCCGAGGACAGCACGCTAATGCGTGCATCGGGGAACAAAACCTTGGCCTCTTCTGCCAAACGCTCAACCCCGGGCCCGACGGGCGCAAGGCGGTCTTCGGCGGCGCAATGCGGGCATTGGGTCGGTACGGGTTTGGTTTCACCGCATTGATGGCACATCAAACGGTTTAGAAACCGATGCTCGACCATCCGCGCGTCACAGGCATCACAGCCAATTTGTTGCCCACACGCACGACACAGCGTCACGGGCGCATAGCCACGGCGGTTGATAAACAGCATCGATTGTTCGCCACGCTGCAAGCGTGTGTTGATCAGGCTGACCAACTGATCCGACACCCAGCGCGTCGAGGGCAAGGTTTCTGCGCGCATATCAATCGCATGCATGTCAGGCATGACCGCCGCGCCAAACCGATCATCCAATTCAACAAGACTGTATTTTCCCGTCTGCGCGTTCACCCAACTTTCAAGCGAAGGTGTCGCAGAGGCCAAAATCACTTTGCCCCCCGACAGCGATGCCCGCAACACCGCCATGTCGCGGGCGTTATACATCACCCCATCGGTTTGCTTGTAGGATTTGTCATGTTCCTCATCGACCACAATCAGACCAAGGTTTTGAAACGGCAAAAATAACGCCGAGCGCGCACCAATCACCAACTGCGCACCGCCCTGTCCGACCATTTTCCAGATGCGTCGCCGATCTGTCATGGTCACACCCGAATGCCATTCGGCGGGCAGCGCCCCGAAACGGGCCTGTACACGGGTCAAGAATTCGGCGGTCAACGCGATTTCGGGCAAGAGAACCAACACCTGATGCCCTTGGCCAAGCGTTTGCGCCACGGCTTCCAAATAAACTTCGGTTTTGCCCGATCCTGTCACCCCACGCAACAAGGCGGTGGCATAGTGGTCTTGGGCCACGATCTCGCGCAGCGCTTGCGCCGCTTGACTTTGGGCGTCGGTCAAATTTTTGCCGGAGGCAGAGGCATCGAGCGTAGGGAACGCTGCATCGCGCGGGGTGTTTTGTTCCAACACGACGCCAAGCTTGACCAACCCCTTGACCACAGATGATGTCACACCTGCCAACTCGGACAGTTCACCAAGTGTAAAGGGTGCGCCACCATATTCATCCAAAATGTCCAAGACGCGCTTGCGCGCTTCGGTCAGCTTGACCCCCTCATGCAGGGTTCCGCGCACATAAATCTTTCGCATCGCGGGGGGATCCATCAACCCAGGCGCACGTGTTGCCAAGCGCAACATCGACGCCATCGACGTCAACGTATATTCGCCAGATTTTTCCAAGAAAAGCCGCAGCTCATCACGCATGGGCGCCACATCCAAAACGCGAATGACCGAACGGATTTTGGATATATCAAAATCACCGCGCCCTGCCCCCCACACAACGCCCAAAACCTTGCGCGGGCCCAACGGCACCTCGACAAAGGCACCACGGAAACACCCGCCCTCGGGGGCCTTGTAATCCAAGGCGCGGTCAATGGGTTGCGTTGTTAAAACACAAACCAATTCACCTGTATGAAAAAATTCTGCGTCTTGCACCTTTGGTTCCATCTGGGGGTTTTATATGCGCTTAACTTGGAGTAAAGCATCTGGGAACATTGGCCAACCCAACAAAGGATCAAAAATATGAAATTTTTTGTCGACACCGCAGAAATCGATCAAATCAAAGAATTGAACGATTTGGGCATGGTAGACGGTGTAACCACCAACCCATCGTTGATCATGAAATCAGGCCGCGACATCATCGAGGTGACGAAAGAAATCTGTTCGATCGTGTCTGGCCCCGTCAGCGCCGAAGTCACCGCGACGGATGCAGAAACCATGATCGCAGAAGGCCGCAAATTGGTGAAAATCGCCGACAACATCACAGTCAAAGTCCCGCTGACATGGGATGGGTTGAAAGCCTGTAAAACACTGTCTGGCGAAGGTCACATGGTCAACGTCACACTTTGCTTTTCAACAAACCAGGCGATCTTGGCCGCAAAAGCCGGCGCAACATTCATTTCCCCCTTTGTTGGACGGTTGGATGACATCAACCTAGACGGCATGGATCTGATCGAGGATATTCGCATGGTCTATGACAACTATGGGTTTGAAACCCAAGTTCTGGCGGCCTCGATCCGTACAACAAACCACATCACCGATTGCGCACGCGTGGGTGCAGATGTGATTACTGCGCCACCCGCTGTGATCAAAAGCATGATCAACCACCCGTTGACAGACAAAGGTCTGGCGGCATTCTTGGAAGACATCAAAAAAACAGGTCAGAAAATTCTGTAACCTGTGTTACAAAGACGCCGAGTCAGTCAAAAAATTGGTAAACCAAAATCATGGATTCAGTCATACGCGATAAAATATTGGCGCAGCCTGCCGTGATTTTGGATGATCAGGACGTCATGCGCGCCCTGATCGAAGCCAATGACCGTGCACTTGGGTCGAACATCGTTGATCTTCGCGGCGTTGCTATGAAGCGCCTCGAAGACCAACTTGACCGGTTAGAAGACACGCATCGGTCCGTGATTGCAGCGGCCTATGAAAACCTTGCGGGGACCAATCAAGTTCATCGCGCGGTGCTGGAATTACTGGCACCCACCGATTTCGATGAATTCCTAGGCGTGCTTGGCACCACGGTCGCAGATATCTTGCGGGTTGATTGTATCCGCATCGTCTTTGAAACCCGCAAGATTGACGAAAGTTCGGCGCGGGAATTGGCGGAACTGTCCGATCTTATCACCATTGTTATTCCCGATTTCGTCGATGTTTATTTGGCGCAAGGTCCGTCAAAAACTGCGTCAATCGCAACGCGCCCAATCCCGCGCGGGGCCGAACAAATCTATGGCAGTGCGGCAAGTGATCTGCACTCCGAAGCTTGCATCAAACTGGACATCGGTGCGGGGCATTTGCCTGCGATGCTCTGTCTGGGGTCATCGGACGCCCAGCATTTTGGCCCCCATCAAGGCACCGACCTTTTATCGTTCTTTGCCGGTGTGTTTGAGCAATTGATGAAACGCTGGCTTGCCCAATGATTTCTGCGGCCGTGACTTCGGCCATCGCAGAATGGCTTGATGTAAAATCCGCGGTCGATGATGCAAGCCCACAAACGATCCAAGCCTATCAATCGGATGTTCTGGAATTTGCAACCTTCATCACCGCCTATCATGGGGACGCCACCGGCATTGGTCCGTTGACCCGCATCACCATCACCGACATGCGGGCATGGATGGCACAGATGCGCAACGATGGGCTGGGCGCGCGATCCTTGGCGCGCAAACTGTCCTCTGTGAAATCCTTTTTCAAATGGCTTGCTAAACGCGAAGGGTTTGACCCCACGGTGGTTTTATCCACGAAATCCCCAAAATTCACCAAAAAGCTGCCCCGCCCGTTAAATGAGGCCGCCGCAAAGGATGTGATCGATCTGATTGATGCGCAATCCCCCACCCCGTGGATCAATGCGCGCGATACGGCTGTTGTAACCCTGCTTTACGGCTGTGGCCTGCGCATATCCGAGGCGCTTGGCCTAACAGGCCGCGATTTTCCGATTGCCGATGTTTTGCGCATTACTGGCAAAGGGGGCAAAACGCGGATTGTCCCTGTGATTGATGCGGCAAAAGACGCGGTTGAGACCTATGTTCGGCAATGCCCCTATGATGTGACAGATAACGGCCCCTTGTTTTATGGCACACGCGGCGGGCCATTGACGGCACGCACCATTCAAAAGCTGATGCAATCGGTGCGTATGCAACTGGGCCTTCCTGCAACAGTGACCCCCCACGCCATGCGCCACAGCTTTGCCACCCATTTACTTTCGGCAGGCGGGGATTTGCGATCAATCCAAGAGCTCTTGGGGCATTCAAGCCTGTCCACCACCCAAGCCTATACAGGCGTCGACACCGCGCGTCTTTTGGACGTGTATCACCAAACCCACCCCAAAGCGAAATAGTGCCATCAGTTGCTTGCAACTTTGGGGTATTTCGGCGAAAAGACACCATGATCGATCAAAGCCGCGCCCTTTTTGTTCATTTTTTCACTGCCACGGGTGCGGTGTTTGCGATGCTGGCAATGCTTGCCGCTGCAGATGAACAATGGTCGATGATGTTTCTATGGTTGGTTGTTGCCTTTTTCGTTGATGGGATCGACGGCCCTTTGGCGCGCAAATATGACGTACGCACCAATGCACCACGGTTCGACGGTGTGCTTTTGGACCTGATCATTGACTATTTGACTTATGTTTTCATCCCTGCCTTTGCGCTGTTCAAATCTGGGTTATTGCCTGGATGGACGGGATGGATTGCAATCATTATTATCACATTTGCCTCTGCAATGTATTTTTGCGACGGAAATATGAAAACCAAAGATTACAGTTTTCATGGGTTTCCCGGATGCTGGAATATGTTGGTGATCGTGCTTTTCGCCATCCAACCAAACTTTTGGATCATCTTGGGATTGGTCACGGTTCTGGCGGTTGCCATGTTCCTGCCCGTCAAGTTCATCCACCCTGTGCGCACGCAACGTTGGCGCACGGTGTCATTGCCCATCACCTTGGCATGGACCTTCTTTGCGGGTTGGGCGGCATGGGTCGATTTCCATCCCGAAAGCTGGGCCCATTGGGGATTGGTGGTCACGTCGGTTTATTTGCTTTCTGCAGGTGTGATACAGCAAATCTTTCCGGGAAAAGACGGAACAGGCCTTTAATCTTGCGCAATTCACGCGTTTTGGTGGAATTTCATCCAAGTTTTTGGTTCTACCGCTTGTAACTCGTGCCTCAATCGGTAAAATGGGGGCTTATCAGATTTCCAAAGCGGTCGCCGATGGGCCGCTTTTTGCATAGGATCCTACGATGTCGTGGACTGACGAACGTGTTGAGTTGTTGAAAAAAATGTGGGGCGAAGGCCAATCCGCAAGCCAAATCGCAAAAGAATTGGGCGGCGTGACCCGCAACGCAGTGATCGGCAAGGTGCATCGTTTGGGTTTGTCGAACCGTGCAGCATCGACCACAACAGCGCCCAAGGCAGAGCCCAAGGCCAAAGCCGCGCCAAAGGCCGAACCAAAACCCACGCCCAAGGAACCCGTTGCCGCGAAACCGGTTGAGGCAACAGAACAACGCCCATCAAACGTGACCCCACTGCGTCGTCAAATCATCCCAGCGGGCCAACCGTTGCCACCGCAACCGTCCGCGAATGAAATCAGCCCCGAAGCCTTGGCGCGGGTCAATGAGATCGAGAAAAAAGCGAAAAAGCTGACCTTGCTTGAGCTGACCGAAAAGACTTGCAAATGGCCAGTTGGCGATCCTGCAACGGATGATTTCTGGTTCTGTGGTCTTCCATCACAATCCGGCAAACCCTATTGCGAGGCGCATGTTGGCGTCGCCTTCCAACCGATGAATTCACGGCGTGACCGTCGTCGGTAAATCGGCACCCACATCGAAATACCTTAAAAAAAGCCGCGCAATGTCGCGGCTTTTTTGTGCGACCTGTGCAAAAACGCGCAATCACTGTCAAAACCTGAACAGAGTGCGCAATTGAAACCTTGCCCCGCACTCCCTATTCTTGTGTCAAAGAGGAGCATGCCAATGTCCATTCGACCTATTTTAGAACAACGCCACGCCACCCCAACAATGGAAGGTGCAGGTGTTCATCTGCATCGCGCTTTCGGGTTTGCAGACCCAAGCGAACTTGACCCCTTCCTTCTGTTCGATGATTTTCGCAATGAACGTCCCGAAGATTTCCGTCGCGGGTTTCCTTGGCATCCCCATCGCGGCATTGAAACCATCACCTATGTTCTGTCGGGCACGGTCCATCACGGCGATAGCTTGGGCAACACAGGGGCTTTGGGCGCGGGCGACGTGCAATGGATGACCGCAGGGTCAGGCATCATGCACCAAGAAATGCCACAAGGAAACGCCAACGGCCAAATGCATGGCTTTCAACTGTGGGCGAACCTTCCGTCATCATTGAAAATGACTGCGCCGCGGTATCAGGATGTCAAATCCAAGGATATTCCAATTATCACCGATGATGACGGCACGGTGGTAAAGGTAATCGTTGGATCCTTCTGGGGGCAAACGGGTCCCGTTGATGGTATCGCCGCTGATCCGCAATATCTGGATATTTTTGTCCCTGCAGGCGTCAAAAAAACCTTCAAGGTGGACACATATCGCAAAGCGTTTGCCTATGTCTTTGAAGGTGCAGGCGCCTTTGCCGACGCATCCAAACCCTTTGGCGTGCTATTGGAAAAAGAGGTCGCAGGCGAAGAATACAATATCCGCGATATGTCCGGAAACCGTACTTTGGTCAAATTTGGAACAGGCGACGAAGTCACCGTTCAAGCGGGACCAGAGGGCATTCGCTTTCTGCTCATCTCGGGTGCGCCGCTGCAAGAGCCAGTTGCATGGCATGGCCCAATCGTGATGAACACGCACGAAGAAATCATGCAAGCGGTGAAAGAATTGCGCAACGGCACCTTTATCAAAGCCGATCACTAATCGCGCAGGGCATTCAATGCGCGCAAGACAAGCGTGGTATAAAGATCAGTCACGGCGTCGGCATCCAACCGCCCGCCGTGACGAAACCATGTTGTTACCTCGGTCAACATGCCGATGATCGCCAAGGTCGCAATCCGACTGTCGGGCACATCAAAAACGCCACGATCCACACCGTGTTCGATGATGCGCTCTAACCGTGTTTCATAAGATTTGCGCAGATCTTCTATGATGCGGAAATTTTCGGTGCTCAGATTTCTAAGCTCCATATACGCGATGAAAACCGCATCACGCCGCGCAAGGTGATAGTCGATGTGAAAGCGCGTGAAGTCTGACATCGCGTGGATCGGATCATCTGACACGCCCACCCCGTCCCATGCGGCGATCAATTCGACCATATGATCGTGCATCATTGAAAACAAAAGCGATTGTTTGTCAGGGGTGTAATTATAAAGTGCGCCTGCCTGAACGCCCACTTCGGCCGCAATTTGGCGCATCGACACTGCGGCAAAGCCATGCTTTGCAAACAGTGCCTCGGCAACCGCACGAACGCGCGGGCCTGTTGTCTGAGAATGTGATCCAGTCGTTCTTGCCATAAACATGTCATAACTGAACATGTGTTCAAATAAAACCCCCCGCGATATTGGCGTAAAATATCCTAAAAATGCGGTTGAACCGTTGCACGCCTGCGCCGAAGCCGTTACATCGCAATCAATCATCATGATGAAGGAGTCCCCTATGACCTCCCCACTTCGTTTGGGTATCGCCGGACTGGGAACAGTCGGCGTTGGCGTTGTTAAAATCATTCAGCAAAAAGCTGACCTTTTGGCCATGCGTACGGGACGCCCCATCACCATCACCGCGGTATCTGCCAAATCGCAGTCCAAAAACCGTGGCGTGGATCTGTCAAACTATGCATGGGAAGACGACGCCGTTGCCTTGGCCACACGCGACGATGTCGATGTATTTGTCGAATTGATTGGCGGGCATGAGGGCACAGCGCTTGATGCGACGCGCGCAGCCCTTGCCGCAGGCAAAGATGTTGTCACCGCGAACAAGGCGATGCTGGCACATTTCGGCCAAGAGCTTGCGGTCATGGCCGAAGACGCAAACCGCGTATTGCGCTTTGAGGCGGCCGTTGCAGGTGGCATCCCTGTGATTAAATCCCTGACCGAAGGTTTGGCAGGAAACAAGATCACGCGCGTCGTGGGCGTCATGAATGGCACGTGTAACTATATCCTCACCCGGATGCAGTCGTCAGGCCTCAGCTATGACGTGGTGTTTCAAGAAGCTGCCGATTTGGGCTATCTTGAGGCCGATCCAAATCTGGATGTGGGCGGTATCGATGCGGGTCACAAATTGGCCGTTCTGTCATCCATCGCATTTGGCACCCAAGTGAATTTTGATGGTGTCGAATTGCAAGGCATTCAGAACATTTCTATCGAAGATATCCACCAAGCCGCCGACATGGGGTATCGTATCAAATTGTTGGGCGTCGCACGGATGACAGATACGGGATTGGAACAACGCATGTCGCCATGTTTGGTGCGCGACACATCGCCCATCGCACAGCTTGAAGGTGGCACCAATATGGTTGTCATCGAAGGCGACGAAGTCGGACAAATTGTTCTGCGCGGTGCTGGCGCGGGCGAAGGCCCAACAGCCAGTGCGGTCCTGTCCGATATCGTGGATATCGCACGCGGAACCCGCCTGCCCACATTTGGTCAACCAGCGCGCAGCTTGAAACCTGTGGATGCAATCACATCAGATGCGGCAACACCCTATTACGTGCGTCTTGCCCTGCGTGACCTGCCCGGCGCGCTTGCCAAGGTCGCGACTGTGCTGGGAAATAACAACATTTCCATCCGTCAAATGCGGCAATATGATCACACTGACGAAAATGCGCCTGTTTTGATCGTAACGCATGAAACCGATAACGCAAACATGTTGCGCGCCATAGACCAATTGCCGCAAACTGGCGTTGTGATCGGGGCGCCTGTCGCGCTTCGCATCGAATCTGTTTAATTCTGACCCAAGGAACCCTTTATGAGCCCGCAAAAAATCGACTTTAACGACCGCATGTTATCACTCGGCTTGGCGCGGGTGTCCGAGGCGGCCGCAATTGCATCCGCCGATTTGGTGGGCCGTGGCGATGAAAAGGCAGCGGATCAGGCCGCCGTCAACGCGATGCGCGAACAGCTGAACAAATTGGACATCGCTGGTGTGGTCGTGATCGGCGAAGGCGAACGCGACGAAGCGCCGATGCTCTATATCGGCGAAGAGGTTGGCACAGGCACAGGCCCGGGCGTTGATATCGCGCTCGACCCGCTTGAAGGCACAACGCTGACCGCAAAAGACATGCCGAACGCGTTGACAGTCATTGCAATGGGTCCACGTGGATCAATGTTGCATGCGCCCGACACCTATATGGAAAAGCTGGCAATCGGACCGGGCTTTGCCCCTGACACTGTCACGCTTGACATGACACCGGCAGAACGGGTGAACGCCTTGGCCGCCGCCAAAGGCTGTGCGCCACGTGACATTACGGTCTGTATCCTTGAGCGTCCCCGCCACCAAGCAATGATCGACGAAGTGCGCTCAACTGGTGCGTCAATCCGTTTGATTACCGATGGCGACGTCGCAGGTGTGATGCATTGTGCAGAACCTGCCGTCACAGGGATCGACATGTACATGGGTACAGGCGGCGCGCCCGAAGGCGTTTTGGCAGCCGCTGCATTGAAATGCATGGGCGGTCAAATCTATGGTCGCTTGGTGTTCCGCAATGACGACGAAAAAGCCCGCGCTGTAAAAGCAGGGATTACAGATTTCGATCGCGTTTACACGCGTGATGAAATGGTGACCCAAGATGTGATTTTCGCGGCCACTGGCGTGACCGGCGGATCGCTGTTGCCAGGCATCAAACGCGAAGTGGGCTATATCACAACCGAAACACTGTTGATGCGGTCAAAAACAGGTTCGGTGCGCCGCATGGTGTATCGCAACCCGCGCAGTTAACTGTGGCCTTTCTGGGTGTAGAGACCTCTTTAACGGGCCGGCGCTGGATCGGCCCGACTGACACGACCCGCCGCTTGGCCGAAGCGATGGCCCAAGCCACCGCGCTGCCGCCGCCGCTCTGTTCGGTTTTGGCCCGTCTCGGCGTCGAAGACACCCAAGCGGTGCAATACCTTGAACCGCAGTTGCGCGATCTGATGCCAGATCCGCGCAGTTTAAAAGACATCACCCCAGCAGCCGCGCGCATGATCGCATCGGTGCAACAGAAACAGCGCGTTGCGGTCTTTGCCGATTATGATGTGGATGGGGCCTGCTCTGCCGCGCTGTTGATCAATTGGTATCGTGCTGCAGGAATTGAATGCACGTTGTATATTCCCGACCGTATTGACGAAGGGTATGGACCAAATCCCACCGCGATGCGCGATTTGGCTAAGGCACACGACCTGATCATAACGGTAGATTGTGGTACGCTCAGCCACGACGCCATTGCCGCCGCGCAGGGTGCGGATGTCATCGTATTGGATCACCATCTTGGGGCAGAAACCTTGCCCACCTGTTTGGCCGTCGTAAACCCAAACCGTCAGGATGAAACCGGCGATTTGGCGCATCTGTGCGCCGCTGCGGTCGTGTTTATGACTTTGGTCGAAGCAGGCCGTCAGCTTCGCGATGCGGGGCAGCCCGCACCGGATTTGATCTGGCTGTTGGATCTGGTTGCCTTGGCCACCGTGGCCGACGTCGCGCCCTTGGTCGGCGTGAATCGCGCCTTTGTTCGACAAGGTTTGAAAATCATGGCGCGGCGTGATCGCATCGGATTGGTTGCCCTGTCGGATCAGGCACGCATTGATACAGCGCCCACCGCCTATCATCTGGGGTTCGTGCTTGGCCCGCGCATCAACGCAGGCGGACGCATTGGCGCCGCCGATTTGGGGACGCGGTTGTTATGCGCAACCTCTGAGCATGAAGCAAAAGCGCTTGCCGAACGGTTGGATATGCTAAATTCAGAGCGTCGCGATATCGAAACCCAAGTTCGCGCCGCCGCCATGGAACAGGCCGAGGCGCGGGGACTGGATGCGCCGCTTGTCTGGGCCGCGGGCGAAGGGTGGCATCCTGGCGTAGTCGGGATTGTCGCCTCTCGTCTGAAAGAAGCCAGCAATCGCCCAACAATCGTCATTGGCCTTGATGGGGACGAAGGCAAAGGA
>Ga0181597_10001590_pt1 | contig 25406 bp, 19 predicted proteins | sample 041ome_5_FD_148647 | JGI IMG/M metagenome (GOLD analysis project Ga0181597, IMG submission 148647) | Coastal salt marsh microbial communities from the Groves Creek Marsh, Skidaway Island, Georgia - 041403US metaG (spades assembly) | ecosystem: Environmental > Aquatic > Marine > Intertidal zone...
CCTGATCCGGGTGCATACGAATAGACTCCACCAGGTACTGGTAACTTTCACCGTCTCCGGTGAGCAGCTGTCCTGCTTTAGGCCAAAGAGTTGAATACACGTCATAAGCCTTGCCAAGCAGCGGATTCACGGGCTTGGAAAACTCCAGTATCAGCACTCTGCCGCCAGGCGCGGTCATTTCAAACATGGAATTTAACGCAGCCTGCTTGTCAGTGACATTTCTCAGTCCATAGGCAATACAGATGCAGTCAAAGGTATTTGCTGTGAACGGCAGCTGTTCGGCATTGGCAAGGGTATAGCTGATATTGCCGCTTTTTCCCTTATCAATAATGCGATCCCGACCAACCCTGACCATTGATTCATTGATGTCAGCAAGAACAACCTGTCCCTGGCTGCCAACCAGCGGTGAAAAAAGCAGGCTGAAGTCACCGGTGCCTCCCGCCAGATCAAGTACTTTCATGCCTGGTCTGAGAGCGCTTAATTCGACGGTAAATCTTTTGATAATGCGGTGTGTGCCAAGGGACATCACATCATTCATCAGGTCATATTTTTTTGCCACAGAATGGAAGACTTCGCCAACCAGGTCAGCTTTTTCTTCTACAGCGACCTGTCGGTAGCCAAAATGTGTGGTTTTTCCCTGGCTGTCGTTACTCATGGTGCTTTCCATACAAAGCTATATTCGTCACGGACATTGTACTGCAATGCAGATCAGTTTCGTAATGAAAGCTTGAACAGGGTTGGTAAGAATAAATACGAAAAGACTTTATAAGGCGTTTAAATAAAGAATGGGCGGCTCATCTCAATCATTAATTGGCATGATATTGACCACCTGGACATCGCTTGCCAGGTTTTCCCGGCGTGCTCCTGCCTGCTTTAATTTAAGCAGATAACTTTCCCACATTTCGGCCTGATTCAGGCACAGTTCGCGCAGATAGTCCCAGCTATAAATTCCGGTATTGTGATCATCACTGAAATGCAGACGAATGGCATAGTTGCCAACAGCATCCAGATTGTCAATTTTGACGTCAACTTTTCCTGTTTGCAGCACTTCCTGTCCCGGGCCATGGCCCCGGACTTCCGCTGACGGTGAATTTACCCTGAGGAATTCTGCAGGTAAGGAATATATACCACCGTCTTCATACTTGAGCTCAAGTATGCCGGTTTTGCGGTGTAGTTTGATGTCGGTTGGCTGCATGTTGGGTAACCCGGGTTTTGATTAAAGTATAAAGCGGCTCAAGTCTTCATCCGCAGCCAGACTGCCTAGATTGTCGTTTACAAATTGTGCGTCTACGATGACATTGCCTTTGCCTTCGCTCACCAGTTCCCTGGCACTGAATGAGGTTTCTTCCAGTAATCTTTCCAGCACTGTGTGTAATCTTCGGGCGCCTATATTTTCTGTACTTTCGTTCACCTGCCAGGCGATTTCTGAGATACGCTTGATACCGTCATCGGTAAACTCAAGATTAATTCCTTCAGTTTTTAACAATGCCACATACTGCTTGGATAAAGACGCATCGGGCTCGGTCAGTATGCGTTCAAAATCTTCTGCGCTGAGCGCATCCAGCTCGACGCGTATTGGCAGTCGACCTTGCAACTCCGGAATCAAATCGGAAGGCTTGGCCAGGTGGAAAGCGCCGGAAGCAATAAACAGAATATGGTCTGTTTTAACCGAGCCATATTTTGTTGATACCGTGGATCCTTCTATTAAAGGCAACAGGTCACGCTGCACACCTTCCCGGGATACTCCGCCACCATGGGTTTCATTTTTTTGTGCCACCTTGTCTATTTCATCAATAAATACTATGGCGGTCTGCTCGGTGACGTCAATTGCACGGGCTTTGAGTTCATCTTCATTAACCAGTTTTGCCGCTTCTTCATCCTTGAGTATTTTAAGCGCAGACTTTACGCTGACGCGCCGGGCTTTGCTGCGTCCGGCTCCCATGTTTGAAAACATGCTGCTGAGCTGGCTGGTCATATCTTCCATGCCCGGAGGTGCCATGATTTCTACACCGACCTTGTCTGACACTTTTATCTCGATTTCCTTATCATCAAGTTCACCTTCTCTCAGCTTTTTACGAAACACCTGCCGTGATCCGGAGGTATCTTCCGAGTCATCGGAGGAGCCAGGCAGCAGGATATCCAGTACCTGATCTTCCGCTGCATTTTCAGCCTGTTGCGAGACTTTCAGTAATTGCTCTTCGCGCAGCATTTTTACCGCGGCATCCACCAGATCTCTGATGATGGATTCAACGTCCCGGCCCACGTAACCCACTTCGGTAAATTTGGTGGCCTCAATCTTGATAAAAGGAGAGCCCGCCAGTCGTGCCAGGCGACGGGCTATTTCCGTCTTGCCAACACCGGTAGGACCGATCATGAGAATATTCTTTGGGGTCACTTCCTGACGCATGGCCTCAGGTAACTGCATGCGACGCCAGCGGTTTCTTAGGGCAATGGCAACGGCGCGCTTGGCTTCATTCTGGCCAACAATGTGTTTATCAAGCTCGAAAGCGATTTCCTTGGGAGTTAAGTCAGACATGATTGATCAGGAATCCAGTACTTCAATGGTTAAATTGTGGTTTGTATATACGCAGATGTCGGCGGCAATGTTCAGGCTTTTTTCAACAATTTCCCTGGCGCTTAGCTCACTGTTATCTATAAGGGCGCGGGCTGCAGATTGGGCAAAGCTGCCGCCTGAGCCAATGGCCATGAGGCTGTCCTCAGGCTCAATTACGTCACCATTACCGGTGATAATCAGGGAAGTATCCCTGTCAGCGACTACCAGTAAAGCTTCCAGTCGGCGCAGGGCTCTCTCAGTCCGCCAAAGTTTTGCCAACTCTACAGCTGCCCGGGTTAACTTGCCGGAATGTTTGTCCAGTTGTTCTTCAAAGCGCTCAAACAGGGTAAAGGCATCGGCAGTGCCCCCGGCAAAACCGGCGATTACATTATCATTGTAAAGACGCCTGACCTTGCGGGCATTGCCTTTCATTACCGTGTTGCCCTGGCTGACCTGGCCATCACCGCCAACTACTACCTGGCCGTTGCGGCGTACCGAGAGGATAGTAGTACCTCTGTATTGATCCATACTGGCTCCTGAAAAATTTTGGAGAGTTAGTGTAATCCAACGGATGTTGGGGCAAATGCCTGAAAATCAAGCGAGCATGCCTGGCAAGATGCCAATTTTAAGCTCAGGGGGAAGGAATTCTCATCCGGATAGGATCGATATTATTTTCGATCATAATATTTTCTGCCCCTTCCACAGCGTTTCTGCCAAGAAAGGGCCCGGATTGAACGCGATACCATGTTCGTCCCGAAAGAGGATGAGGCTGAATCCGCGTATCGAGGTTCATTAGAATAAGTCTTGCCCGCAGTGCTTCTGCATCATTGGGATCCAGGAAAGAGCCCGCCTGCAGCAAGTAAGTGATTTGATTGGCTTCACTTTCAATGGCACTACTGGCAATTTCGACAGGAACTACATTGACCTCAACTTCTGCCTGGGGAAGATAGTCATAGAACTCGAGTTCAGTACCGCGGTTGTTTTCGTTATTGTCGGTATCCTGAATTGAATCAACAACATCGGAAATAGTGGCGCCGTTGTTTAATTGGGTGAGTGCCACATAGCCGATGACACAAAGTAGCAAGCCGCTGAATAAACCTGAAAAATACCAGCTCCAGTGACTACTGCTGTCTGCATTATTATTGCGCGTTGCAGAGCGAACAGGTTTTTTCTTGCTCGGGGCGCTACTGGTTTTTTTCTTTTTTGCGAAATCCTGAGCCATATACCCTCTAGGGAATAGTTGAAACTGATATTCTTACTTCACTTTTTTAGCCGCCATCGTAGCTGATTTCAGCCCTGCCAGGGTAAGTGAATTAATCGATGTATTATCTTGCTTGTCAGGAAATAATTATCCTTTAAAAGCGCTTCAGTAAAAAGCACCAGTGATTGATTTTCTTCAGGTATGACCTGATCAGGTGAAATCCAATGGATCAACATCAACAGACCAGCGCACTTTACGATTGTCCGGATGTTCTTCCATTCTTGCTATCAAGGCATGCAGAAAAAGCTGCACCGAGGAGCGTTTGTCAGCCTCAATAATCATTTGCATACGAAACATGCTGGCGCGTTTTTCCATGGGTGAAGGCATGGGGCCAATAACCGTCACATTGCTAAAGGCAGACTGCAGATCATTTACAATTTCGCTGAGAAATTTAATCGGTAAATGCTGATTTGAAGCTTCTGCACGGACCAGAGCCATGTAGCTGAAAGGCGGGAGCTTGCCCAGCTTCCTTTCCTCAAGTAATTTGCGGGCAAACGGAGCATAGCCTTCCCCAACCAGTGACTGCAAAGTGGGGTGGGTGCTGTTGTGGGTCTGGATGACAACTTCACCGGATATTTCACCCCGACCCGCTCTTCCGGAAACCTGGGTGAGCAACTGCCCCATTTGTTCCTGACCGCGAAAATCTGCACTGAACAGTCCACCATCGGCATCCAGCACTGCCACCAGTGTGACATTCGGGAAATGGTGTCCCTTCGAAAGCATTTGTGTCCCCACAAGAATGCAGGGCTTGCCGCTGTCGACCTTTTCAATAATGTTATGCAGTGCATCCCGGTTGCGGGTGGAATCCCTGTCAATACGATAGACGGGGATGTCAGGAAATAAGTCTTTTACAGTCTGCTCGGTTTTCTGGGTTCCCAGACCCATGGCGGCGAGATCGGCACCGCCACATTCCTGGCAGGTTAATGGAACCGGCTTTTGTGCTTCGCAATGGTGGCAGCTCAGTCTGGGAGGGTTTCTGTGCAGGGTGTAACTACTGTCGCAACGCGGGCAGGTAGCGATCCAGCCACAATCCCTGCATAACAACAGTGGGGCAAAACCGCGGCGATTCAGGAAAATAAGCACCTGATTTTTCTGTTCAAGATGGGACCGTATTATGTCAATCATTGCACCGGAAAAGCCTTCTCTCAGCTCCTGGCCTTTAATATCCAGCAGGCGATAGTCAGGGTGACTTGCGTTACCTGCTCTTTCTGTCAGGCGAAGATAGTGATAGCGCCCGGCCAGAGCGTTGTTCAGGCTTTCCAGGCTTGGCGTGGCAGTGCCAAGAACGACAGGAATATTCAGCTGCCTGGCACGATAGATTGCCAGATCACGGCCAGAATAACGAAATCCATCCTGTTGTTTGTAAGAGGCATCATGCTCTTCATCGACAATGATTAACCCTGGATTGGCCAGCGGCGTAAAAATGGCAGAACGCGTGCCAATAATAATATCGGCTTTACCATTACGGGCTCGTAACCAGGCCGTCATTCGCTGCTTGTCCGTAAGTCCGGAGTGAAATACGGCGATATCACGATTAAAGCGACGCTCAAAGCGACGCAGGGTTTGCGGTGTCAGGCTGATTTCAGGAACAAGCACCAGCACCTGTTTGTCCAGTGCCAGCACGTCAGCAATGGCTTGCAGATAGATTTCTGTCTTGCCGCTGCCGGTGACCCCCTCAAGTAAATGGACATTGAACTGATCGTTGTTATGCCTGATGGCAGTTAACGCCATTTCTTGTTCAGGATTGAGTTGCAGCGGCCCATCATCGCCATAGAGATTTTCTGAAGTTACTTCAGTCACAGGCTGATGCGGGACTTCTTCTATCAGGTTTTTTTCCACAAGGTTTTTTAGAACACTGGAGACTTCCTTGCCGACGGCATCTTTAAGCTCTGCTGTGGTCATTTTTTCCCGGCGGCTGATAAGTTCGAATAATTCCAGTTGCCTGGGGGCATTTTTTAACACAGAAGATTCAAAGCTGACGCAAGCAGTTGTTAATTGCCAGAAATGAGTCTGCTTTTCCTCGGCCATATGACCTTTGCGTATCTGAGTCGGCAGCGAGGTTTGCAGAACCTGACCGATCGGGAACTGGTAATAGGCGGCCGCCCACTGATAAAGCTGCATAAGCTTGTCATCAAGCACCGGGTCCTGGTCAATGAGCTTATAAGCGGCCTTTATCCTGACAGCAGGAAAATCGCTGCTAGTGCTGGTTCCGGTTATAAGGCCAATCAGCCGTCTGTTGCCAAAGGGCACCTGAACTCTTGCTCCGGGCTTCAATGCGGTTTGCTCACAGCCCGGCGGCGGCCGATAATCAAAAGTCCGGCGCAAGGGGGAGGGAACGGCAACCTGTATGAAAAAATCTGTTGTCACTACTTGAATCTGTTCTGGGGCATAAGCAGGAACCGAATCTGAAGGCGTCCGGGAAGACCCCGCGGAGTCAGTTGTCCGTGTCAGGTTAACGAAGAAGAAAAAGGGAATATAGCAAATATCAGCCAGTAGAGGAGATTCATAATATCTTGGTTTATACTCTGCTGTTTTCACGGACCATGCCTGCGGAGTATTTAAGCCTATGCAAAGCCAAAAAGTGCCTGACGAATTGCTCGAGCTGCGAGACACTATAGATCGTATTGATGATGAATTGCTGACTCTGCTGGCACGACGCTTTGAAGTTACCGCCAAGGTGGGTGAGCTTAAAGCCAGCCAAAAACTGGATTCCGTGGACCCGGTCAGGGAACAGGAAAAGCTCGAACGCCTGAGAAAACGGGCAATGGATAAATCCCTGAATAGCGAATTCATCCTGGATTTGTTTCAGGCCATTTTCGATGAAGTTGTAAAGAATCACCGCTCTTACCTGAACTAGGCATCTAATCACCGTTTAGCCCTGCTTCTAATTCATGTCCAAGCAGTAATTTTATGAGCCTGAACAGTTTCTGGCGGTAATTGTATTACTCAGCCCCGCCTTGATCTCTTGTGCTGGAACTATTTTCTGTTAGAATGCGCCCTCTTTTTTCCGTGGGGAAAAAGATTCGCCGGCTCTAGTGCTGGCTACATTGAAAATCCAATATATGGATATGGTGCCTGATAAGGGCCAGCGTCTGGAAAGCATTTTACAAGCAACCAGATTGAGCGCGGGTTTAACGACAGGTAGCGATATTCGGAGAGACAGACCATGAAAGCAGACATTCATCCCAAATATCAGGACATCAGTGTTACCTGCGGTTGCGGTAACGTGATTCAGACTCGTTCAACATTGACAGATGACGTGCGTGTAGACGTATGTTCACAGTGTCATCCGTTCTATACCGGCAAGCAGAAAATTGTTGATACCGGTGGTCGTGTAGACCGATTCAAGAAACGTTTTGGTGGCGCTCGTAAAGTCTGATAGCGGTTTTACAGCTTCTTTGAAAGCTATTGTATAACTGTCAGATAACAGATAACTCGCATCTGCAGATAGTCCTCAAGAATCCGTTTCAGTATCTTATTCTGCCGAATATGTACTGGTTGTTTCTGAAAGCTTGAAAACAGCTTTAGCCCAGCCAGTACAAGGTAATTTCCCCCGGTTTGATAATTGCTTTTAGTCTTTGTGTCACAAAGTTAAAAGGGATTCTCCTGTTCCTTCACTGAATCGCCTTCGTTGCCCTGGGTATTTTCATAACCAGGTACGTCTTCCGCTTTGAACACTTCAAAAAATGAATTGGCATCATCGGGTCTTGCCCTGAGTCCGGTGTCCCGATTAATCCTGACAAATTCAAGTCCATCAGGCTGGGCCATATTGGCCAGCGGAGTGCCTTGCAGCACTTCCTTCATATAACTAATCCAGATTGGCAGTGAAACCGTGGCCGCCTGTTCTTCGCGGCCACCAAGTGACTGAGGTTGGTCATATCCGACATATACCGTGGTGACAAGATTGCCGTTAAAGCCGGAAAACCAAAGGTCATTATTGTCATTGGTGGTACCGGTTTTACCGTGCAGATCTTCTCTTTCCGGCATCGCCCGGTTTGCCGGTCGTCCGCTACCATTGGTAATCACAGAACGTAAAATTGTATTCATGATGTAGGCTGTGCGCTCATCAATCACTCTTGGTGCTGGCGTTACTGCAGGAATTTCAGGAACCTGGTTTTGGTCCAATAAGGAATCAATAACAGCCATATCTTCACAGCTGTCGCAAACCGTATAGGGTTGGGCACGAAACATCTCGCCGTCGTTAAAGTTATCAATGCGTTCAATCAGATAGGGTTCTACCTTGTGACCGCCGTTGGCAAAAACGCTGTAGCCTGTGGCGATTTCAAGGGGGTGAACAGCGTGGGAGCCAATGGCGACAGTGAGATCATTTTGAGGAAACTCCCGGGTATTGAAGCCGAAGCGGGAGATATAGGGCAGCACTTTGTCTGACCCCAGTGCATCATAAAGCCTCAAAGATACTAGGTTTTTTGAGGTAGTAAGTGCATACTTAAGTCGAATAGGCCCCATGAATTCGCCACCAAAGTTTTCCGGGCGATAGTCACTGCGGGCAAGCGGTGCGTCATTGATCAGGCTGGCAGCGGTATAGCCGTTTTCAAGCGCAGCAGAGTACAGGAAAGGTTTGATATTGGAGCCTGGTTGCCTTTCGGCCAGTGTTACACGGTTGAATTGACCATTGTTTTTACGATCATTGAAATCATAACCGCCAACCAGAGATTTTATAGAGCCGGTATTGGGGTCCAATGCAACCAGACCACCATTCACCGCTGGAATTTGCCCCAGCATCCACTGACCTTCAGCATCACGTTTGACCCGGATCAGATCGCCTGGTTCTGTGACATCCCTGGCAGAGCGTGGCGTCGAGCCCCAGGTAGCGCTGGTAATAAATCGTTTCGCCCAGCGAATGCCGTCCCAGTCAATTGTGATGCTTTCGCCTGAAGCCAGAAGTGCTGTAATGGATCGCTCTTCCACTGCCTGAACGAAGGCAGGCAACTGGGATGCTATTGCTGAAGTATTGTTCAGTACGTCCAACCACTGCTTTACAGAGCCGTCAGCAGAGGGTCTGAGGTGGTTTTCCCTGCCACGATAGCCATGGCGCCGATCATAGTCTTCAAGTCCTTGCTGAAAGGCAGTGTTGGCTGCCCTCTGCATGCTGCTGTCGACAGTGGTAAAGACCTCGAAGCCATCGGTAAGGGCAAGATCGCCATAGCGTTCAATCATTTCCTGACGCACCATCTCTGCAATATAAGGCGCATCAAGTTCGGTTTCCCTGCCATGTCTGAACGCCGTATTTGGTGCGTTTCTTGCCAGCTCATAGTCATCCCGGGTAATCATGGCCTGGGCAAACATTCGGGAAAGTACACGTTCCCTGACTGATTTTGCCTGATCTTTTGAAGACAGCGGGTTGTAAGCATTGGGTCTTGGTAGCAAACCTATCATGGTGGCTGCTTCCGCAAGGCTCAGCGCGTTTATATCCTTGTCATAATATTGTTCTGCGGCAGCAGCAATACCGTAAGCGGAGATGCCAAAAAAGGTTTTGTTGAGGTAAAGCTCGAGGATTTCCTCCTTGGTGAGCTCCCCCTCCATCTTCAGGGCAAGCAGTATTTCCTTGAATTTGCGGGTATGAGGAGATTCTCCTTCAAAGAAAAAGTTTTTTGTTACCTGCATGGTGATGGTACTGCCGCCACCCCAGTCATTTCCTGTGAAAATACCAGCGACAGACCTGAGTAGGCCCAGTGGGTCAACACCATGGTGACTATAAAAGCGTTTGTCTTCACTGGAGATCAGTGCGTCAAGAACCAGCTGGGGAATTTCTTCATACTTGACCGGGGTGCTGCGACGACTGCCAAACTCTGCAATCAATTTGTTATCAGCTGAATAGATGCGCAAGGGGTTTTCCAGACGCAAATTTGTGTAGGTTTCCTTGTCAGGTAGTTTTGGTGAGATATACAGGTACATGGCGGCTGCAACCATAACCAGCCCGATAGCACCAGTGACAGCGCACCAGCCCAGGAAAATACCAATTTTCTTTATTTTAGTCATTACTAGGCATGAGATTTTGCATGGTTTGGGCCAGTTGTACTAATTGAACCGCCATTTTAAACACTTTTGACCTTGGTAGTTAGCACTGAAAAGAATTTGCCAGACTTTCTGTTAAGCCCCGTCAAATGGGAGCTCTGCGTGATATCTCTCGCTTTTTCACGGAAAAACCCTGTTTAATATACATACTTTCACTTTCGGCAAAATGTGAAGTGCTCGACACTACTTTTGTGAACTGGATAGCAAATTAATGTAATTTGTAAAAAAATGCGATAATTGCTTGAAATTAATGATTAAATTGATTAACGTGCCAGACTGTAATAAAGAGTAAAAGGTATATTTCCGGTAGTTTCGAATCATATTCTTACAGCAAAACCGGTGTGCATAAAGATTTAAGATTGATTCAGAGCGGGCCTATATTTTATTCGGGGAGACAACTTGGTCAGTTTCTTAGCTAAAAAGAACAATGGCTTACTTGGTATAGACATCAGCTCCAGTTCAATAAAATTGCTGGAGTTGTCAAAGTCGGGTTCCAAGTACAAGGTTGAGTGTTATGCCAACAGGCCGCTGCCTGAAGGTTCTGTCGTGGAAAAAAATATTGCCAATCTTGATGCTGTTGGTGAAACCATGCTGAAGCTGGCTGCGCTGGTAGATGCCTCTACTGATAAAGCGGCAGTCGCCGTTTCCGGATCCGCTGTTATTACCAAGTCTATTGAAATGAACGCTTCCATGAGTGACACGGAAATGGAAACGCAGATCGCACTGGAGGCGGATCAATATATTCCCTATCCTCTGGAAGAAGTATTAATTGATTTTGAGCGTCAGGGACTTTCGGAAAAAGACCCGGAGATGGTGGAAGTTTTGCTCGCCGCCTGTAAAAAAGAAAATGTTGATGCTCGAGTAGCGGCTCTGGAAATTGGTGGCTATGAGGCAAAAGTGGTAGATATCGAGGCCTATGCCATGGAAAGGGCTTACGCTTTGATGTGTGAGCAGATGGATCTGGATAAAGAAGGACTTGCCGCTATCATTGATATCGGCGCCTCCATGACAACCATGTATATTATGCGCGATGGTATTTCTATTTATACCAGAGAGCAGGTCTTTGGCGGTTCGCGCCTTTCCAGTGAAATACAGGCTCGCTATGGCCTTTCCCCCGCTGAAGCAGAAACGGCTTTACTCAATGCAGATCTGCCAGAGGGATATGAAGAGGATGTTCTGAAACCCTTTGTGCGTGAAATGAGCGAGCAGATTGGCCGTACATTGCAATTTTTCTTTTCTTCAAGTCAGTATAATGATGTTGACTTATTGGTGCTTGCAGGAGGCACAGCTGCGACTTCGGGTCTGGCTGAAATGGTTCAGGAAGATTTAAGTACCACCACTGTGGTGGCAAATCCGTTTGCAAAGATGGCAGTCAACAAGAAAGTGAATAGTAAACAGTTACATAATGATGCCGCATCTCTAATGCTAGCCTGTGGGCTTGCCATCAGGGGATTTTAACCATGGCGAATATCAATTTATTACCCTGGCGCGAAGAGTTAAGGGAAGAAAGAAAACAGGAATTCCTGGTCGGATTGGGAATTACTGTAGCTATTGCTGCGGTATTTATTTTTAGTGGTGACCGCTTTGTTAATAATCTGATTAACAATCAGAATGAACTGAATAATTATATACGCCAGACAGTTGCTTCCCTGGATGAAGAAATTGCCGAAATCAGAGAGTTGCAGCGTCAGAAAGCAGAGCTGACAGAACGTATGTCAGTAATTCAGGATCTACAGGGGCGCAGACCGGTAATAGTAAGATTGTTTGATGAGCTGGTGAGAACAATGCCGGATGGTGTCTATTACGAAAATATTACCCGTATTGGTGATCAGATAAATTTCCGGGGGCTGGCAGAATCCAATAACAGGGTTTCAGCTCTGCTCCGTTCTCTCGATGATTCAGAATGGTTTGAATCCCCGGTATTGCAGCAGATTTCTTCAAATCAGGCTGGTCCTGATGGAAATAGATTTGAACTGACTGTGCTTGTTACTACCCCGGCCCTGGAAGAGGAATAAGCGGACACTTGCCATGAGTGCCATAGAAACATACAAGAAAAATATCCAACGACTCGTTGATGAGCTGAAGAATTTTGACTGGAATGATCTTCAGGATATCGAAACGATTGGTATCTGGCCTGCGCCGGTAAAATTTCTACTCATTACCGTGGTTTTTTGTGCCTGTCTGGGCGGTGGTTACTGGTTTCATATCAAGAATCTGCAGGCAACGTTGGCAACGGTTGCCCAGGAAGAAACCACACTCAAGAATGAGCTGGAGTCGAAAGCTGTGCTTGCCGCAAATCTTGAGGCCTATCGACAGCAGTTGACAGATATGGAAGATTCGTTCGGCGCTCTTTTAAGGCAGTTGCCGGGAGAAACCGAAGTGCCTGGTCTGGTTGATGACATTACAGTGCAAGGGGTAGGCAGTGGCCTGGAGTTTTCAACCATGAGGCTGGAGTCAGAAGTTCAACAGGAATTCTATATTGAACTTCCAATAAGGATTTCAGTGGTAGGTGATTATCATGATTTTGGTTCTTTTGTGAGTGGCGTTGCCAGTCTTTCCCGTATTGTGACCTTGCATGATTTTAGTATAAACAACAGTTCTGGTGGCGCTGATTTACTCATGGATATAACAGCCAGAACTTATCGTTATAAATCCGATGATGAATAATTACAGGATAAAAAATAGTGTTTTCCGAGTATTACAGGTAACAGTGATATTGTTTTTATCTGCCTGTTCCAATAATGATGAGATGATTGAACTGCATGATTATGTGAATAGCACAGTCAATAGGCCTCCCGGTCGAATCGAGCCTATTCCGGCCTTTACCTCCTATGAGCCGTTTCAGTACAGCGCTGCCTCCTTGCGCAGTCCGTTTGATGCGCCTCTTGATATAACGCTGATTATTCGAAACCAAAGTAATAATGTCAGTCCGGATGAAAACAGGCCAAAAGAATTACTTGAAAGCTTTCCTTTGAGCTCATTGACAATGGTTGGAACGATTGCCAGAAATAACACTAAGTGGGTACTGATACTTGATGAAACAGGTTTGGTAAGCAGAGCTACAGTTGGAAATTACCTGGGCAGGAATCATGGCCGCATAATTGAGATCAATGAAAATCAAATTGATCTGGTTGAAATAGTACCTACTGGCGATGGCTCATGGATGGAGCGTCCGCAAACGGTGATGTTGCGAAATAATTAAAAAAACAATCAGCTTTAGAAAATAGCAGTTTGCAGCGGTCAGAAAAGACTAATAAAGACACAGTAGCGGTAACAAATAATATATAAGCATTATTCAAATAATGCCTGGACCAGAACATTGATTGATACAAAAAATAGAAATGCTAGTAAAGCCGGGAGACTGGTAATGACGAGATTGGTGAGGATGAAAAGCATCAAGAATTTGCTACTGACCTTTTGTATGGTCAATGGTTTGTTCCTGACATCTGCATTGCAGGCTCAGGTCTCTCTTGAAGATATACAATTTGTATCGCTACCAGGCGGCATGCTGGAAATTCAACTGGAATTTGATGCTTCGCCCCCGGAGCCCACTGTTTTTGAAATCGAAAGTCCACCGCGTCTTGTCATGGATTTCGATGGTGTGAGTAATTTTCTGGATCAAAATAATTATCCGGTGAATTCAAGAATTGCCGACACCGTGACGGTAGTTGATTCCGGTAACAGAACCCGAATGATTGTTAATCTCAATGAATCAACATCTTATATTTCCAGTATTAGAAATAGATCTTTGGTAGTCACATTGGGGGATGGTTCAACTGCGGGCGCAGCTAACCTTAGCTCCAGACCAGAAATTCCTTCAAGTAATTCGGGAGACATCAGTGCTGTTGATTTTCGTCGCGATGAAGAAGGTGCCGGTCAGATTATTATAGATCTAGCCAATGATAATCTTGTTGGCAATCTGAACCGCTCAGGAAATCGACTGGAGCTTGAATTCCTCAACGCAAATTTATCTGATGAGTTACAGATGCGTCTTGATGTAACAGATTTTGCCACACCGGTCAGGAATGTCGATATTTTTCGGGAAGATACCAGGGTTATGGTTGTCGCTGAAATGATTAGCGGCTTCGATTACCTGGCTTATCAGAGTAGTGGGCAATACATCATCAATATCACGCCTGTTGCCGGATCTTTATCCGGTGCTGGTGATGGCAGTGCAGGTGGTTTTTCGTTCACCGGCGAGCTCATTAACGTCAACTTCCAGAATGTTGATATCCATTCTGTGCTCTCTCTTCTTGCAGAAGTTAATGATTTTAGCCTGGTCGTAGCCGATTCGGTTTCAGGTAATATTACCTTAAGGTTGGTCAATGTACCCTGGGATCAGGCGCTGGACATGGTATTGCGTTCTGAAGGTCTGGGTCAGCGTATTGAAGGCACAGTCATGTATATAGCGCCAGCCGGGGATATTGCTGCCGCAGAATTACAGGAGCTTGAAAATGATCAGCAGCAGGTGAATCTGGCTCCCCTTGTCACCGAATACATAGAAATTAATTATGCCGATGCGGCGACAATTGCTCAGCTATTAAGTGGTGAAGCAGGTAGAGGCAGTATTTTGTCCGAACGCGGTACTGCCACGGTCGATGCACGAACCAATACACTGATTGTTCAGGATGTAGCAGCAGTGTTGAGTGATATTCGCAACATGCTCAGGCAGCTCGATATTCCTGTTCGCCAGGTACTGATTGAGGCTCGTATAGTAAATGCATCGACCTCATTTAGTGATGCCTTAGGGGTGCGTTGGGGCGGAGGTCAGACCTTTCCAGGCGCCGGAGACCGTTTTGTTATATCCGGTAGTCAGGAAGCCAGTATTGGGTTCGGTAATGGCATCGATACAAGAAACCTGGCTATTGCTGGAGATGTATTGGCTGGCTTACCACTTGCCGAGAGTCTCGTGAATAATCCGCTTTTACCGCCAGATTTCCCCGATGCGTTGGTAGTTGATATGGGAGTTGAGCAGGCTTCTTCCATTGCCCTGGGGTTTGCCGGTAATAAGGGCATGCTGGAGCTTGAGTTGTCTGCCCTGGAATCCAGCGGTAATGGAGAAGTCATTGCCCAGCCTAAAGTAACGACCCAGGATCAGCAGCTCGCAAGAATTGAGTCAGGTGTCCAGATCCCTTATCAGGCTCAGGCTGGTGGTACTGCCGGCGGTTCAACCACAGAGTTCGTCTCGGCGGTACTCGCGCTGGAAGTGACGCCACAAATTACGCCAGATGGCCGCATTAACATGTTGCTTCAGATTAATCAGGATTCTGTAGTGCCCGGAGCAGGCGCTGTACCGGCTATCGCAACCAACTCGGTAACCACTCGAGTACTGGTTAATGATGGCGATACCATTGTTCTTGGCGGTGTATTTCGAGAGGAAGTAACGACTACAGTGACCAAGACGCCGGTTCTTGGAGATCTGCCTTATGTTGGAAATCTGTTCAAGCGTACGGAAAATGCTGAAACCAAAACAGAGCTTCTGATCTTTATTACGCCGTCTATTATCAATGAACTTCTTTAATTAAAAGTTTATTGATTTTTCAGGACTAATTTCGGGCATGTCGTTTACAATGGCATGCTCGATTTTTCGTATTTACTCAATAACTATATTCAGCGACAGCATCCAAAAATAATGAAAAAGGCAGTGGATAATATTTTCCTGATTGGTCCTATGGGCGCAGGCAAAACTACTATTGGGCGTCAGCTTGCCCGATCCCTAAAAATGGAGTTTGTCGATTCAGATCAGGAAATTGAAGAAAGAACGGGAGCTGATATTGCCTGGATATTTGATGTTGAGGGTGAAGCAGGCTTTCGCGAAAGAGAAAAGAAAATCATCGAAGAACTCACCCTGAGCAAGAATATAGTGCTGGCCACTGGTGGCGGTGCTGTGCTGGCGCCTGAGAATCGTAAATTTCTGCAAAGCCGTGGCACTGTAGTTTACCTGATGGCGACAATTGGCCAGCAGGAAGAAAGAACAAGGCATGATCAGCGTCGGCCATTAATTCAAAATGTCACCGATATTAAGGGAAAGCTGACAGAGCTTATGGATATTCGAGATCCGCTTTACCGGGAAATTGCTGATTATGTAGTGATGACCAACAGAAGAAGTCCGAGATCCGTAAGTAGTGAAATTGTAAAGCAGCTGTTTGATGAAGAAGTCCATGAAGAATAATACTGCCACTAGCGATAATCGGCAGACCGTCACTGTTGACCTTGGCGATAGAAGTTATCCGATTCACATAGGCGAGCAACTGCTTTCAGATGCGCAACTGCTGGTACCCCATATCCACGGCCAACAGGTTTGTATTATCAGTAATGAAACCGTTGCGCCGCTCTATCTCGAGACGGTGTCAAACACGTTGTCAGCATTCGATCCCTTATCAATTATTCTGCCTGACGGCGAAGAATATAAAACACTGGATACCATAAGCCTGATTTATGATCGCTTGCTTGAGGCCAGGTTCAGTCGATCAGCAACTCTGGTAGCCCTGGGTGGTGGTGTTATAGGGGATATGGTTGGCTTTGCTGCTGCCACCTACCAGCGTGGTATAGATTTTATTCAGATTCCTACTACCTTGCTGTCCCAGGTAGATTCATCTGTGGGTGGCAAGACCGGCGTCAACAGGCCGCTTGGAAAAAATATGGTAGGGGCCTTTTACCAACCAAATTGCGTACTGGCAGATACCTCAACACTGCGTACTCTGCCAGAGAGGGAATTAAAAGCTGGTCTGGCTGAAGTGATCAAATATGGCTTGATTAATAATCTGTCGTTTCTGAACTGGCTTGACGAAAATATTGAAAACATCCTTGCGCTCGATGCCGATGCACTGGCTTATGCCATTTATACCAGCTGCCAGGAAAAGGCAGTTATTGTGGCGCAAGACGAAAAGGAAGCTGGCATTCGCGCCATATTAAATCTCGGGCATACCTTTGGTCATGCCATTGAAACGGCTATGGGATACGGAAACTGGCTTCATGGTGAGGCGGTGGCGACCGGAATAGTTATGGCAGCCGAGCTTTCGCATCGGGAAAATTTAATTAACCTTGATGACGTCAACAGAGTCCGCTCTATTATTGAGCGTGCTGGTTTGCCAACAAACCCGCCAGGGGAAATGGATGTTGATACTTTTATTTCCCTGATGAGCCGGGATAAAAAAGCTGAGCAGGGTAAGATAAATTTCATCCTGCTTGAAGCGCTTGGCAAGGCCAGGGTTTCCAGTGATGTCAGTCAGGGCGCTTTGGTATCCGTTTTGGAATCCCTGTTGTAAATTTCCCTTATTCAGAGTTTTGGTTCTTTCTTAACGTTTCTCTTCTATATTTTCTCTTTACCATTTTGCTCTCTGTTATTGTTGCGGGCGTCGGTGCTGGCAGCGCAATTTTCCAGAATAGCTACTCTATGGTTGGCGTTTCATACCCTCAGATCGATGGTAGTGTTGGTGTCATTTGCCCGCTAAAAGACTCTCGGGTGTGGTGTCTGGATAAAGAGGCTAACATCCATGTCAGCTGAAGCCCGCATAATAATTGGGGTTAATCATATTCCTAATTGCTCGACAGGATTGATTTGTGTAAAATGGTCGGCTGTTTTTCCGACAAATTCAAGGTAGTTTTTCTTCCTTTTGTAGTCCCCCTTAACTTACTGATTTGAGAAGGAATATGAGGACGGGTCTGTATCATCCAGATGAGTTCAGAGATAACTGTGGCTTTGGTCTAGTCGCCCATATTGAGGGCAAACCCAGCCACGATCTACTGGAAACCGCAATTAAGTCACTAACCTGCATGACCCATCGAGGGGGTATTGCAGCCGATGGTGTGACCGGCGATGGCTGTGGTTTGCTCATGCAGCTGCCGGATTCCTTTCTGCGTGAAATCGCCAGGGAGCTTTTCAGTATTGAATTGTCCGAGTCCTATGGTGTTGGCATGGTGTTTCTTAGCCAGGATCCGGTAAAGGCAACTAAAGCCAAATTGATTCTTGATGAAGAAATTAAAGCCCAGGGCCTGGATATCGCAGGATGGCGTATGGTGCCCTGTGATGATTCGGTTTGTGGCCGCATGGCACTGGCCAATATGCCGACCATTGAGCAGGTTTTTGTTAATGCGCCGGGACTGTCGAAAAAAGATCTCACGGTTAAGTTGTTTATTGCCAGGCGAAAAGCTGAAAACCGCCTGGTTAGTGATGAAGATTTCTATATATGCAGCCTTTCCAATTCCGTCATTTCCTATAAGGGGCTGATGCTGCCGGTAGATTTGCCAAACTTCTATCTGGACCTGAAAGATCCGCGAATTGAAATCGCGATGTGTACCTTCCATCAGCGTTTTTCCACCAATACCTTGCCGAAGTGGCCTCTGGCCCAGCCTTTCAGAATGCTCGCTCATAATGGCGAAATTAATACTATCCGTGGCAACAGAAACTGGTCCGTTGCGAGAATTAACAAATTCCGTTCTGAGGCAATTCCGAATATCGAGGAAATTGCACCCGCTGTTAATTTTACGGGATCTGATTCCTCTTCCATGGACAATATGCTGGAACTGCTGACCACCAGTGGTATGGATCTGTACCAGGCTATCAGGCTGATCATGCCGCCAACCTGGCAGAATATGGAAAATATGGATGCAGATCTGCGCAGCTTCTATATTTATAACTCCATGCACATGGAAGCCTGGGATGGCCCCGCAGGCGTTGTCCTGACTGATGGTCGCTTTGCCGCCTGTGTTCTTGATAGCAATGGACTGCGACCCTCACGCTGGGTGATGACCAAAAATGGTTATATTACTGCGGCGTCCGAGATCGGAGTAAATGATTATTCGCCGGAAGATGTTATTGCCAAGGGCCGGGTAGGACCAGGTCAGATACTTGTCATTGATACCCAGGAAGGCAAGATCATGCATTCCGATGATGTGGCCGATTATCTGAAAGTCAGACAGCCTTACGCTGAATGGGTAAGAGAAAACACCAGTTATCTGGAATCCAAGCTCTCTGAAGACACTGCTGCATTATTGCCCTTGTCTGATGAAGAGGGTGAAAAGCATATGAAAATGTTCCAGGTGACTTTTGAGGAAACTGATCAGGTATTCAGACCGCTCGCCGAGAAAGGCGCAGAAGGCACCGGATCAATGGGCGATGACACTCCGATAGCTGTGCTGTCAAAGCATGTGCGTCCACTTTATGACTATTTCAGACAGCAGTTTGCCCAGGTAACAAATCCTCCCATTGACTCACTCAGGGAAACCATCGTGATGTCACTGGAGACCAGACTGGGTAGAGAGCTTAATATTTTCAAGGAAACTCCAGCTCATGCTGACCGTATCATTCTGCATTCACCACTATTGTCGCCAAGAAAATTTTATACCCTGCAGCATGTTGAAAGACCGGGCTTTGAATCTGCGCATATAAGCTTGACCTATGAGCCTTCTATCGGTCTCAAGCAGGCGATTGAAAATGTCATGGCAATAGCAGAACAGCATGTGCGCGATGGCAAGGTGCTTTTATTCCTTTCGGAAAGATTGCCTGAAAAAGGGCAGTTGGTGATTAATGCCTTGCTGGCTACGGCGGCAATTCATTCCAGCCTGAGTAAAAAGGGACTGCGCTGCGATACCAACCTCATTGTTGAGACTGGTTCTGCCCGTGATTCACACCAGATCGCCTGCCTTATCGGTTATGGTGCTACTGCCGTTTATCCTTATCTGAGCTTTGACCTTATTGATCGTATGATCAATAAAGACATTTTGCGGATGGGTTCGCTGGAAGCGCACAAGAATTATCGCAAGGGAATCAATAAGGGCCTGCTGAAGATTCTGTCCAAGATGGGTATCAGTACTGTCTCGTCCTATCGCGGAGCACAACTATTTGAAATTGTCGGTTTCGCCGATGAAATTATGACTCTATGTTTTCCTGATGTGGACAGCAGAATAGGTGGGGCGACATTCGAGCATTTGCAGCATGATATGGAAATTCTCAGTCGCGATGCCTGGCTAGCCAGAAAGAAGATCATGCAGGGTGGACTACTCAAGTATATCCATGGCGGCGAATATCACATGATCAATCCGGACGTGGTGAGAACCATTCAGGATGCTGTGCAAAGCGGTGATTTCGAAGAATACCGCAAGTTTGCCCAACTCGTGGATAATCGGCCTTTGTCCACCATCAGGGATATGTTCAAGTTACGTGAAGACCAGGAGCCTGTAGATATAGATCAGGTTGAACCTATCGAAGGCATTCTGAAGCGCTTTGATTCTGCTGGTATGTCCCTCGGGGCGCTCTCACCGGAAGCACATGAGGCACTGGCACAGGGCATGAACAGGCTTGGCGGCAGATCAAATTCAGGTGAAGGTGGCGAAGATCCGGCCCGTTTTGGCACTGACAAGGTCAGCAAGATCAAGCAGATCGCCTCCGGTCGTTTTGGCGTAACACCTCATTACCTGGTCAATGCCGAAGTATTGCAAATCAAAATCGCCCAGGGGGCAAAACCCGGTGAAGGTGGCCAGTTACCCGGTGGCAAGGTAAATGATCTTATCGCCCGGCTCCGCTTTTCGGTTCCAGGGGTTACCCTTATTTCGCCACCACCTCATCATGATATTTATTCTATTGAGGATCTGGCGCAGCTTATTTTTGACCTGAAACAGGTTAATCCGGACGCTCTGGTGAGTGTGAAACTGGTATCTGGACCAGGTGTCGGTACTATCGCTGCCGGTGTGGCAAAAGCCTATGCAGACCTGATCACCATATCCGGTCATGATGGCGGTACCGGAGCCAGTCCGCTGACTTCAATTCGCTACGCGGGAACGCCATGGGAACTTGGCTTGAGTGAAGTGCAGCAGGCATTACGTTCCAATGATTTGCGTGGCCGTATTCGACTGCAGGCTGATGGCGGTTTGAAAACCGGACTTGATGTTATCAAGGCGGCAATTCTTGGCGCAGAAAGTTTTGGTTTCGGCACCATTCCGATGGTAGCGCTGGGTTGTAAATATCTGCGAATTTGTCATCTCAATAACTGTGCAACCGGTGTTGCCACCCAGGACAAGCGCCTGCGTGACAAGCATTTCATCGGCCAGGCAGAAATGGTAATGAACTACTTCAAGTTTGTTGCCCAGGATACAAGGCATTGGCTTGCCAGTCTTGGTATTACCAAGCTGACTGATGTTATCGGCAGAACCGATTTGTTGGAAAAACTTCCGCCGCAAACTGAAAAACAGGCCAATCTTGATTTTTCCCGTCTGTTCTACAATGACCTGATTCCTGAAGAAATGGATCGCTTTTGTGTCAGCGAGAAAAATGAACCCAAGGATAAGGGTGAACTGGCTGAGGAGATGGTCGAAGATATTCTTCCTGCTATTGAGAACAAGAGTGGCGGTATATTTAACTACAAGGTCCAGAACTTTAATCGTTCCATTGGTGCACGCCTGTCCGGAGAAATAGCAAGACGCTATGGCAACCAGGGCATGGCTGACACCCCTGTCAATCTGCGTCTTAGTGGTTCATGCGGACAAAGTTTCGGCGTCTGGAATGCTGGCGGATTGCATATGCATCTCAGCGGCGATGCCAATGATTATGTGGGTAAAGGTATGGCTGGCGGCAAGCTGGTTGTGGTACCGCCACCAGGTAGCAGTTTCAAAACTCAGGATACCTCTATCATAGGTAATACCTGCCTTTATGGTGCCACTGGCGGCAGATTGTTTGCTTCAGGCACAGCTGGGGAACGCTTTGGGGTAAGAAATTCCGGAGCCCATGCTGTAGTGGAAGGCGTTGGTGATCATTGCTGTGAATATATGACTGGTGGTCATATTACCGTGCTTGGCGAAACTGGCCATAACTTCGGTGCCGGCATGACCGGAGGCTTTGCCTACGTCCTAGACCTGAATAAGAATTTTGTCGACAAGTACAACCATGAATTGGTTGAAGTACATCGTATCCGTATGGAAGGTATGGAAGAATACCGCAGTCATTTACGCTCGGTGATCGAAGAATTTGTTATCGAAACCGGCAGTGATTGGGGCAAGCATATCCTGGATAACTATATGGATTTCACGCGCAAGTTCTGGCTTGTTAAACCCAAGGCGGCAAGTCTTAAAATGTTGCTCAATGATGTCACAGTGACGGGGAACTAGACCATGTCAGATATCATCGCCAGATCAAAAGATACCTTTCGCTTCCTGACAGAAGACCGTGAGGATCCGAAAAAGAAACCTCTGGATGTTCGTAAAACAGAGTTTGTGGAAATCTATAATTCCTTTGAAAAAGAAGATGCCGAGACCCAGTCTGAACGTTGTCTGGAATGCGGTAACCCTTATTGCGAATGGAAATGTCCGGTCCATAACTATATCCCCAACTGGTTAAAGCTGGCTCAGGAAGACAATATCCTTGAAGCTGCCGAGTTATGTCATCAAACCAATACCTTGCCTGAAGTCTGCGGCCGTATTTGTCCCCAGGACAGGTTATGTGAAGGTGCCTGCACGCTCAATGATGGCTTTGGCGCAGTGACCATAGGCAATGTTGAAAAGTATATTGTCGATAAAGCCTTTGAGATGGGCTGGCGTCCGGATATGTCTGAAGTCGTGCCCACAGAGAAGCGTGTGGCAGTGATTGGCGCCGGACCTGCGGGCCTCGGTTGTGCAGATATTCTGGTTCGCGCCGGCGTTAAACCGGTAATTTTTGACAAGTATCCTGAAATTGGTGGCTTGCTGACATTTGGCATTCCCATGTTCAAACTGGAAAAAAGCGTGATGCACCTGCGCCGACAGATTTTTGAAGATATGGGTATGGAGTTTCGACTGAATACCGAGGTGGGCAAAGATATCAGTTTTCAGGAACTCAATGATGAATATGATGCTGTGTTCCTCGGCATGGGTACCTACACTTATATGAAAGGCGGTTTTCCAGGTGAGGACATGGATGGGGTATTTGAATCATTACCTTATCTTGTTGGCAATACCAATCACCATATGAAATACAAGGCTGACCTGGCTGAATACATCAGTATGGAGGGCAAGAACGTGATTGTGCTGGGCGGTGGTGATACTGCCATGGACTGTGTTCGTACCGCTATTCGTCAGGGTGCCAGGTCCGTGAAGTGTGTTTACCGACGCGATAAAAGCAATATGCCGGGCTCCCGTCGCGAAGTACGCAACGCTACCCAGGAAGGTGTGGATTTTATTTTCAACCACCAGCCTGTGGAAGTTATTGGTAATAATGGCCAGGCTACAGGCGTCAAGTTTATGAAAACCCGCATGGGTGAACCGGATGCCAATGGTCGCAGACGTGCTGAAGAAATTCCCGGCAGTGAAGTTGTGATGGAAGCCGATGCGGTATTGATTGCTTTTGGTTTCCAGCCCAGCCCAGCGCCCTGGTTTGCAGACTTTAATATTAGCCTTGATGACCGCGGCAGAGTTTTGGCACCGGAACAGGCTGCTTATCCATTCCAGACGTCCAACCCCAAAATTTTCTCTGGTGGAGATATGGTGAGGGGCGCGGATCTGGTGGTTACAGCCATATTTGAAGGACGTCAGGCAGGAAATGCCATACTGGATTATCTGGAAGTCTGATTTCTGATTAACAGTTAATTTTACCCAATCACTCTTTAACCCGGCTCAGGCAATGGCAGAACTAAAAAACGATCGCTTTCTACGTGCTCTTTTGCGTCAGGATGTTGATGTCACTCCGGTATGGATGATGCGACAGGCTGGCCGGTATCTGCCTGAGTATCGAGAAGTAAGGCAGCAGGCCGGTGATTTCATGAGCCTGTGCCAGAATCCCGAACTGGCTTGCGAAGTTACATTACAGCCACTGCGTCGTTACGCGCTGGATGTCGCCATTCTTTTTTCCGATATTCTTACTATTCCCGATGCCATGGGACTGGGGCTTTACTTCGCCCAGGGTGAAGGGCCAAAGTTCAGAAAACCCGTGCGCAGCGCCGCCGATGTTGATGCTCTTAAAGTAACCAGTGCTGAAAAAGACCTACCTTATGTGCTGGACGCGGTAAAACTGATTCGGCAGGAACTTAACGGCAGCGTGCCATTGATAGGCTTTTCCGGCAGCCCATGGACTGTTGCCACTTACATGGTGGAGGGTGGTTCCAGCAAGGAATTTGCCCATATCAAATCCATGATGATGAATACTCCTGAGGTTATGCATCAACTACTGGATACATTGGCGCAATCGGTGATTGATTATCTGAATGCCCAGATTCTGGCTGGTGTGCAGGCTGTACAGATCTTCGATACCTGGGGCGGCGCCTTGAGTGCCCATGCCTACAAAGTGTTCTCACTGGACTATATGAAAAAAATTGTCAGCGGCCTGATCAGGGAGCATGAAGGGCGCAAGATTCCGGTGATTCTGTTTACCAAGAATGGTGGTCACTGGCTTGAAGAGATCATAACCAGTGATTGTGATTGTGTGGGGCTGGACTGGACGCTTCCCATAAACGAGGCAAGAGCCCGGATCGGCGACAAGGTTTCCCTGCAGGGCAATATGGACCCTGCTGTGCTCTATGGCGGTGCCAATGCCATTCGACGTGAAGTTGGCTTGATCCTTGAGCAGTTCGGTCATGGCAATGGTCATGTCTTTAATCTTGGTCATGGTATTCACCAGCATGTGAATCCCGATCACGTATCGTTTTTCGTTGATGCGGTTCATGAGCTATCAGCGCAATACCATGGTTAGCATGTAATATTGCTGGTCATGACCGATCCAAAAAACTTTTCTGCCTATAGTTTTATCTCCATTGGTGCCAATCTGCCTTCCGCTACAGGTTCTCCGCAACAAACCATTGCCTTTGCCTTTCAGCGTCTTGAAAAGCTTTCAACTTTTCCCATACTGAAATCCTCGTTGTATGCATCCAGTCCGGTGGATAGCCCTGAAGGAACCCCTGATTTTTTGAATGCCATGGCTGGCATTATTTCTAATGAAACAGAGACAGCTTTGTCCCTGTTGCATAAATTACAGGAAATAGAAAATGCTGCGGGCAGGACAAGAAGTGGCATTAGAAATGAAGCACGTACACTGGATCTGGATCTGATTATTTTCAAGCGGGAGGTTTGTCATACGCCTGAACTTATTCTTCCTCATCCAAGAGCAAATGAAAGACGTTTCGTTCTTCAACCCTTAATAGAAATTACACAAGACGGTTTTCTGTTTCCCGGTTTTGAAATGGATCTGGGTAAAATGCTTGGCGCAATTTCAGATGATCAGGCAATTCGAAGGCTCTAATACCTTAATTATCCGTATAACCTGGCATCTACAATAAATTAAAAATAAGCATGCAAAAAAAACCCCGAGCTAACTCGGGGTTTTATAAGCAGTGAGACCAAAATCAAAAAAAGGGGAATGATTCGATAATCATCCTACTCTATTCTTCATGTTGGTCTGCGAACTGATTCACAAAGACACTGCCAGTCTGGGAACCACTTCACATTCTGGCTGACAGACCTGATCAGGTTTTTCTAAATGTCCAGTTCGCGGGTTAAATCAAAGCCGCCTTTCTCATTCAGTTCAAAATCACCGTCCATTACTGCATACATCCAGGCTGCTGATTTTTTCATGCCGCCCAGCGGATATAAATGGCA
>Ga0181597_10001593_pt1 | contig 25383 bp, 8 predicted proteins | sample 041ome_5_FD_148647 | JGI IMG/M metagenome (GOLD analysis project Ga0181597, IMG submission 148647) | Coastal salt marsh microbial communities from the Groves Creek Marsh, Skidaway Island, Georgia - 041403US metaG (spades assembly) | ecosystem: Environmental > Aquatic > Marine > Intertidal zone >...
CACGACGCGCGCGAAGAATCGGACGACGCGAGGGACGCGCGGCGACGCGCGCGCGACGACCGGGGCGACGACGATCGACGCGTATCGACGCGCGTGGCGAAGATTGGAGCGCGCGCGCGCGAAAAAATCGCCCGCGCGCGCGATGCGGGCGAAAGATTTCCCGTTCGTCGACGACGCGTTGACGTCGCGCGCGGCGACGCTTCGCGATTTTCTGACGTCGGACGCGCCGAGAGGCGACGCGCGCGCGAGGCTTCGCGAGGAGTTGGTGCGCTGGCACCCCGACAAGTTTTCAAAGTATCTCGACCTCGCGCGCGAGGAGGATTTGGGCGAGATCAGGGACCGCGTGAACGCGACCAGTCGCGCGGTTCGCGACGCGTTCAAGGCGTCGGCCGCGGCGGCCGCGGCGCGCCCGCGCTGACGCGACGCGACGTCGCGACGCGCCGCGCGGTACGGCGACGCGCGTCTCCGGGTGGATTCGCGATGACGCCGCCGTGCTCGCTGCTGTTCGCGCCGGTGATGCGCTGCGCGTCGACGGTGTCGTCGCGACGCGCGGCGGAGGAACGCGTGGCGCTGACGGAGCGGCGCGCGCATCGAACGCGCTGGGAGGCGATCGATGCGGGAACGACGATGCCGGGGGAGTGGCCGAAGTACGAGTGGGAGCTTCAGTGGCGAGCGATCGATCTCGAGCGGCTGAGCGACGCGCGGCGAGTCGAGCCGTGGTGCTTTTGTCTCGGCGGACACGACGGGTTCGCGGTGCACGTCGACGACGAGACGGCCAAGTTTCACAATTACACCGTTCGGTCGGCGGGAATGATCTTCACGCCGGACGCGCATCAACTCACGACACCGCGCTCTCGGTTGATCCATGGTAGACGGACGAACGTGCGCAACGTCGAGCTCGGTAAGAAGTATCCCGCGCGCGACGCTTTTCGCTTCTCTTCGTCGTCCCCGGACGAAGCCGTCGCGATCCTCGCCGAAGTCATGCGCGCCGCGACGCCGCAAGTCATGACCAAGGCGCAAGCCTAAACGCTAAAAATGTACACAATTAGTAGTCAATTAGTAGTCAATAAAAGGGAAACATACGCGTTCGAGCGACTCATGCGTCGTAAACCACGATGGCGCGCGCCGCGCCGCCGCCGCGTTCGCGCACGATGGTCGTCGTCGCGGGCGCGTCGACGCCGCTCCATCGAGCGAGCGTCGACTCGTCGATGGCGTGTTGCTTGTGCGAGCACGTCGATCCGCAGTCCGGCCATCTGTACGGCACCGACACGACGGACACGCGGCACAGCTCGAACATGCGACGCACGAAATCGCTCGCGGCGTCGAAATCCAAGTGTTCCAAGACTTGCATGCAGAGACACAAATCGTACGACGGCGCGAGGCTCGCGTTGGCGAAATCCCCCACGACGTACCGCACGTCGTCCGTCGCGTCGATCGAGTCGTCGCCCGCCGTCGTCTTGTACCCGGCGTAATACGGTGCGACGCACGTCTTATCGCGAATCCAAGAGAGGTGTCGCGCGAACGCCGGTTTCACGCACCCGATTTCGAGCGCGCTCTGCGCGCGCGGCGACGACGACAACGCGGCCCCGAGCGCGGCGTCGTAATATCGCAGTCCCTCGCGCGCCGTTCCCACCGGCCCGAGCGCGCCGAACGCGAACGGCACCCGCGCGCGCTCGACGACGTCCACCGTTTCGCGCCTCGAACACCGGACGAACGCCGCCGCCGCGACGCACGCCGCCACCGCCGCCGCCGCCGCGCGCCGCATCGCCGCCGCGCGCGCGCCCGCGCGACGGAATATTTTCTCCAGCGCGCGCGCCTCGCGTTTCGTCCTCTCGCGCCCGCGCGCGCGCGGGACCGCGCCTCGAAACGTGAAAAATGTGAAACGTCACAGTGCCCAGCGGTCGCCGAGGCGTTGGTCACACGATCGCGCGTCGACCGTGGATTCGCGTCGGTCCTCGCCGCGCGCGCGTCGACGCTCGAGGATGCTCAAGACGATGTTCCTGAACGATAAGAGCGACCGCTTGGCGTACAAAATCGTCGATCACGTGCGTGCGCGACGCTGTGACGAATTCTGATTCTGTCGGAGACGACGCGACGACTGACGACGACGACGACGCGCGACGCGACGCAGGCGTGCAAATCGGGCGCGAGACGAACGGTCGATGACGCGCTGGAGATTAATCTGCGGCTGTGCGACTGCGTGAACGATGATTTCGTCGCGCACGGGAAGGATTGCGTCAAGGCGCTGCGGGCAAAGCTGACGGCGCCGACGAAGGGACGGGCGGTGATGGACGCGGACGCGACGCTCAAGGCGCTGTTCGCGCTGGAGATGTGCATGAAGAACTGCGGAGGACGGTTTCACGCGATGGCGGTGGCGAAGGAGGTGCCGGAGACGATGGTGCGGTTGTGCGAGAGAGCGCCGAATTTGGAGGTTCGCGACAAGACCTTGGCGTTGGTTCACGAGTGGGCGGTAAATTTGAGGCGAGAGCCCGCGTTCGCGGGGGCGTTTCATCAGTTGCGCGCGCGTGGGTTTCAGTTTCCCGAGGTTGAGCGACGGTCGGTGGCGCGGGGGGCGACGTCGTCGGCGGCTCGCGAGGACTGGAACGGCGGCGGCGACTGGTCGAAGAGAGAAGATATCTCCGAGGAGGATCGAGCCGCGATCGCGCGCGCGCTCGAGGAAGACGAAGAAGAAGCAATGCCACCGGTGCAGCGTCAAAGACACGGGATTTACCCTGGGAACATCGCCATGGGTACGCCCGTGCGAGCGCCGCATCTGAGCTCGCCGCCCGCCTCGGGACGACTCGCGGACCGCGCTGAGAGCGAATTACAGAGAGCGCTTCGCGAAAGCGAGCGCACAGCCGCTGCCGAGGCATCTCGCGCCACGACATCCGTGTCGAAGACGTACAATTCGCAAGACGTAGAAAAATTGAAGGGCGACATCGCCGTCGCGACGAATTCGCTCAAGGTGTTCACGCAAGTCCTCGACGGCTGCGTCGCCCTTCGCCCGCCGTCTCCGTCTAGTTTAGCGAACGAGCTCTCGGAGCAGTGCCGCGCGATGCAGCCACGTCTGATCGAGCTTATCTCGAACGCCGAAGACGAGGGCTTGCTCGCGAGCGCCATACATTTGAACGACGAGTTGACCAAGGAGATGGAACGATACGATTTGCTCGTGAAAGCCGCGGCGGGCGACGTCGCATCGCGGGCTCGACTCGCCGCGCCAGTGGCCGCGACGCGAACGCACACGGCGGAAAGTTTACTGAGCGAACTCGACGACGTCATGCGAGCGTCCACCGCCGCCACGACGACGAGCCAAAGCTCCGCGAACCCTTTCGGCGACGTCTTGCCGACGGCTTCCATCGCCGGACCGTCGTCGTCGTCGTCCAATCCATTTGCCGCCGGTCCCACCCCGCCGCGTCCGATCGTTCACTTCCCGTCGACGACGTCACCGTCGCCGCCTCCGATGCAGACCAACCCGATGTTCGCCGACGAGCGGTATCGACCGGCCAGACCGCTCCCGGAGGGCATGCGACCGATGAATCCCGCCGCGTTCGCGCGCTCCGTCTCGCCGCCGACGCCCTCTCGCGCCGCGCCCTCGCGATCGCCCGCGAGCGATCCTTTCGCAGATTTGAGCCAAGCCGCCGCCTCGCGCGTGCGCTCGCCGTCGCGCAACCTTCCGCACATTTAGCCCGTTCGCCGCCGACGCCTCGGCGCGTTTGAAAAAACTGTTGCAAATCCATCGAGGTACCTGTTCATCTTCACTTCGCGTCGGTCGTCCGCGCCGCGCGCGCGGTGCGCTTCGCGCGATGCGCGCCGTCGACGCGGACGCCCTCGAGGCCACGCTCGCCGAGGCCGCGACGCGCTCGCTCGACGCGCACTGCGTCGAAAACGCGATATTTTTGAGCGAACGCCTGCGCGCGGTTCGCGACAGCGACGCGAACGCGCTGCTGCACGCTCGGTGCCTGTACGCGGCAGGCAAAGCGCGCGCCGCGCGCGCGGTGCTCGGGACGCGTTTGACGAGCCAGCGGGCGAGGTACCTGTTCGGGAGGGCGTGCTACGATTGCGGCGAGCTGGACGAGGCGGAGCGCGCGCTGCGCGGAGAGGCGGACGACGACGGATTCGCGGGGGCGTACGGCGCGAGACGACGACCGAGCGCGGGCGAGGACGAGGCGATGGCGTCGGGAGGAGCGGCGGGGGAGTATCTGCTCGGTATGATCTGTAAGGATACGGGGCGACGCGCGGCGGCGATTACGCGGTTTACGCGCGCGTTGATGGCGGATCCGTTGATGTGGTGCGCGTACGAGGGATTGTGTGCGCTCGGTGCCGACGCCGAGGCGAAGGCGTGCGCGTCGGAGAGTCGGGAAGAGAGTATTCTGGCGATGTACCCATCGTTGGAGTCGAACGACGTCGCGTTCGAGGCGCAAAAGTCGAGCGGCGAGACGTTCGCGCCGAGAACGGGTGGATTGCCGCCGCTGTCGCCGACGAGGTCGCGCGGTCGCGAACACGGCGAGGCTCTCGCGCGCACGCCGGCACACGTGCACATGCACGACGTGGGCGTTCCACCGAGCACGGGCGCGAGCGAGCGAACGCGCGCGGGAGAGGGATGGGACGACGCGGAACTTCAAACGCCCGCCGTCGGCGGCGGAGGCCCTCGCGTCGATGCTGCGGATTCCATGGGAGGCGCCTTCGTGACGCCTTCACCGAGCTCTGCCGCCGCCGCTCCTCCGCCGCCTCAAAAGGCGATCGGAGGACGCGCGCCACCGACCACGGGCGCTCCGCGCACGGGACGACAGAGCACGTCGCAACAGCCGAGCGCTCAAGACACAGGCGCGCCGGCGTCCACAGCGGCTCGCGGGCTATTCGGAGGGGAGCGGCGAAAATTCATGGATGAAGGAAAACTTAGAAAGGTTTCTGGTAGATTGTTTAGCGACGATCCAGCGTCTACGGCCGTTCGTAGGAGCTCGCGCATACACGCCGCGAGACTGCAACACGTCGGGGCATCGCCCGACGACGACCATCGCGATCACGACGACATGATGGCAAACCTGAGTCAAGTCCCGGAAGACGGTGAAGTTTCGTATGAAAGTGGTCATTACAGCGATCAGCGCGATCAGGGTACTTGGAGTTGGCAGCCCGCGCGAACAGCCGAGGGCGCCGTGTTGGCGTTCAAAGAGCTGCGTCCGCTCGCGGAGGGTCTGAGGCATCTCGCCATGTATCGATGCGAAGAAGCGATCCATTCGTTTCAACAGCTTTCGCGATCTCAATACGACACCGCCTATGTGCTGTGCGCGATGGCGAAAGCGCACTCAGAGATGGTGGATTACGCCAACGCAGCGCAAGCGTTTGAAGAAGCGCGCGCGGCCGCGCCGTATCGCTTGGAAGGTCTCGATGTGTACTCAACCGTTCTTTGGCATTTGAAGGAGGAAGTGAAGCTCGCACATTTGGCACAAGAAGTTCAGTCTCTCGATCGTCTAGCTCCAGAAACGTGGTGCGTGCTCGGAAACTGTTTCTCGTTACAAAAGGAACACGAGACGGCTTTGAAATTTTTTCAGCGCGCCATCCAACTCGATCCGAAGTGCACGTACGCGCATACGCTGAGCGGACACGAGTACTTTGCGAACGAAGACTTTGAAAAAAGTATGAATTGCTATCGGGCTGCGTTGAGATTAGATGCGAGACATTACAACGCCTGGTACGGCCTCGGTACGGTGTATTACCGCCAAGAAAAGTACGTCATGAGCGAGTATCACTTCACATACGCGCTCAACATCAATCCGAAGTCGAGCGTGTTGTACTGCTACGCCGGTATGGCAAAGCATGCACTAAACGATAACGATGCAGCGTTATCGCTTCTCTCTCAAGCGATCGCGCTCGATGGTAAGAATCCTCTGGCTCGTTACGAAATGGCCGCCGTGTTGATGAGCGAAGAAAATTACGACGCCGCGTTGGCGGAGCTTAACAAATTGCAAGAGATCGCCCCCAAGGAAGCGAGCGTGTTTTTTCTCATGGGAAGAATCTACAAAAAGCTTGGGCTTCAAGAGAAAGCGATGATTAACTTTAGCATCGCGCTCGATTTGCGTCCATCGAACGCGGACGTGAACTCGATCAAGGGCGCCATCGAGAAACTCGACGCCGATGAGCTCAGCGACGAGGACAACATCTGATCTGGACCGAGAATAATTAGAGCGTCTACTAGGGCGCGGTACACAATTAAAAACTACTGCTAGTCTCTCTCAGAAATCGATGTCAAATGATCTTCCACTTCGCTCTCGCTGATGACGCGGAAATTGGGATTGTCCGCCGTGACGACGGCGACTTCTAACTCGCTCGCCTTGACCTCTTCCCCGAGCACGTGCTGAAGAGCGCTGATCGCGAGCTGGGCCGTCTGATTCACATCGAACGATGCGCCGCTCTTGACCTTCTTCTCCAAGAAGTTCACCGCCTCGACCTCCTTCGCCCCCGCGCTCGTCGCGCTGTAACCGACAAAGTATCCTGCCGGATCGCACTTGAACAGACTCGGCCCGCGATCCTCATCTACGGCGATTAATATCACCATCACCGCGAGCGGACGCATGTATGCGTGCTGCGTGTACACCTGGAACTCATCGGCGAGTATGTTCGCCAACACGTCCACCGGGACCTCGTACCCGTAGTGTTGCTTGAAATCCGCCGCCTTTCTGCGCGCCTTTTGCACTATGTCTCGGATATCCGCTGCGAAACGAAATCGACGCGAGCAGTCGTCAGTCGATCGGTCGAGCGAAAAGTCGCGCTCGCGCGGGCGCGCGTACGTGTTCATTCAAACAAAGCCGCCGAGCGACGAAAACGAAAACGTACGTCCTTTTCCCGTCGCGCACATGCCCACGGTTTTCGTAATCTTATACATGTGCGTCACATCCGACGCATCGATCAATTTATCCTGCGCTCGCGCGACGTCCGATCACACACCACGCGTCAGTCTTCCTCTCGCGCGCGCGTTCGCGGGATCCAGCGCGGTCGATCCCTCCCGCGTCGTCTCGAGCGCGTTCGCGCCTTCGCGTTCGCCGACGAGATCGTTCTTCGCCCTCGCGTTCGCCCGTTTCGCGCACCGGAATCTTCTTCTGCGTCACGACGCACACGGAGTCTTTCCCTCGCACGCCGATGGTGGTGACGCCGACGGATTTGATCGCCTTGAACGCGTACTCTGCGCGTCGAAAGTCGTCGAATCGCGGTCAGTCGGTGAGATCGTTTCGTCGGTGAACGTCGCGCGTCGCGGGCGAGGTGACGGCGCGAGGAGGCGTCGGCGCGCGCGCGAACACGCACCGACTTGGTACAGACGTCCTTCGGGAGAGAATACGGTGATGTGCCGATCGTATCCGGCGCCGGCACCGCGGGACATCGGACTCGGTGATTTGACCGCGGCGAGGTGTGACAACAGACGCGCGGCGAAGGCGGGCGCGGATTCCGACGACTCGAAAATGCCGAGTGCCCGAGGCAGAGATCGGGTCGAGGGCGCGCGTGAGAGCGAGCGTTGCCTTTGATGCGTTTGATGTCGCGGTGTGATGATGTACAGCGGTTCAGGGGCGGGACTATCGCGAGGACGCGAGCGAAACACGGCGGCGGCGCGGCGCCGAACGCTCAGTCGCTCAATTTTCGGGCCGAACGCTCGAGGGTCAAATTTGAGGCCCGTCGCGCAGACTGTTGATGGAAAGTTTGATGCCTTGGGACGCGATGCGAACCATGTGACCCGTCGTCGGCGCGCACAGGATCGCCGGACGAATCTCGTACGCCACGCCGAGGGCGGGAATCGGGTTGATGAGCGCGGCGACCCAAAGCGAGAGCTCTGCCGGTCGGTTCGACCCAGGGATGTCGCCGATTTGCGATAAGATCAACTTCAACTGATCGGGCTGACGCTCGCGCTTTCTCGAAATCACCAGCGCCCGCCATTCGTCGACGAGCGCGGGAAGCTCCGCGGCGAGCGCCGCGCACTCGGCGTCGCACTCGGCGGGATCCACCGCGCCCGGCTCCTCCACGCCGCCCGCGACGGTTTGCTCGCCCGCGCCTTCGGTATCGGGAATCCAGCACACCCTCGCGCTCGGCGCCGATCCGTTCGCCTCGTCCTCGAACGGAGCCCCCACGATTTTAAACCGCCGCGACGCCGTGAGTTCGATCAAACTCTCCCCCCCGTTCGGCCGAACCATCGCTCGCGTCACCGTCACCTCCACTCCGTTCGGCAGTATCTGTCCGTTGCTCGGCGCTTGCCCGAGCATCCCGAATCGATCGCCCACGCGCGCGTCTCGCCCGAGCGCCGTCCCCGCGTTGAGCGTCCTCTCGACGTTCGCGCCGTCGAACTCCAGCGGCAGCACTTGTTTCGGCACGCTCGCGTCCAGCACGACGATGCGCAGCGTTTCCAGCGCTTCTTCGCGCTTCGCCAGCGCGCGGACGCGCGCTCGCAGCGCGTCCATGTCCAGCGCGGATGCGTCGTCGTCGTCGCCGGCACCGTCGCGCGCGCGCGCGCGCGCTCGAGCCCGCGGCCGCCTCGCGTCGACGCGCGCGACGCGCGCGACGCGCGTCGCCGACGCGCGCGACGACGCGCGCATCGCGCGGGCGTCTGGCGCGACGCCGAACGTCGGCGTGATGAAGAGTCCCGTCGTCGTCGCGAAGACGGGACGGACGCACGCGCTCGTGAAACGTCGTAAACATTATTATTGATTCAAAATTGTGTAATAAAACGATTATTAGGTGTGATGACTGTTTGAATTTTTAAGCGCGTCGATCGACGCGCGCGCTCAGACGGCGGCGCCGTAACCGCGTCGCGCGCGCGCCAACGGCGCGCGTTCAGTTTCGTCGTTCGCTCGGGCGTCGGTTTCGGCGGATTTGCGACGGCGGTAAAAGATGACGCCGGCGAAAACGACGAACGCGGCGAAAGTTTTCGCGAGCGACGTCGCCGCGGACGTCGGCGTTCGCCGCGGGTCGCCGAGATTGGTCGGCGCGTCGGCGCGCGACGGCGCGCGTTTCGTCGCGCCAAGCCGCGCGGCGCTCGCGGCGCTCTTCGTCGTCGACGGAGGATCCGCGACGAAGCGCGTGACGTTTGATGCGCACTTTGTCGGCGGTCCAAGTCTCGCATCGCCCGCGGCGCGGAGCGCGCCGGCGCGACAGGCGACGCAACGACCCCAGCCGTCGGCGTGATGATTCTCGGCGCACTCCGCGCACTGCGTGTCGGCGCCCAGAGGATCGTCGCCGGCGGCGTTGATGGTACCGTCGGGACACCGCTCACACGCGTGGTTGACCACGGACGTGTTCTGCGGGCACGCGTTCAACGCGCACTCGGTGACGCTCGAGGCGGTGGTGTCCCCGCCAGCCGCGATCGTCCCGTGGCCTTCGCACGGGACGCACGCGTATCCGGTCGCATTTGTCCCAAAGACGCGATAGTTCTCGGCGCAAACCGTGCACGTCGTTTCGCCCGCGGTCGCATCGTCGCCCGTTCCGTTTACCGTTCGCACGTAACCTTCAGGACACGCGACGCACGTCGCCTCAGAGACGTGCTCGTCAATCGCGCAAATCTTTGGCACGCAAGACGTCGCGTTGCCGGCGCCGACGTCGTGCGCATCGTCCGGTGACGAAACCGTGCCAATCGGGCACGGCTTACACGCCAGTTGTTCGGTGCTCTTGTCCACCGCGACGTGGTACCCATCGGCGCACGTAAGACATCGCACCTCGCCAGACGAGAGCGCGGCGTAGGAGTCTTTCGCGTAGCCTTCGGGGCATTCTTGGCACTTGAAGCGGTCCGTGAGCGCGTCCCGCACGACGGCGTGATTGACGTCGCACGCGTCGCACGTCGTGACGCCGGATGTGTATCTGGTGTGCGCAGCGTTCGCAGAGAGCGTGAAGAATGAGCTGACGTAGCCATCCTCGCACTGAGCGCACCGCCTGCTTTCGTCGACGTAGTGCGTGCCCTTGCACTTTTCGCAAGCCGTGTCGCCACCGTCCGAACGATCGCCCGCCGCTCTGCTGTAGCCGTGAGGACACGCGACGCACTGCAGATTTGAAATGTAATGATCCTCATCGCACGCAGTCGCCTCGCACGTATCGATGTCGCCGTTACCGATCGGTTTCGACGTCCCGAGCGGGCAGGCGACGCACGTTGATTCATCAGACATGTAAAAGTTCGTGTCGCACAAGTCGCACGATGTATCATCGCCCGTCTTGTCGTCCCCTGGAGCGGTACTGGTGAAGTCGATCGAGCGTAACGATCCACGCGGACAGGCCAGACACTCGTGATCAGATACGTATTCACCCGCGCCTTCGCAGAACGTCGGGTCGCAAGACGTGGCGTCGCGTCCGGTGCTGACGGACCCTCGGGGACACTGAGAGCACGTGACGCTCCCCTCCGCCGTTTGAGCCGAGATGAAATAGTCCTGCTCACACAAATCACACTTTGGCGAGTCACGGACATCGCCTCCATCGCTCGTGTAACCTACTCCGTAGGCCGTACTCGACGAGCACGAGGCGCACACTTCGAGTACCTCGTCGTAATAATACCCAGTCGCGCACACTTCGCACTTTGTTTCCTCGCCTCGCGAATCGTCGCCAGCGGGTCTGCTATGTCCCTTATCGCACGGTACGCACGTGTGAGAGCCGTCCACGCGATGGTTCACCGGGCAAAGCACGGAGGCGCAATCTGTGGATTCAGCGCCGGCGGTGAACGTGAACGCGTAGTCGCTCGCCAGGTTACCGCTCGTATCTTTGATGTTCGAAACGACGGCTTCGTACGACCCCGACGCGCCGAATGGGTACCGCATCACCCAGTGGCCTTTACCTCCGGCGTTGAAGCACTTGATCACGAATGAGCTCGTCAGCACTTCGAGCGAAACCGGCTCGTGCACGTCGACGCAGGAATCGTCTCTGACTTTCGTCAGCACGACTTCTTGGTCAGAGCAGTCGATCTGTTCGAGATATTCAATAGTTACGGTGCGAGCTGATACGTCTTCACTTCTCCGATGCTCGAGCGGCGCGACAGTGTCGACAGTCAGCGTCAGCGTCTCTTCGGCGACGAAAGAGTGCACCGATGGGTGCGCGAAGGCGCTCCCACCAAAGCAAAAGTTCTTCACGCGAACTTCGTACGTCCCATCCTTGAAACCACTCAAAAGCTTTTCGTATCTGTTGTGCACGTCCCATTCGAATTTACACCCTTCGGTTCGCGAGTCACCACACAGAAGATTCTTCTTCTTGTCTCGCTCGTCAGAGTCTTCGGCTTTCGCCGTGATCCATTCGCCGCCGCTCACCGGGCGGTACTGAATTCGAACGAGTTTCAAGTTCATGTTCATCGTCGGAAGAACCTCATCGTTGGCGCTTCCCGGCCAAAGCACGGCGCGATTCGGATTAATCACGGCGAGCCTGAGCGGAGCGCGATTGGGCGAGGGATCGGATACGCTCATCGTCAAGTAGTTGGCCAAGGTGGACCCGTCGAACTGCACCTCCGGACAACGCTGACTCCACGACATTTCGCGGAGAGGAATCGCGTGCCCGACGGGGTCGCGATTGAAATTACTGTTCTCCCACAGGTCGAATTCGCACAAACTTTCCACGCGCAACATGACATACTTGATGTTCTGCGTCAAGTCGCCCAAAGGATTGACGGCGAGCGTGAACGTCGTCGTCTGTACTTTTTTCTGCACAGTCAACAAATCGCCGTCGATAAATTTGAACGGTGTGATATCGCCGAGCGGCGCCATTCGAACCTTGTTTATTGTGAACTCGACGTCTCGCATCTCCGATCCCATCGGCGGCGCGAGCTTTGAAGCTTGCACGGCAACCGCGAGAACCGTGGCGGCATCTTCGCCTTCGTCCGCCGCGGCGCGAGCGTCGTCTTGCATTTGAATGACGATCGGGTGATCTTTTGCTATCGTTTGCGCCGCTTTCTCATCGATCGCGTCCGCAACAGCCACGCCACCTTCGGCCAACGCATCTTGCGCCACACATGCGTCGTACGCATCGAACGCTGCGGAGACAATATCGCGCACTGATTGCGCGATCCCATCGATTAAGCGCAGCCCTAGCGGAGCGCTCTCGCGATACGGAGATTCGTTGATCAAACTAAAGTGCAAAATTGCGCGCTCTCCAGGGCTCAGTGCCGTGTTGAACGTTGTCTGAAGCCGTAAAAAGTACCCGCTTTCGCGCCACACCGTGAAATCTTCGCCCGGGCACTCAGACCGCCCGCCCATGGTGGTAAATATGGGCGTCCCGAAACGTTTATCCGAAGCAACTTGAATGACAAACTTGTCCCCAAAGTGAGGATCGCCGAGTGTGTAGAGCGTTGACAAGTGGCCATGTCTGTTCCATGCGAACGATCTATCGTAACCAATCTTCTTTTCGAAAGTATCAGTCGCCTTGGTATCGACGCCGGCCGCTCCCATGGCGAACTCGACGATGAAACCAACAATGCCGTCGAGCTCCAAGTTGTAGTCGTTGGTCGACACGCCGTGCATTGAAACTCCGAGCGAATAGTGATCGTCGGATATCGACTCATCGGACGAGAATGAATAGTCCGCAGATGAACCACCGCCGCTAAAAGATAGCAAAATATGCCCCTTCACTGTTTCGCTCAAGTTCTGTCCAAAATTGAGAAGCCCAGTGTTCGCCTCGGCCCCGGTGAATGACGCCGCAACGCGCGAGGGATCGCTCGCATCAATGTTCATCGCTTCACCCAACGATTCAAAATCCGTCTCGTTGAACTCATCACCAATGGTCTCCAGCAGTGTGTCGCTCGACGACGCCAGTTCGCCGTCTTCGCAGTTTCTACTGCCGCATGATGGAAACGACGCGATCAAATCATGCAACGCTACGTCGAGCATGCCCCAGGTGTAAATCCCTTCTCGCTTCCCTTGTGCCTCGTCAGCGTCCGCGAAGTCGCCAGTAAACATGGAGTCCATGCTTTCGTCCGGAAAACTTGACGTGTATGCTTCACGCGGGAACGAGATGTATTGATAACCGCCATCAATAATAGCTTGAATCGCTTCCCCGGCGTCGTCGATGACGCCTTGCTTCTCTAATTCAATAATTGCCGCAGTAATCCCATACACAGTGGAACCGAGGCTGAGAGCCGTTCCCACATTTTTCGCGACCCACATGGCGCTTGAGGCCTTCGATTTACCAGCTGCTTTACTGGCGTCTTTACCCATCGCCTTGATGGCTTTTGAAGCTTTCTTCCCTCTCTCCTTTAAGCTTTTGAGTGTTTTTTTCAATCCCTCAAACTTACTTTTTTTGGTTGCGACCTTTGTTGATTTCGACCTCGTTACTTTTTTCTTTACCGATTTCTTAAAATCAATCCATTTCTTTTCTGCACCGCTAGCTTTGTTGTACTTGATGGCTGCCTTTTTATTTTTGATTCTGTTCTTGATTCTGTCATTCACAGCCTTCCTCTTCTTAAACGCATCGGTGCTCTCAAACGCTTTCTTGGCTTTTGCGAACTTCTTTCGCTCTTGATACGCTTTCGCAAAGGCGCCGTACCTGCCGGACGTTGCCCCGCCGATAGTCTTCAGTGCACCTTTGCTAGCTACCCTGCTCCCCATTCTCTGTGGACTTTCCTCCAAGGACTCAAAATCTTCGCCGCGAATCTTGGCAAACGCGGCTTCGTCCGAACTGTATTTCTTGGGACTTTCCCAGTATTTTTTCGGCAGAGTCCATGTGTGACCAGGGGCCATGTTTGCGTCACCGAACAATGGTGGAGGTCCGAGTCCGTTGTATGGCAGCATTAACCACGAAGCGTCCCACGTCTTCGAGAGCTCGCCCATGATATCATCCATAGGCTTCGAAAATTCAGTCTTAAACATCTCCAAACCAGTCGCAAATTGTTTTTGCATCACCGAACCATCATCGAAAGGCGTCGACACGCGCTGTATCGCATCGTAATTTTTCTCAAGCGTATCGCCTACTTTTTCCAAGTACGCAGCCGGGGATGCCCACAGTAGTGTTCGGCGCCAGATGTCAATTTTTTCTGTAAGGAACTTCATCCAAGCGGATTTCTTGTCTTCGTGACTGCAATCAGCAATCGTTGCGCTCTCTGAATACTCCTCCGATACGCCGCAACCATACCACATTTTCGATTCGTCTACAAGTTGACCATCGGCGGCTTCCGACACGACGGTGAGTAGGTACTTCAAATTCGGCACCACTTGTCCCTCGACTGCCGCAACGTTGAACAAGTACGACGTCGGCTTACGCGGAAGCCAGGTTATGGCGGCTGCGATAAACAGGCAAGGTTTGTTGCGCGTTCGCCCGTCCTTGACAATGTCGAGGACGTCGGAAAGCTTATACGTGAGTTCAATGCCACCACCGAGGATGACGTCGCCGAGTCGACCCGGCAGCGCCTCGTCTTCGCTCGATCGAATCACTCTGTCCGTCGTCGTCTCCAAGCTCCAACCGTGTTGGTCTTGGCTATTCATTTCCACCGCGGGGCCACTAGCGCCGAATTCGAACTCGCCCTTGCCGGTGAAAATTTTCATCTGATTGTCAATCTTACCTTCGGCGACCCATCCGGCGTTGAAGCCTGGGGCCATCACGATGCCCATCTCTGGTACTGGTACCTTTGTCGACGTCTCTTTTGACGACGAAGCCATGCGCGTGCCAGCTAAGTCAAAGCTTAGGCCTAATGTCGAGCCTGTGGCTAATTCTGCGTACGAGTCCCCGCCTGGTGGATCGTGCACGGCTGTGTAAACCAAGCCTTCAATCGGTACGGTGGCCCAAAACACGTCATCGCTCAGCCCACTCCCGCCTCGCGGCTTGGAACCGAGCGCCACTAACTCGCGCTTTGCATTCGCAGAAACGACGAAAAATGTATCGAAGCGATCGACGGTGATTTCGATAAATCGCCGATGGTTTCCTGCGAGATTCGGCTGGCCCGAGTCCACGGCGTAACTCTTCTGGTAAGATCCGTCTGCAGTGGGAAATCGCACGTTTTCTGAATCGGGGTCCATTTCGACTTGGAAATCACACTCCTTCCCACCGCCGCGATTGGGATGGCACGAGTTATCCGCTTCGTCGGTCACATCTTGGCGGAGATGCATAGTGGTCGTTCCGCTCCCATCCTTCTCGTTTGGTAACCTTTCGTAGCACTCGAAGAGTGTTCGATCTCCAGTTTGCGGATCGACGTCGACGTGAAGCTCAAAGACTTGAACTTCGATATTTTTCGTCGTCGGCACCTGTTTGCCTTCGCCCTTAAAGTATGGCGACGTCCCGACGAAGTGTTCTTCTTTCAAATAACCGTCGCCGTCTTCGCCAGTCGCGTTGTAGCAGATGTCGTTCGCATCGGAAATAGTGTCGATGTCCAGAATATCGATGCAGATGTATCCGTGGTACTTGTAGCGAATGTTTACCAACTTGAACTCGTCTCGCATGAGTGCCAATCGTTCGAGCGTGTTGCGTTTACGGAAAAACTCAATCACGTTCCCTGGCTCGGTGGCGCATCCACTTCTCCACGGTTCGTCGGCGATGAGATCGCTCACGCCGCCGACGTTCGGACCTGAGAAGAGCGAGATGGAATAGTCCATTGCGGCGAAGGGCCATCGATGGGCGCTAAGATCTTCAAGATCCTCGGCATCGGGCGCAACGGGGACCCATGTCTGTATGTCCGCATTTGTCACAAACACAGGCGCGTGACATCCATTGATTGGCGTAATCTTGAACGTCGTGGTCGGGTCGCTGTACTTCGTCTCGCACTCGCCCTGGTACACTCCCAGTTGAATCGTGCCTCGGGTGACGTCTGTGAAAAATATGAAGACGTCATCGAGAACATTCTTCAATACCACGGTATTGCGGAGTCCAGCACAATTCAAGGTATCCTCCACTGCGGTCTCAATCGTCGAGCCGGTGTAGCAGATTTCGTGACCTTCAAATTTGGCGAAAACCGAGAACGTTTTGCCTCGAGTCACCGCAAACTGAAACCAGCCGTTTTCATCCGTCTCATGCGTTACAGGCTCGCCATCACCTTCCAAGACTTCAATGATCGCGCCAGAGAGACCGCAATTGATGGATTCTTCAACCCAAGATTTCGGGAAGAGGATGGCCCCGCGCACTATGACTGTGGTGTCATCCGTAAAAACCTTGTCTTCCATGCGTTTATGCTTCACGCTCAACACCGTGCGAAGCGTCGCCGCCGCGTCAGAGAATATGTTCTCCATGACCGCAATTTCGTCCTGATTTGTTCCTTCTCCGGTCGCGGACTTAGGCGACTTGTCAAACTCGTGCACGATGTCTGCCAAGCGCTGCGTCGCCTGGAGCCGAACTCTTAAATTCTCGCGCGTGACGCGATGAAACAAATCCTTCGACGAAGCGGCGTGATCCTGAATGAAGTGCCGTATAACACCTGGATGTAGCAGGATTTTGTTAACTCCCGGTTTTGACGCCAATAACGGTATGGCGTATCGATGATTCATGTTACCGACGTTGATGGTGCTCACCTCTGTCTCGTTGAGCGGTCGACATCCCGACAACTGCTCAATCGGATCCTCGTCTGCATCGATGAATCGTTGATAGAATGCGTTCCAACTGGACGAGCTCATCGGTAGCCTCTTCGTCTTCTGAAACACGAGCGCCAAATTCTCGCAAGACTGACCAGCGCTCTCATGAACGTGCGCCACGCTCGTAAACAACGTGTTGTTGACATCCTCGCTGGTCTGAAGAATTTTCAAGTCATACATGGAATCGAAGGTGACGGGTTCAAACACGAGAATAGGCTCGACGACGAGCTCCTCCGCGTCCATGCGATGCGACACTCTTCGAAACTCTTCGCGGGATAACACATCGTCGCCGTCTCTATCAAACGAAGCCCACATATCATCGCTCACGATGGCGTGGCCCTCCGCCGCGAATCCCGTGATGTTTTCCATCCACGCGACGAACTCGACGCGCGTGACATCGCCTGATTCGTCGCGATCGACGTCGTCGAGATCGTGCGATGGTGGGGGCGGCGACGGCGGCGGAGGAGGCGACGGTGGCGGAGGCGGTGACGGCGGCGGCGGTGGCCAGACGCACAGCGCGTTGACGCAGTATTGTCCGCTTTGACAGCCGACGACGTCTTGCGTGGGCACCTTTAAGCAATCTGGATCCACTGCACCGCCAGCGCAGTCACATCCGTCGTTGGCGTTGTACTTTGTCGGTGAGAGCGACCACGAACGCGGGGGGAGCTCGATGACGCGAAGCCGGCTCGCGGACCAATCAGAAGACGATGCGCCGTCGGTGTACGATACACTCGACGAGAAATCGACCATGGCGTTTTCGCCATCAATGACGATGGACTTGCCCGAATTTTCGTTATATAGGGCAAACGTATCGTCACCAGTGTTCATGACGTGGAACAACTCATCGTATGAAAACGACGCATCGATAGACGATGCGCTCGAGTTGCCGTTGCGCACGCGTATGTACGCCTGAAGCGCGTAGTTGTACAGCGCAATATCCGCGTCGCCGACTTTGATAACTTCGAATACTCCTTCATCGTTCTCGCGATTCGTGGAGGACGCGTATGTGGCGGGCGTGTCGACAGCACGAACGCTCGAGACGGTCAAGTTACCGTCGCGTCCAAAGCCGAGATACCTGTGATACGCCGCGCTCCAAAACGCGACCGTCGACCCGTTTCGCAGATTGACGATACTCGAAGTCGCGCTGCCGCCATCCAGAATGACTGGCGTGGGTGGGTCATCGCACACTCCATCCGCAAAGCATAGCTGACCATCCGCACAGCCATGCACCGCTTGAATTGGAAACTTGAGACAGTCCGGATCGAGCACGTTGCTTCCTCGCCCGCAATGGCATCCATCGTTTCTGTTGAATTGTTCTTGCGACCACCCCCAAAACGCTTCGCTGGGAATGAGGTCGACAAACACGAAACGATCTTCGTCACTGACGACTGACGATAGAGCATCGTTGTCTTCATGCGCGGAAGAAAAGCCCATGGTTGCGTTGGAGTGCATGCGGATGAACCGGCTCACGTTGTGGCTGTAGAGGGCGAACTCGCCGTTGCCGGCGTCTATCGCTCGAAACATCGCAGACGTCCAATCTGACAGCACTGCGCTCGAATCGTGCTGTCCTGGGTGCATGTGCGGCGCGCCGAACGCCTGCGCTTCCACGTATCCGTTTTCGAGTGCCGAATGCAGGCCGATCGTTCCGTCCTCGCCGTCCACGACGACGAAGCGTTCGCGCGCCGTAAGTGAACGCGAGGGAACGCTTTCGTAGCCCATGAGTTGAATGTCGGTCGCAGCGAGTGCGCGAGTTGACGCTACGATGCGCACATAACGTCTCTGCGCGCGGTTGTAAAGTGCGACCGTCGCACCGACTCGTACTCCACTCGTCGGATTTGCCCGGCACTCACCGTCGTCGTTGCACACCGATCCCGCAGAACATCCAAACAGTTGTTGCGTTGGAGATTTCAAGCAGTCCGCGTCCACGGCGCCGCATCCACAATGGCATCCATCGTTCGCGTCGAATTGCGCTGCTGGACAGGTCCACGAAGACGGCAATGGAAGAGGCGCTGGCGGCTGCGGCGGCGACGGCGGCGGCGACGGCGGCGGCTGCGGCGGTGGCGAGGCCATCGGCGTGGCAGAACATCGGACCGCAACGTCTTCACTATGACCGCAGTTATGCCTTCCCATGCGTCCAGGGTGACTGCCGTAGCCCGCCCAGCACTGTTCAAGACGACTTTCGCTACCACCGCAATGAAGGTCATCGAGGTAGATCGGCATCGCGTTATCTCCTCGACCGCCCGGTCCGTTGCCGCTACCCCACCACGTGGTGCCGCTCATGCCGTAGTAGTACCCAAGGCTTCTACAAACGACTTTCGCGTCATTGTGATCGAATGCGTCGTCGCAGACTGTACCCCACTGACCGTTGTAGTACACTTCCACCCGGCCTTCGTGCTGATTGCTCCCTCCGGCGAGTCTGATAGTTCGAGTGGGCGAGGAGCAACGAACCGCGACGTCTTCATGGTGACCGCAGTTGTGTCTGCCGACTCTGCTGGCCATTGTACCTCCGTAACCTAAGTTCCGACATTGGTCTACTCGAGTTTCTGTCCCTGTGCAACCCATGTCATCCAGAAAAATGCTCCCAGTTCCTGCGGTGAACGGATGAACATAACCCCACCACGTCGCTCCGTGTCCCCTGTTAAATCCGAGCCCAAGTTGAGCGCAAACAACCGTGGCGTCGCGGTCATCGAAGTGATCGTCGCACACTGTACCCCACCTGCCACCGTAGTAGTACTCGAGACGCCCGGAATAACGACTAGCTGTCACAGACGACGATCTGCCTACGAGTCTGACGTCGCCGTTTCGATGAGGCTCGCTGCACGTGAGTCCGACGTCTTCACCGTGACCGCAATTATGTCTGCGCGTGTGAGAGCAATGTACAAGATTCTGCTCTGTGCCCTCGCATCGCACGTCGTCGAGCACGATGTAGCCACTACCGGCACCGCCCGGTCCACTTGCACTCGTGTATAACTTCGCTCCACGGGACTCGTCGAAACCTCGTCCCATTTTCGTACAAGCGACGCGCGCGGCGTTATGATCGAAATAATCGTCGCAAACCGTGCCCCAGCCGTACTGCCAATCATATTGTTTGAGTCGACCTGAATATGAATTCGGTCCAGCCTCAAGGTAAAGATGATTTCCCCACCAGTTGAGAAGTTTTCTCGACGCCCCTTGCGGCGTGGCGAGCGCGCTCGTCGCCGCTTCGCTCGTCGCGTTCGCGTTCACCGCCGCGCTCGCGCTGGAATTCGATCCACCGACGTCTCGAAGCACGAGCAACACCGCGAGTGGCTCTGATTTTGGAACCGTTACGTCATTCAAAGATGTCGTCATCGTGTCGAGCAATATTTCTTGCGTCTCTGGAAAGACTTCTTCCTTGTACGCGCCGACGTGCATTTCCGTATTAATTGGGATGACGCCGCTGCGATCCTTGATCTCGAGCTCATATTGGCCGTCTTGGTCTGTGATCGCAGAGTATGCGCATCGCGTTTCTTTCCCAAGGGCGCGAATCTCAGTCACATTCGTCGCGTTCACGCCGGCGATGGTGACAAATTGTCCGTGAAACGACGTGAGCGAAGCGCCGGCGCACACGTATTCTTCGCACGCGTAAAGTGCGACTTCGTCGCGCGCGAAGTGTTTGCATTCGTGTCCGTGATTTCCAGTGCCCTCGGGATCGTAATCTTGAACGAATGCGCGGGGCGGAACAGACAGCGAAGGCGCCAAACCGTCGACGCACACTTCAATAGTTTCGATCGAGCTCCAACGACCAAGGTCTACGCGCACGTACTCGTTCTCGTTGATGAGCACCTTTTGCGCCGACTTCTGGATTTTGCCATCAGTCAAGACGTACGAACTAGCGGATCTCTCAAAATCAGAATGTCTCGCGCGCTTAAACTTGGCCACGTTGAGTCGTGCCGGTCGTCCTCCTGCTGTCCCAATCGCAGTAACTGCGTTTGTGCCATTCGCCGTCGTCGTCGCGTTCGCGCAAACCGTCGCGTTGGCGCCATCGGTAACGTTTGTTGGGCTCGTGCACGATGAGTTTGCGTTAGACGTGCTTAACACACTCACCGACTCAACCACAGGAACGTCAAAGGATTCAGAAGTGACCGCCAGGTGAGACGATATTACCGATCCAAACTCGGCGCAGATACGTACTTGTGGAACTGCGTTCGTGGACCCGCCCGCATAAACGTTGCCCACGATATGCGAAACCCATGGCGACTTGAAACGCAGCGGCGATGATGTGTACGACGCCGCGTCGGGTGTTTTTGTAACGACAAAGTACATCCACTCAAGATTCGGTTTCATCCCGGCTTCAAGATCCAGGTACGTGATCGAACTAAACATCGATCCGCAGTTGAGCAGCTCGCCTTGAACCATGACAATGCTTTCGGGCTGCAGAACATCGACAGCGTCCGCCGGCGCACGTTTTATCTCGAATGAATGTTCTGCGGGCGACGTGTCTCTGAACGAAAATACCACACCCGCCATGTTCATCGTGGCTGTGAAATCAATCGCGGCGCCATCGAAGTACACGCCGGCGGTACACGCGTACACGTCCTTTTGCCCTATGTTGGATTCGAGATCGGCAAACGCGCAGACGACTCTTCGGGACGAAGGCGTCGCGCGCGCGCGTTCAGAACAAAACGTTGGACGCCCACACGTGTGCATCGACTCGATCGTGCCTTGACTGAGCTTGCCCGTGAACAGTCGTGCGTCGTCGTATTGCATGCCGATGGTTTCAAACATGCGCACCGTCGGCATGCGCATGAGCGTACCCTTTGGCCAGTCTTGCATGTTCTGCATCATCGAAGCACTTCTTGTAACCCCTTTTTCGTAGGCGAACATCTTCATACCATCCGACGGATCGAGCGCAAACCCAATCAAATACCACTTCCCTTGCGAGAGAGTGATTTGGCGCGGCATTTGCGTCCAACTCATCGATCCCGAAGTCGCCGAGGGTTCGCCGTACCTGAGACTCAAATGCACATACTGTTGTCTACCTTTGCAGTAATTATACATATCGCTGAGCCAGAACTCCATTCTATACGCTGCACCGGCTGATTCACCTTCGAGAGAGAATATGAAGTCGCGCCGATCTTTGTTTGGCCACGCGGCTAAGTTGACGGACCGGTCAGGACATCGTACTCTGTTTCTCGGGATGTATATCCACGTGGTGAACGCCATAGAATCAACGAAAGCGTCACCGATGTACTTCAACCCTTGCACTTCTGGCGTCGGCTGAAAGCATTTCTTCCCTTCGCCCTGTACGCAAGCGTCGATGTACCTTCGCTCTTGCTCTTCTACCGCGTCTGTCGTCGGCGGCGTGCACTTGACCAAGGTGTCTTCGCCGTGCCAGCAGTTGTGAGATCCAACGTGACCCGCCATGTAACCGCCATAATATGCCCGCGTACAATCGAAAATTCGACTCTCGCGGCCAGAACAGCCTACGTCGTCGAGCAAGATGGCCCCAGTGCCTGGCAGCGACACGCCCCACTTAGAGCCCGCGCTGTAGCTCCAATCCGCACCAGCCGTTTTATCGTATCCGTAGCGCAGTTGTCGACAGACAACTTTCGCGTCGTTATCGTCAAAGGCATCGTCGCAAACCGTGCCCCAAGTGTTGTATCTCGCGCTGTAGACTTCAACGCGACCGGTGTATTTGTTCGCTCCACCAACGAGCCTGACGTCGCCGTCTTGTGGCGGAGCCTGCTCCACTGGATCGCAATACGCCCACCCGGTGTTGTCTTCGTTGTAACACCAAATGGTTTCGGCGCCGTTTCGAGTGCTGGTTCGGCAATAGTTGTGTGCGCCGGCGTCGTATTCCTCGCCCGGAGCGTGATAGAAACTCGCCGTGGCACCCACGTCGTCTAAATCGTCCCAGCGTCGGCATATCTTTCCATCTCTGTTTCGGATTTGGCACCCGCGGTATTCCACGCCGTTCCTACCGAGCGTTTCGTCGCAATCGGTCCGAAGCCCAGCACTGAACGCCACGGTGGGCACTCCCGTCTGACCCGGAACGGGCAGCAGTACAGAATCGACGCTTGAGTCGCCGGGAGTGTTGTCAAACGTAAACTGCGCGACGAGCGATTCCTGCGCGCCGGCAAAGTCTCCGGAAACGGGGCGTTTGTCTTCGATTTTAAACGGCGCCCAGATCGAGCTCTTGACGTTCGCGTACCGACTGTAGTCGGTAGGTCGAGTACCGAAAGCAGGCGCTTGCTCGTAGAGTATACCATCGACGTACACACAGACGAAATCGCCCGCTTTCATCTTGGCCGTCGTGTCGACATTATACTTCCAAGTCGCAACCAATCCATTTCGAGCCTCTTCAGTGCACTTTGTCGCGTCTTCTAGCATCGGCTGCGTCGCCGTCTTGAACTCAATGGGCTGAGTGTTCGGTTGCGGACAGGAGATGGGCATGACGGTACTTTGCATCACTTCTCCGAGCGTCAGTCGCAACGAATCGCGAAGTTCATTTGCGGTTTCAATCTCCTCCCAAGCTGTGAGAATATCGGCGTCGGCGTTTTGAAGTTGGCGCGCCGCGACGAGCTCGTTATACGTGAGCACGCCATCTGGCGGATCGGTGTCGTATCGACGAAAGATGGATTCTTTGACGTCCTGGATCTTGTGAGGTTTGCATTCCGCGTTGTTAAACGTGAACGAGTGCGAACCGAGCAGTAAAAGCTTGGCGAGCTCGCCGTTCGGATCATTCACATCATCCGCGGATATTGGCATCAACGTGTCGCAACCCTCCGTGAGGTTGAACACGCGAGTTGAACTGTATACTGCTTCTTCGATGGCGGGATCGCTCGCGCGTCCTGGATATTCGACGACGTAACATTTGTACTCAAACTGATGCTCGCCGTATTGTTCTGTGCCCTGGTACACCAATCCGACTTTTTTGGGCATAAAATCATTCCAAGTGCGACAAGGCAGAAAGTTTTCGGCGTAACCACCTGAGCAGTCGTGCCCGATTCTGGACATGTTGACGTCACAGCGAATACGTCCGTTTGGAGTTTCCGAGAAACATTCGTTGGATTCCTTCTGTCCGCAAAGCGGGTGTGTGACACTGATGCGAAAATCAAACGCGCGCGACGCTATGCGCGTCGCTTGAGCGCCGATGACGACGACTGGGGGATCGCACGTGATCGTTTCCGGAGCGCAAAACGTGGAGTTCCAAAAACACGGGTCGGAATCGCTGTTGAAGTCGCAGAAACACGTTCCTTTGCGCGCGTCGTCGTTCTCATCGGATCCGATGCACGTCACCTGGTTGTTTTCGATTTCAACGCCATGAGGTTTGCACTTTTCGCCGCCGTTCATGGCCTGCGTCAAAACCTTGTAACGTTTAGACTGCTTACCGTAACCGCACTGCGCCGTACAATGTGGGCCCCACTCCCACTCTCCAGTTCCCTCATCATAGCTCACGTCTTCAAACTGCCCGACACAATCGATGGGAAACTCAAATTCGTACCGCTCTTGATCGCCTCGGAGCGTGGCGTCGAACATGGTGCGCGCCGACGTCGCGGCGATGATCGTGGCATCGTCGAAAAGATAGTTGTCCCTGTCCGAAGTGACTTCAATCTTGCTGACGAGCGCGCAACTGCCTCCGGCGCGAACATTGACTCGGAGCGGTCCGCTCGTCGCTCGCCCAGTCGCGAGTTGCTGGCCCGCGTCGCCGTAGGCAACAAGCTCCGCGCTCGAAGGAAGTCTGGATCTGTGCGGACGCAACTCGATCCAATCGACGCACAGCGGTTTGAAATAGTCACCGTCACGAACAGCATCCACTTCGTAATCCTTCGTTCCAGATCGGAATGTAATCACGCCGTCTCGAGAGTCGCCCGCGTACGAGCGACTCACCTGTACTCTATCCTTGTCGAGCAAATAAACGCTGATTTCATTTTGAGAATTCATGAATGCATCTGGACTTGTGAGTGTTTGAGATCCATGGAAGGTATTTTGCGCGCTTGTGAGCGTTTGTCCACTGGGTCCTTTAAATCCCTTGAAGCTGGTGACGTCGATGCTTCGAATGTCAGCGACCGCGATCGGTTCTTTGAGCTCGATCTCAATCCACTCGTCTTTGCTTCCTCCTTTCAAACAAAAGTACGAGTATCCGAGGTCTTCGTCAGCGCTACCTCGACCGTTCATCGATCCGTCTTCACCGTTCACGAGGACTGTTGGGGGAGGTTTGTACGTATCCTCGAGGCTGCTGCACGTATCCCAATCACTTCCAGATCCGTACCGGCACCACTTGGCGCCTGCGTCTCTGTCGAGATCGGTCCACGATCGACAGAAGTTGTGGTTGGGTTGTGCGAAAGAGTACGCGAACCACGAGCTGCTCCCCGACATTGCATTACGATAATCACGGGCAGTCGGCGGCGGTGGCGGCGGATCCGGCGAGGAACTCGCGCCGCCGCCGCCAAGCAGTCGGCGGCGAAACGCAGCCTCCGTGGCTCCAGGCCGATCGTTCCACATCGTACAGACTTTACCGTTTGTAGTCTTCTGCTGACAACCACCGTAGTTATTGCCATTTTCTTCGCACGGCTGCGCGTGAGAAGAACTCGCTTTGACCTTGACGCCGTTCGCTCTCTCGAGACTTCTACCGTCGACATGCTTCACCTCGATTCGTTCCAAACACATATGGTTCAAGTTCGGACTGCTCTTCTGCGCACGATACAACTTGACAAACTTCACCTTTTCCAAGCTCGCCGGCATGTCGTCCACGTCCCCGAGCGCGGCGACGTCGAGAATCGCCGTCGGCGAGTTCGCGAGACTGCCCGCGGCGCCGGCGACGAGGGCGAGCGCGAGCGCACACAAAACCGCGCGTCGCGTCGCCATCACGCGCGCGGACGACCGCGAATTGCCCGTTTTGCGATTCATTCAACCCACCGATTCTTTTTTT
>Ga0181597_10001602_pt1 | contig 25274 bp, 23 predicted proteins | sample 041ome_5_FD_148647 | JGI IMG/M metagenome (GOLD analysis project Ga0181597, IMG submission 148647) | Coastal salt marsh microbial communities from the Groves Creek Marsh, Skidaway Island, Georgia - 041403US metaG (spades assembly) | ecosystem: Environmental > Aquatic > Marine > Intertidal zone...
TTTAGATATTTCATTAACAGTTAACATTTTTTTATTATTTAGTATTTATTCCTAAAATTTCAAGGTTTTAAAGAATTGTAAATCTAACAAATAGAACCGTAATTACCAAGCTGATTTATAGATGTCATATGCATCGTTTTCAGTAATTTCTTTTGGATTATTAATTAGGAGACGTGTCTGCTTCATTGCATCTTTAGCCATCGACTCACAGGCATTTTCTGGTATTCCAACATCGCGAAGTCTTTGTTCAAGTCCTAAATTTGATGATAACTTAGACAGGTTTTCTATAAATTTTGTAGAAACATCTTGGGCACTAGTAGAATTCTCCATTTCCGGAAAAATAATTGGTGCTATTTCACTATAAAGCTGAGCAGCATTTTGATCTTTTATATTAAATCTTAATACATACGGAAGTACTATGGCATTAGATAATCCATGTGGTATGTGATAAGTGCCCCCTATAGGATAAGCTAAAGCATGAACACCGGCCACGGGTGAATTTCCAAACGAGGATCCTGCTAACATAGATCCTAAGAGCATGTTCGATCTTGCTTCTAAATCACTTCCGTTAGACACAGCAATTTCTATTGATCCACCTAAAAGTCTAAGAGCTTCTTTTGCAAGCATTTTTGAAATCAAATTATTATTGGCACTTTTAGATGCATATGACTCTATCGCATGAACCATTGCGTCTACACCGGTTGCTGCAGTGATATGAGGTGGCAATCCAATTGTTAGAAGAGGATCAAGAATGGCTAGATCAGGTAAAATTAATGGAGACGACACTCCCTTTTTTTCTAGGTCATCTTGTGTGATAATTGATATAGGCGTTACCTCAGAACCTGTTCCTGATGTAGTTGGGTAAAGGGCAAGAGGTAATCTAGGACCTTTAGCATTTGCAACTCCCCAGGCTTCATGGATATCTTCTCCTGATCCAATTAATAAAGCTGTCAGCTTTGCAGTATCCATTGAGGAACCTCCACCAAAGCCAATTACACCAGTAGCTTTAAACTCTGATCCTACCTCAACACATTTCATCAATGTCTTTAAAGATGGGTCTGCTTCAACACTATCAAAAACTAATACTTCAGAATATGATCTTAGTGCAGCCAAAGTATCATCAATTAAACCCAGTTTTACCAATCCTGGGTCTGTAACAAAAAGTATATTTTTTCCTAGTTTTTTGGTGACCTCTAATGCGGTATTTTTAGATTCTTCAGCTCCAAAACGCAATCCAGGAGTTGTGTTAAATTGGAAAGATTTCACAGCAGTAATATAAATGATGTTTAGTTTTTTCCTATTAAAAATAATGATTATACAAAACTAACCACAGGATAAATTAATTTGTGCTTTCTTATAAAATATTAATTTTTATACTTAATTGAAGTGTCAAAAGTAATAACAATTGCTCAACAAAAAGGTGGGTCTGGCAAGACCACAATTGCAGCAAACTTAGCTGCAGTTTTTACAATTAAAAATAATCTCTCAACCACCATTCTTGATACTGATCCTCAAGGCAGTTTGGGAAAATGGTTCATTACCAGGCAAGAAAAATTGAAATCAAAAAATGATATTCAATTTAAGACAGCAAGTTTATGGGGCGCCCAATATGAAGCAAAATCACTTAAAGAAAAATCGGACTTAGTAATCATTGACACCCCTCCAAAGATTGATGCAGATGGAAGACCTGCAATAGAGGTTGCTGATTTAGTATTGATACCTATTTCTCCCTCCCAAGTCGACTTTTGGGCTACAGAGTCAATTATTGAATTAGCAAAAAGAGAAAAAAAAGAAATACTTGTTTTGATTAACAGGGCTAACGCTAAATCAAAACTAATTAAAGAGGCTGTTAAGTTTGTCAATGAGATGAATGTAAAAAAAGCTAAAACTATTTTGGGCAACAGACAAATATTTGTATCCTCTATGGGCCTTGGATTAACTGTAGTAGAAAAACAACGAACTGGTAAAGGGTGCTTGGAGATGTTATCTCTTGCTAAAGAGATACAATCATTTCTAAAAATATAATTATCTAAATCAATGGACTCAAATTTAGATAATGATCAACTTTATAATATTTGCTCTGGTCTTTTTAAAGGTTTTATTGATTGGATAGATGTTAATAGTCAAAATGAAAAAGCCCTAATTCTTGATAGTGCTTATCAATTTAAAAACCAAATTTTAAGTCAAGATAACCCTACACTTCAAAAAAAATATTTTGTGACACCTCAAGATTTATCCAATCAAGAAGCTTTTATGCTTTTAAATCAATGGAAAGACACATTTTCAAATCTAATTAATTCTGACTTAGACAGGGTTTCCAAAGACTCTTTTAAAATTTGGTTTTTAAGTCTTGCTTGTTATTCAATTCCTAAACTTGAGGAAGAGGGTAAAATTTTATGGACAAAACTTCTAGAGGGAGTCGAATATTGTAAATATTTTACCATTAGCGATGTACCACACCCACTCAATACAATTACAAAAAACTAAATCAATGTTACAATTAATTATGAGGAGATGGTTTTTCTTAATTTTTTTTATTTCGCTTTGGCTTCCAAAATCCCAAGCGTTAGAACTTTTTGGTTATAAATTATATGATGGAGTTGACCAGTATTTAAATGATGGTGAGGTAAATTTTAAGAAGAAACTTATCGAAGAAATCGAAATTGATACTGATAAAGTTTTAATTGCTAATCAATATTTGAATAATTATTTCATAAGATCTACAAAAACTGGATACATATATGAAATCCATGGTTCTAACAATAATTTAAAAATTAATCCTGTTGAATGTTTAGATGTTCAGGGGGAATTTATTGAGTCGTTTTATAATAAGATACCAAATTTATTCACAACTGAGATAAAGCAGTTTCCAAATAAACTTAAAAGTAAAACTACATGGGAAATCTATATAAATGAAAAATCTAACAATTCAAAACTTATATTTTCTGTTACTTGTGATTATAGTTTTAATAATCGAAGAATGGATATTACCTTAAGTGATCAGGAATATCGTAAAAGTGAAGACTACATTTTTGACAATTTTGAAGAGGATGAAAAAGAAAAAATCAAAAAAAAGAAAATTGATACTACTGGAATTTAGTAACTAAAGAGAGCATATTTATTACAATATATGCCTTTATCTCTGATTTAATTTGTTCATAAGATGAAGGGATGCCGTCAGTAATTTGGAAGGCAAAATCTACTATTTCGTATGCCTCTTCTTTTCTCATATGAATTTCTTCACATAAATCAAAGGCAAGCTTTTCTCGAATTAGAAAAAAAGCTGTAACTCTTCTTTTTTGTTTCTTATTCAAAATTAATCTTTTTTTGGTTTTTTGAGTTTCATTCCTGTTCCACCCAATTGCATGCCACCAGTACCTTTACAAAGGCTTTTCTTTTCTTTATCGCACTTCTCAACTTTTTTCTTTTTTTCTTTTTTCTCTTCTTTTTTTACTTCTTGTTTCTCAACCTTTTTTTGACTGGTGGTATTAGTTTTATTTTCTGATGCCTGAGGAGTTGTTACTACTGTATTTTGGCCAGTGTTAGCTGGGGCTACTTGTATATTAGAGAGCATTTCAATAATTTGATCTTGCTTTGATTGTTTATTTTTTTGTTTAGTTTTCCATGATTTAGGTAACTTAAGATCTATACAGCTCTCTGATCCACAAAATAAGACATCACCAGTTTCATTATCAAATAAAAAACCACCACAATTCTCAACACCTTTTTGAGTACAATTTGGGATATGCATTTCATATTCTGCTTTAAGATTTAAAGGCAAAATAAAAGACAAGATTAACAATATCGGGGTTAAGATCTTCATGTGTTGGAAGTGTATCATTTGTTGAAAAATATTTCTAAAACTTTTATTCATATTTAAAACTCTCTCCAGGTAAAGTTGATTGCATGAATTCATTTTCAGTTATCTTTTCAAGCCATTTATTGAGTTTGGGATTTGAAAGAGACCAGTCTTTTGTAAATCTAAATGATGTATAGTCCAAAGCACAAGCTACTGATATTTGATCCATAGTTAATTTATCACTAATAAAGTTATCGAATTTTTTTTCTATCCATTCTATCGATCTTAATATTTTTTTTTCATATCTAGAGATAGCCTTAGGTCTCTGTTCATTTTCCGGGATAGCAGATATTTCAATAAAACGGCTAACTGCATTTTCCATAATTCCATTTGCTACACTAATCATTGTCATACAATCCCAATATCTTTGTTTGGGATAAAGAGAGTTTTTTTTAGAAATACTATCAAAATAAAGACAAATATTATCACTATCTGAAATCATGGTTTTATTAATAAGAAGAGTAGGCACTTGCCTAAGAGGATTAAATTCATCTAAAAATTGTGATTTATAAATATTTATTTTTTCTTCTTTGTGATTTATGTCTAATAATAAAGCAGCTATCTTACATTTTCTTCCAAAAGGAGAGGTGGGACCATTATATAAGATAATTTCTTCACTCATTCTATCACAACTGCAACTGTACCTGGACTAACTCCCTCTTGATCGTTGCTTATATTTACCTCAATGACAGTTCCACTTATTGGGGCATTGTGATTTACCTCTGATTTCATTACCTCCATAATAAATAAAACATCTCCTTCATTAACTTGATCTCCAACTTCTACTAAAACTTTCCAGATATTTCCTGGAACTGATGTTAAAACTTCTGTAGACATATTATATAATACTCCCTTGTGTACATATTGCTGTTTGCTCTGAGCGCATTTCTTGAGCCTCATAAACACTCACTTCTCTAAATTTAAATTTTTCACTTGGTTTTGCTTGGCCTAGCTTCCAAAATGATGCAGATGGAACAGTAAAAGGCACAATAAAACCGCCCATACTAGGCCCATCATTGACTAATATGATAGGTGTTTGACCTGCAAGATTAATACCTCCAATAGGATAGCCCTGATCAATAATGTTGGAAGGCTCATACCCATGTTCAGGAGATTTATTAGTTGCTTTTTCATTAAAGGTCAGAGAAGGGCCGTCAAGTCTAAATCCTGTTCGATCACTTCTTGCTTGTAATTTCCATTCAGCATTTAAAAAAACCTCATATCCTTTTTCATCTAACCAATCATCATTTGGTCCTCTTACTACTTCAATTTCCCATACCCCTGAGTCTTGAATATTAGGTTTACAGTCTTCGCGAACTTTCCTACCTGGCTTGGTAGAAGATTTACCTAAAGATATTTTTTGCCCTTGTTTTATTGCATGTCCATCAATGCCACCAACACCTGCCTTATGAAAAGTAGACTTTGAGCCCAGCCAAAGCTTAGACTCTATACCACCAGCAAATGAGATGTATGACCTAGCTCCATTCAAACTAAAACCTAACTCCAAAGTTTGACCTGACTTTACTAATATACTCTCCCACATAGGAACAGATTTTCCATCTATCTTTGGTTGCATATCTGCGCCACATACAGCGATGACATGATCTTGTTCAAATTTTAATGAAGGACCAGTATACTGACATTCTAAAGCACCTTCGCTTTCATCATTATTTACTAACAAATTAGCAAGTCTAAAAGACCAGCTATCCATTGGACCAGAGGGAGGAAACCCTTGATTGAGATATCCAACTCTACCCGGATAGTCTTGCACTGATGTTTCTAATCCTTGGTTTATAACTTCTAACATTTAAAATTTTTTTTTATAATCTAGACCCTTGAGCCATTTTTTATATTTATTAATTGAAAATTTATGTTCTTCTATTAAATCGTATTTATATGATTGGTCTTCAACTTTTTTTTCAATCATTTCAAACTCCTCATAACTACAAGGGGTAAACTTAATTCTATCTCCTGGTCTGAAAAGACAAATACTGTCTTTAAATACATCAAATCTTTTTTCGGGATCCCAAATAGGAACAGGTGTTCTTCCAAATATTTGATATCCTCCGGGTAATCTATCTGGGTATATTGCAGTTGAAGACCCTCCCATACCAACAGCACCTCTTGGAGTCCAGGTCCTTGGAGGATTATATTTTGGAGCAGTTAATTTACACCTTGGGTCCAAAGGCATTGTAAAAGGAAGACCTGGCCAAAAACCCAATGAGGCCACCCAATACTCAGTTCCAGAATGAACTCGAACAAAATGATCAACATTATCAAGGTTATTAAGCTCAACTATGAATTCGGGATCAGGTTGTTTTGCCTTAATTTTTGTCGAATAATCTTCAATGGCTTCTTTGGTCCATTTATCTAAATATACAGTTGGAAAATGAAATAATCTGCTCGTTACTATCACATCATCATTCTCTTTCATGTCTTGAAGAATTAGCTTTAATTCTTTTACTAAATCTTGATATGAAATATCATCAGGATTGTAGTGAACAATCATTGAAGCAAAACAAGGTAAGGTTTCATAAATGCCATTTATTTTTGCTGTTTCAATAAGTTTTGATAATCCCTGAGCTTTAAAATTTAATTCTAAATTCATTACATTACCAAATTCAATTAATAGATATTTATCACCTCCAGGTAAAAACTTCGGTTCAGGATAAATACCATGAAAAATTTCTTGTTTATTTTGGGGATTATCATTGAGGGTTATAGCTGGGTAGGACCCATCTTCGTTAACATGCCTTTTAACAGATAATCTTTTTTTATTTAAATTGTTCAAATTTAAATTATGAGGATACATAGATTTAAAGCTAGAATAGTCATCAATATCTACCTGATTAAAAAAATCATGAGAAATTTTTTTTGATTTATTTTGATTTAAGTTATTTTCTAAATTTTTAAATTTATTTATTTCTTGGTTTGAGTATTTGAAACTCTTCGATGTTTTATGACTATGTTGATTTATTGATTTATTTTTTATAAAAAGATCTTTTGGATTTTGTAAATCAATTTTATCAAAGAGATCTAAATCTGAAGTCTTATATTCCTGGACCATAATTTAAAAATATTTAACTTTTATTTTATTTTCTTTTTCAGACTTTTTTTGAAAATCTACAACTTTAACATTTGTAGGAATAACTGGTTTTTGAATTATATGTTTTTGTGAATTTAAATTATTTTTTGTTGAATTGTCTTTTGTTGATTGCTCTTGAGAAACGTTATTCGATTTTTTTTGTGTATGACCAAACATACCTTCAAGAATAACATTAGGGTCAATGTCTTCTTTTTCAAATGTCTCAAAAATACTACCATCTCTAAAAACTAAAACTCTATGACATAAACCAATAAATTCTTCTAATTCACTTGATAAGAAAATTACTGTTCCTCCTTCATTGACAAAAATTCTAAGGTGTTTGTATAGATCTCTTTTTGCTCCAACATCTATTCCTCTTGCTGGGTCATTGAGGATTAAAATTTTGGGCGTTGTAGTAAATGCTCTGGCGATCATAACTTTTTGTTGATTTCCGCCACTAAGCGAGGTTATTAGGTTGCTTTTAGGTCCGGTTTTTATACTTAACCTCTCTACTTCCCAATCGAATATTCCATTTAGTTCCATCCATTTTATAAATCCAATAAAACCACCTGACGTTTTAGCTTGTTTGCCTTTATATAAAGGTATGACCATATTTTCATATATGCTCATGTTTGGAAATATACCCTCTTTTTTTCTATCACCTGATACATAGGCTATTCCACTTTTTTTTGCGTCTAATAAATTTTCAACTCTTTTATACTCTTTTTTAGTTAACTCTCTTTCCTCGTCTGACTGTTTAACAATGACATCACCGCTAATAGGTTGTTCGATTCCAGCTAATGCTTTTACAAAATTATCTTGACCTTGCCCATCTAATCCAGTTACTCCTAAAATTTCTCCTTTTGGTAAATTAAAATTAATAACATTTCCATTTTCCCATACTTTTAAATTATTTGATCTCAGAACAATTTCATCTGAAATAGAATTAGGTGGTGTGGATTTAATTTCGGAGGCTGTAGAAATTTTTTTATCACCGGTCATTAAAGCTAATAAATTTTTCTCAGTGATTTCATCACCTGCAAGAACACCTACATCTACTCCATCTCTCATAACTGTAGCTCGATCACTTATTCTTACGAGCTCGGCTATTCTATGCGTAACAATAAAGATGGCAGCACCTTGATCTCTTAAGGCTCTCATTTTTGCAAATAACCTTTCAGTAGAGTCAAAATCTAAAGCCGCGGAAGACTCATCTAAAATTAATACTTTTGGATTTCTCAGAAAAGCTCGACCAATTGTGATCCATGCTTTCATACCTAATGATAGTTGGCTTGCTATTGTATAAGGATCTACAAATTCACCAGCTAGCTCTAACATGATAGATGCAGCCTTTTCTACTTTATCTCGATGTGCTAATTTTTTTCCAAAAAATGAGTCATAACCTATGAAAAGATTTTCATAGACTGTTGCCTCTTCAGCAATCATTACTTCTTGAAAGACTGTTGATATTCCAATTCTTTGAGCCTCAATTGGTGAATTAGGTGAATGGCCCATTATGGATACTTTTCCTTTATCCAAAGGAAGTACTCCTGAGATAACTTTTGCTAGAGTACTTTTCCCACAACCATTACCCCCAACAATTGCATGTATTTCACCAAAATTTGCTTTGAAATTTACTCCGTTTAGAGCTTTTGTTACGCCAAAAGATTTAGTTGCATCTTGAACGTAAATATCTCCACCTGATTTGGTGGAAGTTGACTGCGCCCCGTCTAAATCAGGGGCGCTGTCTTTAGTTTTTTCTTCATTCATTAATTAATGATTAATTAAAGAAGTGCCTCGCCGTTATCGAAGAAGTGGTTTAAATACTCATCACTTGCCCAGTTCTCAATTCCAACAGTTCTAAACTCACTTGAGTTTCTGTCACAATCTTCTGGAACAAAAGACTGAATAGTTTCTACATCTTCCTCATATGGAGGTACGAGGATTGATTGCATTTTTAATCCTTGACCCTTCATAGTTCTAAGCAAAACATTCATTGCAAATTCAGCATCGTCTCCTGGAGGCCATGCATAAATAGCTCTATCTATGAAATCAGGATTATTTCTCCAATAACAAAATGCTCCAATCTCACCACCTAGTGCCATTGGAACCATTGGACGACCTGATGACTCAAGAGCGTTTAAAGCACCAGACTCACCTGATGATTGAACAGCAAATCCATGAACTTCTGTTGTATTAGCTGATAGCCATTTTTGAAGTTCTGCTTGAGCTATCTGTGGAGTCCACATGTGAGCAATTTCTGCTACTACAGTAATGTCTTCATATTCAGCAAAGCCTTTTAACATTCCAGCGTGCTGAGAGTCAGAAGCTGATGCACCTGGAATTCCTTCCATGATTACAACGTTACCTTCTCCACCAATAGTCTCTGCTAACCATTGAGCAATGTAATAACCAGTTAAAGCATAGTTAACTGATGTGCTGATTGCATACTCAGAAGTTAAGAATCCTGTCATTGAGGCAGTAGGGACACCCTTGCCATAGGCATACTCAATTGTAGGGTTTAGTGCTACTGGGTTTGAACAACAAACAATAAGTCCATCAACACCTTGATCAACTAATTGTCTCATTTGTTGAATTTGAACAGCATCTTTTAAGTTGGACTGAGTCACAACGATATCATTCAAGATACCTGCTTCTTTCATTTTTGGTAAGTAGTCACCATAAAGTCTTTCCATCACACCTTTTCTCCAAAGGTTTCCAGCATATGAGCTAGCATAACCAATGGTCCAAGGAAGAGGTCTGTCACTTTTCCAATTTCTATAAACACTTTCGCCTAGAGGCTGGTTAGGGTCCATAAAATCAGGGTTGTAAACAAAGTCTCTGATGTCTTGTGGGATTTCATCTAGTATGTCAGCTTTTACGCTTCCAGTAATACCGATGAAGCTAATAGCAAAAACTGCTACTAGTTTTTTTAGCATATCCATCTTACATCCTCCTTTAATTTTTATTGATAACAATAATATATAATAAAGAAAAGCATTGGTAAAAAACGTTCCAATATGTGGATAAGATTTTAACAATAAGCCCTTATTTTATGTAAATTTAAAGTTTAAGGGAGTGGATCAAATGGTTGATATTAATTGCGATATGGGTGAAGGTTTTGGTATTTATTCATTCGCAGAAGATTCCGAAATAATGCCTTATATTGATTCTGCAAATGTCGCTTGCGGTTTTCATGCTTCCGATCCTAATACTATGCGTAAAACAATAGAGTTGGCCAAAGCTAATAATGTAAAAGTGGGAGCCCATCCTGCTTATCCTGATCTAGTCGGCTTTGGAAGAAGGCCAATGAAAATGCAAAGAGAAGAAATTAAAAATTTAGTTATGTACCAAACCGGAGCATTAAAGGCTTTTTTAGATGAGTTTAAATTACCTCTAAACCATATAAAACCTCATGGATCATTATATGGAGTATCTGCTCGTGAAGAGGATGTGGCGCAAGGGATAGCTGATGCTGCCGAAATATTTAATGTGGGTATTTATGGAATGGTAAATACTTGCCACGAAAAAATTTATAAAGAACGAGGAGTAAAATTTTATGGAGAATTTTATTCAGATCTTGAGTATGACGAGACTGGATACTTGGTAATAGCAAAAGGAAGAAATAAATATTACCCAACTGATCGAGCGGTTGAGAGATGTATGAGAGCTATCAAAGAAAAAAAAGTTACAACTATTCAGGGCAATGATGTAGATGTCGGTTGTGAAACTATATGTGTTCATTCTGACACTCCAAATGCAATTGAAATTTTAAAAGCTCTAAGAACTCAAATTTCTTCTAATAAAGATTCACAAGAAAAAAAAGCAAACATGAATAATTCGAATAATTCAAAAATGCCTTACATTGTGGATACCAAATGAAAAAAATACTAATAGCTAACAGAGGCGAAATAGCTAATAGAATAATTAAAAGTTGTAAAATCCTTGGTTATAAATCTGTTGCAGTTTACTCTGATGCAGATAAAAATTCTAAACATGTAAAATCAGCTGATGAAGCTTATTACTTAGGTCCAAGTAAGGCTCAAGAAAGCTATCTTGCATATGATAAAATTTTAGACTTAGCAAAAAAGTCAAAAGTAGATGCCATTCACCCTGGTTTTGGATTTTTATCGGAAAACGATCATTTTGCTCAAGAGGTCATTAACGCAGGCATCACTTGGATTGGGCCAAAGCCATCGACTATTAAATCAATGGGAAATAAAGATGTAGCTCGGGAATTAGCTATAAAATCAAATATCCCTATATGTCCTGGAATATCAAATATAGAAAAACTTAATGAAGAACAATTAAATACAGAGTGCGAAAGAATAGGCTATCCATTACTCGTAAAATCAAGCGCAGGTGGTGGAGGTATTGGCATGAGTGTTGTTCAAAATCATAAAGATCTTTCAAAGGCCGTTGAAAAGACCAGTAATTTAGCCGAAAAATCCTTTGGTAATGGAGATGTGTTTATTGAAAAATTTATCACTAATGCACGTCATATTGAAATTCAAGTATTTGGTTTTGGCTCTCAGGGATCGGTTCATTTATTTGAGAGGGATTGTTCAATGCAACGAAGATATCAAAAAATTATAGAAGAGTCCCCGGCTCCTGAAATAGAGAGATCTATAATAGACTCTATGGCAGTAGCAGCAGTCAAACTTGCTTCTGATGTAAAATATGAGGGCGCAGGTACGATCGAGTTTATCTATGATATGGATGAAAAAAAATATTATTTTTTAGAAATGAATACAAGAATACAAGTAGAACATCCTGTGACTGAATTAATAACAAATAATGATTTAGTCTCAATGCAAATTAAATTTGCATTTGATAGAAAAACAAAATTTTTAAAACAAGAAAAAATTTCTTCATATGGTCATGCAATTGAATGTAGAGTTTATGCAGAAGATCCTAGTAAAAATTTTTTACCCTCACCAGGTAAAATAAAAAAAATGAAATTTCCACATATCCCCAATGGGATCAGATTAGATTGGGGCTATGATGAGCAAGATGAAATAAGTTTTTATTATGATCCTATGATAGGAAAAATTATTTCTCATGGCCTGGTCAGAGAGGATGCCATAGATAAGCTAATTAATTTTTTAGAAAAAATTTCAATAGAAGGTATCAAAACAAACATTCCATTTTTAATTTCATTGCTCAAAGATAAAAAATTTTTAGATGGAAGTCACAATACCAAGTACATTGAAAATAATCTTAATGCTTTGGTGAGCATGACTTCAAATTTTGATCAATCATCAAAGAATATTGATTTAGACTCAAGAAAAATTAAAATTGTTGAGACTGATAAAATAAAAGTTGCTCATGGCAGTAGAAGAATTAGTGATGGAGGAATTAAAGTCGTTTATTTCGACTAACTTATTATGTCTAGTCAATTAGTAGCTTCCATTAAACCTTCACAGATCCCAGGCTCTGATCCTCAATCAACTAAATATTTAATAGTTCCATTATTTATATTCTTTGCATTATTAGTTTTTGCAATGATCAGAGGCCCACAAATTATATCAAGCTCTGGTATAGGAACTGCAATTATGGTCTCGACACCTTTGATTTTAGCCACTTATGGTCTTACAGCATTATGTTTGGCGGGAAGAGTAACAGTTGATCTGTCAATTGGTCCTTTAATTGGGTTTATTAATGTCACTACGATTCAGCTGTATGCCGCTGGGTATATTCAATCTCCCGTTGCTTATTTCATATGTGCCTTGGCTATTGGAGTTATCTATCAATTTCTATACGCCTTAATTGTTCTCTTTATAAGAGTGCAGCCAATTATAGTTGCTCTTAGTATGTTCCTTGCTTTTTCTGGTATCAATTTAGTAATACTTCCAAGACCAGGAGGACGCGCACCCGATTGGATGCTTTCTTGGAGTGCAGGTACTGAGATAGTTCAACCAGTTCTAATACTTTTAATTTTTTCTACTTTAATTTGGTATGCTCTAACACACACTGCCTATTGGCAGCATTTAAAGCTGATGGGTTCTGATGAAAAGTCCGCTTACACCAGCGGTGTAAGAATTTATTTGGTTAGAATTGGTGCTCATATTATAGGTGGTGTATATGCGGCCCTTGCAGCTATTGCGTTTACAGGATTAATAGGATCAGGCGACCCTACTCAAGGTACAACTTATACTTTGATGGCAGTAACTGCATTAGTTTTGGGTGGGTCAAGTTTAGTTGGAGGAAGAGGTGGCGCATTTGGAGCTATTCTTGGCTCGTTAAATATTTATTTAATTAATTTTATTTTATCAACTTTTAGATTTGAAAGATTCCAGAGTTTTGTTACTGATCTATCCTATGGAGCAGTATTAGTAGCTTCACTGCTAATTCTTATCGCTCTACCGTATATCCAAAAAGCTTTTAAAAATCTCTCAGTATTTGTATTTTTTATTATTGGAACTTTAAGTGCTGCAGCTGTCCAAATCCATATGAAATTTGATCAGGTTACCCGAGGTACAGTAGGTGGTTTTGGAGGGAAATCAAAAGATGCTGAAATTTTTGAAAAAGCCTTAGAGTCTGGAAGCGATTGTTTAATAACAGGAAAAGCCTGTGCTGAAGGAGGTAATTCAACAGTTTGGATGTTTATAGCTATTGGAATAGCGTCTCTTATTTACTTAGTTTACCTTTTAGTAAAACATAGAGACGGTCCAACAGTATCTTTTATTATTGCCTCAATAGTTATTTTCTTTGGATGTGTATGGAGTGGAACCAGGGAAGCTATATTTGTCAATGCCGATCTGGGGACAAACTTGCAATATATTCTTAATTATGCACCTCAATATTTCACCTCCGAATACTTAAGAGTTGGAGCTGGATTGCCTGATTTTTCATCATCTTCAAGTATTTTAGTGGGATTGGCATATTCAATTGCTACTTTGGCGGGAATAGTATTTTTTACTTCAGCCATAGTCATAATCGCTATGCCGAAATTTCGAAAAGAGATTAAAACACAAACACTCGTATTATTTGCTATTGCTATATCTTTAATAGTATTCGCAGCTATTTCTTACTATGGCATAGAGTCTAACAGACAAAGTTTCTTTGGGATTGATGGATATGCAGTGATACTTATTTTCTTCCTTCTTTTTTTACTCACTGCTCCTACTTTGTTTTCACAGGTAAACCTAAATAATATTTTTATAGTTTTTTTAGGTATTCTTGCAATACTAGGTGTCTATTTCTTAGCTTCTCCATCAGGTGTTATTATAACTGATGATGGAAGTAAATATTATTCACCCATTATTACTGAAATGCTAATTGGCGATACATCTTCAGTGAACTATGCAAGGCCTATTCGAGGAGAGTTTATTTCAGATAATATTACTTGGCTCAAAGAGGCAGCTCTAATAATTTTTGCAATTTTTGTTTTTCAATTTTTTACTTATTTGACAATGCAAGGAAGAATTAGCTTTAGTAGATTTAAACCTTATATTGCTATTTTAAGTATTGCAGCTTTAACGTGGTCAGCACTATTTTTTGCAATAGGTTATCCGTATTGGAAAATGATTTTAATAACAGGTATTGGAGTAGCAATATCACCTTTGGTGTGGCAGGCTTTCAATGTTTATAAAATTAAACTAAAATCTCAAGAGGGCTTAGAGAAATGGGGAGGTCTATCAGAGGATAGAAAAGTTTAAAGAAAAATGGAAAAAAGAACTCATAATTTTCTAAAAGGACTTGGTATCTTCTTTGCTGTAGCAGCAGGAATCGGTACTGCTGTCCTAGGTTATGTGGATCGAACTGATTGGATTCAAGTTGCATTTTATTCTGTTGCTGTAGTTGCGATTGTTCTATGGGGCTGGCATTTCTTTCTCGTAAGATGGTCTTATCAATCAAAATCTGGAGAAACAAAATCTATCGATGATGATGAAAATACCAATAAACGTGGACTTTTTTGGGATTTAATCGCTAGAAATTGGATAGCGGTCACAGGGTTTTTATTATTATTAGGATTATTCATTCTTTTATGTTTCTTAGTGCCGGGCTTTTTCTCTGGAAGAACTGTTGTCTCTGCAATTATCTTATTAGGTTTTTTGATTTTAGCTTTTATTGCCTACAAATTTTTAAACGTAAATAAAAGTGTCATCATTGGCGTAGCGGTTTTAGTTGGTCTTTTTATAATAGGATCTGTTTCTATAGATGGCTTCTTATCTTTGCAAAATATAAAATCAATGTTGGTTTTTGCATCGTTCTTAGGTCTGGCTACGATTGGTCAAACATTAGTTGTTATGTTAGGTGGATTAGATCTTTCAATACCTTTTTTAATTGGAGCGACAAATCTTGGTTTGATGTCATTAATTTCGCTGGGTGTTCCGCCTTGGTTAGCCTTTATCGTAATTTTGGCATTCGGAACTATCGTAGGATTGTTTAATGGGTTGATTAGTTTTAATTTACAAGGGCAAGCATTGATAGTAACCCTTGGGGTCGGTTTTATGGTTGTGGGGGGAGTACAAATTTTAGTTTCTCTTCCTACTGTTACTGGTGGAACTGTTTTTGGAGTAGTTCCTAATTGGTTAAAAAATCTTGCTTCTTTAAATGGAAAGTTTTTTGGCTTACCTATACCTCCGGTGATCCTTATCTGGATACTTGTTTCCATACTTCTCATTGTTGGGTTAAGACATACTAAATGGGGTAGAAATCTTTACGCAGTTGGCGGAAAAAGATTATCTGCAGATCGTTTGTCTATTTCTGAAAGGGCCTATTGGGTTGGAGTTTACGTAATCAGTGGATTTACTTCAGCTGCCACTGGGGCCATGTTACTAGGATGGAGTGGAGGGGGATTTATTGGAGTTGGTGATCAATATTTATTTTTGACTGTTGCTGCTGTAGCAGTGGGTGGTACCTCTTTGCTTGGTGGTTATGGTGGATATGGTTTTACAGTGATTGGTGTATTAGCCCTTCAGGTTATAAGTACCTTTTTAGCTGGGTTGGGTTTAAGTTTTGAAGGTCAACAATTTATTTTTGGCCTATTAATACTTCCATTAGTTGCATTGTACTCAAGAGCACCTCACATCAGAGAGCAGATATGATCAAAATAATCAACAGTTTTAATTATTTCTTCTATGAATATTTATTCCAAAATACGAAACAAAAATTATTATTATGGAGGATAGGTTGTTAAGATGAAAATGGAGAGGAATATATTTTATGAATAAGATGTTACTTCCTTACGATATTGTAGGAGGTTCTTTTTGGTTAATTTCAGTAGGCATGATTGGCGCCACTCTCTTTTTCTTTTTTGAGAGAAGTAAAGTTAGCTCCAGATTCCATACGCCGATGACTATGATAGCCGTCGTGTGTTTGATGTCATCAATACACTATTTCTTTGTTAAAAATCTATGGGTAGTAAGCGGGACAGCACCCACATTGCTCAGATATATAGACTGGTTTTTAAATTTCCCAATGTTGGTTTTAATTTTTTATGCAATGTTAATGTCTGTTGTCAAAGTAAAACAGGGTATGTTTTGGAGACTTCTAGTTGGTACGTTGGTTTTTGTAGTAGCTGGCTTCTTAGGAGCAGCTGGTTATATGAGCAAAACTCTTGGATTCATTGTTTGGTTAGCAGGATGGTTATATGTTTTAGGAGAGCTTTATGTGGGTGAAGCTGGTAGGGCAAATGCAAAATGTGGAAATGAAAATATCCAGATGGTCTTCTTCTCTAATAGATTAATAATAACTATTGGTTGGGCAATTTATCCAATGGGCTACTTTATCGAACATTTAGGAGGAGGCATTGACACCAACAGTGTTAATGTCATTTATAATTTAGCAGATTTCTTAAACAAAATAGTTTTTGGACTTATTATATATAAAGCAGCAATACAGGACTTAAAAGTAAATGGACAATAACATCAAATTAGGAGGTGATTTATAGGTATGAACATTACTAGTGGAGCAGATATTATTGCAGTAATAATTTTAATAGCTTTAGCAATAGCTATTATTGTTTACTTACTACATTGGTTATACAGGCGATCCTCAAAAGAGATTGCTTTTGTACGAACTGGTATGGGTGGAGAAAGAGTTGTCATTAGTGGTGGCGCTTTTGTATTACCTATTATTCACAATATTACATCTGTTGGGATGAAAACTCTCTGTATTGAGGTACAAAGAAATGGAAGCAAATCATTTATTACAAAAAATAGAATGCGAGCTGAAGTAACTGCAGAATTTTATGTAAGGGTAGCACCTACAAATGAAGCTGTATCAATCGCTGCTCAAACACTCGGTAATAGGACTTTAGAACCAGATCATTTAAAGGAGTTGGTTCAAGGTCGTTTTGTTGATGGACTTGGTGTCGTCGCTGCAAAAATGAGCCTTGATGAAATTCAAGAAAACCGTTCAGAATATATTAAAAAGGTGGCCACCCATGTTGAAGAAGCTATCAAACATACAGGTTTAGAATTAGAGACAGTCTCTTTAACATCTTTAAACCAGGCTCCAGTGAGTGTATTCGATCCATCAAATACATTTGATGCTGAGGGTTTAACTCAAATTACAGAATTTACTCAATCTAGAAAAAAGAAAAGAAACGATATTGAAAAGGACACTGAAGTTAGTATTCGAAATAAAAATCTTCAATCAATTAAGCAAACATTAGAGATTGAAAAAGAAGAAGAGTTTTCGAAGTATCAACAAAAAAGAGAAATAGAACAACAAAGAGCTATTGAAAATACTGAAACAGTTAAAACTAAAGCAGAAAAAGAAAAAGAATCTGAGTTAGCTGAAATAGCATCTGAAAAAGATATTGAAATTGCAAAAATTAGTAAAAAAGATTTTGTAGAAATGGAGAAGAGCCTACAAGAAACTAAACTTATTCAAGAAATTGAAAAAAGAAGAAAAGAGCAAAATGAGTTTAGGCAACAAACTTCCATAGAAATAAAACAAAAGGATATTGAAACTGAAAAAACAATTCTTGAGTTAGAAAGAGATGTTGAGTTTAGTAGATTAGAAAAGCAAAGATCAGTTGATATCAAACTAGCTGAAGAAAAAGCTCAAACGGCAAAAGAAGAAGCAAGAAAAAGATATGAGTCTGAAGAGGCTTACATTATGGCTGAAGAGCAAATCAAGAACGCAAAAACAGCTCAACAAAAAAATGTTGATGCCTTTAAGATTGCTGCTGAACAAGAAACAAGAGTTTTAGATATCGAAAAAGCTAAAAGAATTGAAATTGAAGAAAAGCAAAAACAAATGGAAGTTCTTGAAAAATCTAAATCTGTTTTGAAAACTAAAATGGAGGAGGAGACTGCCAGAGCTAAAGCGGTCGAAGCAGAAGAAAAAGTAAACACAATCAGAGATGTAGAACAAGCTGAAAAAGATAAAGCACTAGGCGTTATTGAGGCTAGTAAAAATGCTGAAAGAGAAAAACTCGCATCAATGGCTGCAAAAATTAGATATGAAATCGAAGCAGCTGGAAAGAAGGCTCTTAATGAAGCTGAGAATGCAAGAAGTGATGCTAGCAGAAGAAGCGCTCTTAGACAGAAGCTTGCTGAAAAAATTGAGGGAATTATTAGAGAGTGGGTCAAACCAATGCAAAATATTGACTCAATTAAAGTTGTTGATGTTAATGGTCTACCTGGTTTTAGCCAAGGTGGTGGAACTGAAGGATCAGATAATCCAGATAATCCCTCTTCCTCAACTGGAGGGTATTCTAAAAAAGGATCTTTAGCAGATAATGTCGTAAATTCTGCTCTTAGATACAGAGCTCAACAACCTTTCCTAGATAGTTTATTAAAAGAAATTGGAATGTCTCCAGGAGAGGCTAGTAATATTAGAAATATTTTAGGTGATTACGATGATCCCAAAAAAGATAAACATATGAGATTTGATGAAGATGCAAAAAAAAATCCAAAAAAGAAATAGGTTAAGATCATGAGTATAGATATAAAATCCTGGGCTAAAAAATATAAAGAGCTTACTGAAAAAGATGAAACTATAAAAGCTATGGCTAAATATTACACATGTTCCTTTCTTTTTGATATGGGAAGTGTGAAGGTAATTATTGAAATGCATGATGGCAAAGTCAAAAATATAAATACCAATCCTGGCGGCTTAGATCCTTATGATTTTGCTTTGAGAGCATCTGAGCAAACTTGGAGAGAGTTTGCTAAACCCATTCCTAAACCAATGTTTCATGGTATTTATGCTGCATCATTCAGAGAAGATTTAAAAATAGAGGGTAATCATTTAGTTTTAATGCAAAACCTAAGAAACTTTACTGTTCAATTTGAATTGTTAAGACAATCAGGAGTTCCGGTATGATAACAAATAAAGAAAGGAAAATTTAATGGCTGTTAAACATCATGATCCAGTTGGTAGATATGTCACCATAGAGGTAGACGGCCAACAATATAAAGTTTTCTACCTTTCTAATGGAAAGGGCACTCCTCTGGTATGTCAACACACTGCTGGTTGCCATAATCATCAATGGAGAGGTTTATTAGAGGATGATGAAATAACTCAAAATTATCAAGTTATTGCCTATGATTTACCAAGGCATGGTAAATCGGACCCACCTCATAATACTGAATGGTGGAAAGAAGAATATAAACTAACAGCTGAGCATTATTGTAACTTTATCGTTGAATTATGTAAGGCACTTGACTTGGAAAATCCTATATTTATGGGGTCTTCTTTTGGTGGAAATGTGGCTTTACAGCTAGCTTTAAAATATCCAAATAAATTTAAAGCAGTAATACCAGTTGAAGCTGCTCATTATTCTCCAGGTTTTTATATAGACTGGTGGAGACACCCTCATGCAAATGCTGCACAAGTATGTGGTAGTGGTGTTTGGGATTTAATGGCACCTCAATCTCCTGATATGGATAGATGGCTTACTTGGCATTATTACACTCAGGGATCTGAGGCTTTCAAGGGAGACTTACATTTCTATTCAGTAGACCATGACTTAAGAGATGAACTTCAAAACATTGACGGGCATAAATGTCCTGTGATTATGTTAACAGGTACATACGATTATCTAACCCCTCCTGAGGCAACAGAGGATACCGCCAGACAAATTAAAGGAGGCGTTTATATTGAAATGAGAGATATCGGTCATTTTCCGATGAGTGAAAATCATGAAGTTTTCAGGGTTTACTTATTAGAGGCTTTAAGAATTATCAAGGAAAAGACTGATTATAATTCTTAATTCAAAATTGGATTATGGTCGCTAATCTATATTGGTTTTCTTTTTTTCTTATAATTTATATAAGCTTCTGCCTTTTTTGGGGAGCTAGAACTCTTAGAAAAAATAAAACTCCAGAGTCTTATTACTTAGCAGATAGGAGCGTTTCTGCTTGGGTTTTTTTCTTTTCTGCTACTGTTGCAACTTTTGCAGGTATTACAATAATATCTTTTCCAGCATTAGTTTACGCTGATGGATATTCATTTTTAGCCACTGCTGCGATTGTTATTACCATTCCCTTAGGAAGTATACTTTTTTTCAAAAGACAGTGGATGCTCAGTAGGAAATTCAATTTTATTACTCCTGGTGAAATGTATTTCAAATATTACCAAAGTAATACTTTAAGAGTAGTTGTTCTGATCATTGGATTATTTTTTGCCGTTCCTTTCTTGGGTATAATAATTGGATCAACGGGTAATGTTGTAGAGTTTATAAGCCAAGGTGAAATTAGTCGTGACTCGGCAATGTGGGCTTTAACTGCATTGGTTCTTTTTTATATCGTATCCGGTGGTTTCAAACCAATGATAAGTATCGGGGTAGTCCAATCATGGTTGTTCTTTGTTTTATTTCTATCAATAGGAATTGGAGCTTTTCAATTTTTAGGAGGACTGAGTTTTTTTGAAGACCTTTCAATGGCAAATAGTTTTATTTCTTTTGGGGCCTGGGGAACTACTGGAGGTTATGGCGGAGGAGATTTATCAGGATATTTTAATGTTCCAGGAGTTATTCAATGGATAGCAGGTATCGGAAAAAATAATCCAATGGGAGGACCTTGGACTGCTGTAATGATACTTTCTTTTACTCTTTCCTATATGGGAATAGTTTTATCACCAACTTTCACAATGTGGAGTTACTCAGTTAAATCACCAAGGTCATTTTATTTTTATCAAGTTTGGGGTTCAGGAGCGATAATTGGTATTTTCTTGTTTATTTTTGTACCTTTGCTTGGGGTTGGCGCTCACTTACTTGGTGCAAATAATCTTGTAAATGAAAATGGTTTTTCTATTAATCAATTATTTCCAGAACTTGATTTAAAAAATATTTCATCGTTGGTTTATGTTTTTATCGAGAGCTTTAGCTCTATTTCCCCAATTATTGTTGGCTTTCTTGCTATTTGTTTAATAGCAGCTCTTCAGTCAACAATATCTGCATTTTTAATGACATCGGGCAGTATGGTTGCACGTGATCTTTATAGACCATACATTGACAATAACCCAAGTTGGAAAAGAGAATTATTAGTCGCGAGACTTGCAATGCTTTTACTAAGCTTGGCAGCTCTTTATTTAGCTACCTACTTTGAAACATCTCTAATCCTTTTAGGCGGATTGGCCATCTCTTTTGGATTTCAATTATTTCCTGTTCTGCTTGGAATGTTATGGTTCCCATGGATTACAAGGGGTGGTGCAATATTGGGCTTAATAACAGGTTTAATATTTGTAACTCTTGCAGAAACTTTTGGACATAAGCTTACAGGTAACTCTCTCCCATGGGGAAGATGGCCTTTGACAATTTACTCAGGTCTTTGGGGATTATTTTTTAATGTAATTGTATGTTTTCTATCATCGATATTTTCAAGCAATGATACTGGCAAAGAACACAGAAAAATATTTCATGATTTTTTGAATGAACATATGGGTATTCATCATTCAAGAAAAAAAGTTAAATCACTAGCTTATGTTTTCTTTTTAATTTGGACATTCTTTTCTATAGGTCCAGGTTTAATATTTGGAAATTTAATATTTGGCAATGCTGATCAAAGTTATGATAAGTGGGTTATGGGAGTGCCTTCTTTATGGGCATACCAGATCATTTGGTGGGTAGCTGGGGTCTTTTTAATTTGGTTCCTGGCTAATAAAATGGATTTATCTACCTTGCCTAAAAAACCAATCTTAAATGGGGATGATCATCTTTCTCCAGATGATGTAGAGGAAAGAGGAAATTATATTGATAGGATGGGCGGTGGATATGGTTGGCCATTGATTTTAATAGGAATGGCAGTAGCTACTGTGATACTATCTGTTTATGCATTATGATAAAAAAGATAGGTATTTTATTGATTTTTTCGTATTCTGTTTCAAAATACGAAACGAAAAAATGCTTGAGAGGTCAACAACAATTACAATATAGAAATGTCTGATTATAGCTACAAACATCCCTCTAACGTTCAATTAAATAAAGGTCACAAGCACACTGATGATTTTATAACTAAGAAATACATTTTAAAAATGCTAAGAGATCCTCAAAAATTAAAATCTTTAATTGAAGAGCATAGAGCTACTCCAGTGGGAAGGGCAGCTACAAGAGACCATGGTGTGATTCAACACAGTCAAGATTTACAGACATTATTGGATAAGCTCAGAAGAGGCAGTAAAGAAAACGGGTTTGTTACTGTCTGTTTAAGAAGACATGAAGATTACAGAATTGGCATTACAACTGGTGTCAGAGGTCAGCCGGTAGAAATAACCGAAGACTCCTATTCATCTGAAGAAGCTTGTGAACATGCAATATTTTTAAAAAGAATTAATAGACTTTTAGAGGAGTATAGTGGAGAAGAATAATGTTAAAAATTACTGGATATAGTGATAAGTACTCAGCCCATCCAGGTGAGGAAGTAAAATTTTATGTTAATGCTGAATATAATGATAGCTATGAAGTACAATTAGTTCGTCTAATACATGGTGACACTAATCCTGAAGGACCAGGATACAAGGAAGCTGAAATAGATGCTTCCTGTAATGGAAACTATCAGGGAAAAAATCAAAGAATACATGGTGGCTCTTATATAGTTATTCCTCAACATGATAACTTGAATTTAGAGAGCTTCACAATGCAGGCTTACATTTTTCCAACAACCCCTGATAAAGGTCGACAAGGTATTTTTACAAAATTTAATGAAGAAGATAAAAAAGGTTTTGGTTTATTTGTTGATGAGAATGGATGTTTATCTGTTGAGATAGGTGATGGATCTCAAGTAACAAAAGTTTCATCTGAAAAAAAACTTTTAAGAAAAGTTTGGTACTTAGTTATAGCCACTTTCGATGCCAAGACTAGAAGACTCACCCTACATCAAGAGCCAAGAGTAACTTCTACAAACGGTGGCTTAGGTATGGCTATATTAAATCCTATTGAAGAAACATCTGCTATAATAGAAACGACTAGCTCAGTTGTCCCAGCTTCTAACGACTCACCTTTATTGATCGCTGCCACAACTTTGCATAACAGGTCAGGTAGACATATTTCTGGGGGACACTTCAAAGAAGTACCTCACCCAATTGAACTCCCTGAACAAACACATACTTTTAATGGCAAAATAGATAGACCAAGATTGTCAAACATTGCCTTATCCAAAGCAGAAATTGAAACTTTAGCATCTAGCTATGATGAGTGTAATACCACTGTAAGGTCTACTGTTGTAGGAGCATGGGATTTTCATGCAAATATTGGTAAAAACATAGCCTCAACAAAAATCGTTGATACATCTCCAAATAATCATCATGGTTTTATCATTAATATGCCTAACAGAGGAATGACTGGTTATAACTGGACAGCCGATGAAATGGTTTTTCATCATAAGCCAGAAGAATATGGGGCAATTCATTTTCATGATGATGATATTGATGATGCAAGGTGGGATGTCGACTTTACAATTAAAATACCTGAGGGTTTAAAAAGCGGTGTTTATGCTGCAAGATTAAGAGTAGATGGTAGAGAAGAGTCAGAAAATGAAGACTACATACCTTTTTGTGTAAAACCCCCAAAAGGAAAAGCTACTTCAAAAATTTTATTTTTATTGCCAACCAATAGCTACATGGCTTACTCAAACGACAACTTAGGTACTAACTCTGTAGTTGCACAATTATTAGCAGGAAAAGTCCCTGTATTAGAACCTGCAGATTTATATCTAAATGAACACAGAGAATATGGTTTATCAACTTACTCATTACACTCCGATGGACATGGTGTTTCTATCTCTTCCAGATTGAGACCTATCTTAAATATGAGACCAAAATATCGTCATTGGTTATCTCCATCTTTATGGCAGCTCAACGCTGATCTGCATTTAACCGACTGGCTTGAGGAAAAAGGTTTTGAGTTTGATGTATTAACTGATGAGGATCTTCAACACGAGGGTGTTAACTTATTGAATCGATACAAAGTTGTTATGACAGGTAGTCATCCAGAATACTCATCAGAAAAATATATGGATGCATTAGAGTCTTATCAAATGCAAGGCGGTAGATGTTTTTATTTAGGCTCGGATGGTTTCTATTGGATAAGTGAATATCACCCAGATAATTCTAACATTACTGAAGTAAGAAAAGGAGAAGCTGGTACTAGAGCTTGGACTTCAAATCCTGGAGAATACAATAATGCTTTTGATGGAAAATATGGTGGAATGTGGAGAGCTAGAGGTAGAATTCCTTCAAAAGTATGCGGACTTACTTTTACGTCTTACGGTTTTGATGTCTCTTCTTATTATAAAAGAGAAGAAGATAGTTTTAAGCCGGAATGTTCATGGATATTTGAGGGCATTGGAGCAGATGAAGTTATTGGAGATTTCGGATTAGTTGGTGGCGGTGCTGCTGGTTTAGAGTTAGATAGATATGATCTTGAATTTGGTACTCCACATAATGCTTTTTATTTAGCAAGATCTCAAGACCACTCAAACATGATGTTGCAAGTAAATGAAGAAATACATTTTGCTGTCAGAGGTTATTACGGTGGAGGTCATGAGAACCCTATGGTTCGTGCAGACATGATTTATTATAAAACTCCAAATAATGGAGCAATGTTTGCTCCTGGATCTCTTGCCTGGTGTGGTAGTCTCTCGCATAATAACTACAACAATAATGTTTCAAGAATTATGGAAAACACTCTTAAAGGTTTTCTAAAAGATGGACCCTTACCGTAAAAATATGAAAAGACAAAATATGCAAGAAATACCATGGGGTAAAGAAACCCTGGGTGCTCTAGATACTCCGCTAAACGAATTAGAAAAAAAGGCCTTACAAAATTTAGATGTAGACAGATTAAACGACATGGCAGAATGCCTTTTTGCTTTAAATAACAGACATTATGGCCCAATTCCTGGAACATACATGGTTATGGTTATTGAGCCT
>Ga0181597_10001608_pt1 | contig 25230 bp, 18 predicted proteins | sample 041ome_5_FD_148647 | JGI IMG/M metagenome (GOLD analysis project Ga0181597, IMG submission 148647) | Coastal salt marsh microbial communities from the Groves Creek Marsh, Skidaway Island, Georgia - 041403US metaG (spades assembly) | ecosystem: Environmental > Aquatic > Marine > Intertidal zone...
AGGGGAGTTCCGGATTAGGGGATTGCAAATTGGGTTATATTTAAGAAATATATCAAATGAAAATTTAGGGACTTCATCGATGTTCGGTTTCAAAGCCGTACGCGCTTCACATCACGTGTTTCATTGTGCATTAATTCTGTGTCTACATTATCTACATTATATATAGCTATTCTTATTGTTGTTGTTTTCACGCGGCCCCCATCAAAACCGTAGCGACTTTAATGCCACCAAACTTCGCCTGTCGATAGACGTTGCCCCAACCGTTGACGCGTTTCATGTACGAGTACGCGACGGTTATTCGGATTTTGTTACCACCGCACGCATAATACGGATCGGCGATGACCGTCGGGTAGTGGAAGTGAACACCCGATTTTCCGGGTTCGATTTCTTTCAGCTTCGAGAAACGTTTGCCGTCGCCCGAAGAAACGGCTAACGAAAGTTTCTTGCGACCGGAAGAGGCGTCGTTAAAGGCTAACGCGATGACGTGTTTCAAACTTTGCTTTGCTTTCGATGATGTCGACGATAATTCGCTGATGCCGCTGTTGCTGACGATTATCGTTTTACCACTCGTGCCGTTGACGTAATAACTGAAGTCTATCAGACTCGATTTACTGTCTGGATTTTTCAAATCAGTTCGTTTTCTCGGCGAAGTCCACGTAAATCCACCATTCGCCGACGTCGATTGCATCAAAAATCCGCTTTTTGATCTCCACAGTTGTAAAATTGAACTCCCGTTCTCCGTTACCGCCACGGTGCCCTCGATCACTCTACCGTGTCTTGGGTGTACTTTCCCGTGCGAATGCCACGTATGTCCTTCGTCCTTAGAAATTAACACTCCGCTGATGGTTGGATGACCCGAACGACACCCTTTCGCGCTCGAGGCTTCCCCCCAGTACGGTAAAATCCAGTGTTTTGATTTCGGATGTACGACTAACTTGTTCGCGATGACTTTCGGGTTGCCGCTCTCGCTTTCGCTCGTTATCAACGTTTTAGGCTTCGTCCAGGAAATCCCGTCTATGGAAGAAACAGCGTTGATGTTTCCACCAGGCGACCATCGATTTTCCGGCGACATCAATCGCAAACATTTCACCGACTCGCTAAAAAATAACCACAACACGTTCTCTTTCTCGTCTAAATGGAGAACCGGTGCCCAAACGGCATTCTTTTTATCTTTCTTTACGTTCAACTCTATGCCGTCCTTAGGCATCCATTTGTTGAGATCGTCCGAAAAAACTGCCCTCAAGTGCATATCCGCGGTACCCTCGATTCCTTTTGAACACTGCCACACTAAAATCCATCGATAAAAGCTTCCTTTTGGTAACGGCGAGAGCATCGCCATGTGCGAATACCCGATGCCGTTCGAGTTTGCGTTTTTGAACGCGTCAGAGATTGTGAATTGAGTTTTACACGACGACGACGACGCGGTGTTCGAATCTTGAAACTCATCATCGTCGTCGGTAAAAATGTCGTACACTCTCGATGGAGACTTATCCGGTAACATTTTGGCGTGTCCGTTTATTGTTTTCAATATCTCTTTTTGCTTCGCTCTTCTCTTATTTTTGGACGAAGAAGAAGAAGAAGAAAAAGCTGAGGTGCGGATTTCTTCTACCGCCTCTTCTTCTTCTCTGTGAGTATATCCGCGTTTTGATTCGCCGTAATCATCAGTGTTATCGTTCTCATCCGCGAATTCTCTTCTTACGTTTGCTTTCGCTCCGCTGCCAACATTCTGAATACCAGTAGCACTCGTTGTTGTCGTTGTTATTGATGTTGTTGTTGTTGTTGCAACATCCACGCTTGTATATAACACAAATCCAGCGATAGCGAGCAATAAGCAGCACTTTATCGCGTTACTCTTCTTCGGCTTCATTTCATCTCTTTGCTTTCCATCGTCGTCATACTGTATTTATTACCGGTATCTTCTATTCTTCTCTACGACTAATACTACGTACTAATTTATTGCGTGTGTCGGTCTCTCTTTTTTTTTCTCTTGAAATTTCTTCTGGGGCCGTCATTGTTTTTTTTACGACCAACAGCTTGGAATATTCTCTTTCACACAGAACACACAAGAACACACGACGGGTAAAGGGTACACACACACAGAACACAGATTAAAGACGAAATAAAAATGTTGTCGTTCTTGCACCCGTACGTGGCGGTTATCATCGATTTTATCGAGTCCATCGATGACTTTATGGAGAAAAACGGAGGCGAGTTTAACTCTTACGTTTTATCGATCATGTTGATCGTGATTGGATACGCGAAATTCATTCAGAAAGCGAAGAAAGCGAAAGGGTTGAACCAAAAAACGCAAGGGAAGTTGGAATTATTCGCCGGGGTGAACTTATTGTTGCCGTCGAAAATGCAAACCGAAATCGGATGCGCGATTGTATTCTTCGTCTTGGGACAACAGATTTTCACGAAGACGAAAGAGGCAAAGGCGGAAGTGCTGATGAGCTTTTTCGCGAAACAGATATTCCGAGAGACGTGGATGAGAAATGACAATCGCACGAGTTTGACTTTCTTACCGAACAACGTGAACGAATACGGACCGGTAAACGTGATGTATTTCGCGATTTTCATCGGGATGATATCGGGCGCGTATTTACTCGCCAAGGCGCCGGCGACGCAAGGTTCCGGAGCCGAGAAGTTAGCCGAGGAGATTCTGAAAGAGGTAGAAAAGAGACAGGAGAGTAAAAAGACGAAATAGTGAGTGATATCGATTGATTGTATGTGTAGATAGTTTTTTGATTGTTACTAAACGAGCGATGTTTCTCTTTTTTACGAGCTCATATCGCTCAAGGATCCTTTCCTCTTCATCGCGGCGTCGCTGGCGATGCGTTTTAAATTCTTCTCTTGCGTCTTGCCCGACTTCTCAACCAGTCGCGAGAAGTCGCCGGTCGCGTTCTTTAACAACGTCTGCGGGTCGTCGTATTCGGTCACTTTTCCACTATCCAAGAATAATATTTTATCCGAATCCATGATCGTGTTCAATCTGTGCGCGATAGTCAACGTCGTGCACTCGCTGAACGCCTCTCTGACGGTTTTTTGAATCAACGCGTCCGAATCCATATCAACCGAAGCAGTCGCTTCGTCCATCATGAGCACGCGAGAGTTTCTTAACAACGCTCTTCCCATGCACAATAACTGCCGCTGTCCTAAAGAAAAGTTGCTCCCATTGTCGATGACTTCCATGTCCAACTGTTTCGCCGCCGAGTCAATGGTGTTTTTCAATCCAACTTTTTCAATCACCGACCAAACTTCCTCGTCGGTGTGTTCTTCGAACGGATCCAAGTTGGTCCTGACCGTCCCGGCAAACATAAACGGATCTTGCGGAATCATGGCCATTTTTGAGCGCAAGTCTCTCAAACCTAACGTGGACACGTCCACGCCGTCTAATAACACTTTCGACCCTGGTTGTGGTTCGACGATGCGAAATAAGGCGACAAACATGGACGATTTCCCGCTTCCCGTTCGACCACAGATGCCAATTTTTTGACCCGGTAAAACCGTGAAGGAGATCTTGTTCAACACCAACGGCAAGTTTTCTCGGTACTTCATGCTCAAGTCGACAATTTCGAGTTTGCCTTTAGCCGGCCAGTTTTCCGGTATTCCCGTCGCCACGTCTGGCTCCGTCGAGTGTTTCTTCTCCAACGGTAAATCCAAGTATTGGACGACGCGTTCGACTGCATTCATTTGCGTTTCGAGTTGCGAAGCCATGTTCGTGCCGTGCTCCATGTATTTCGTCACGTCCAAAGCGTACACTAAGGTTAAACCAGCGATGCCGGCTTCGACTTTCCCTTGAATCACTAAAAAGGACGCTAATAAGACGATGCCGGTGCCAATAAATCGTAAGCGCATATTCAACCAGCACGCAGCCATGCGTTGCGAGATGAAAGCGTCTGCGTTTTTCTGAGCTTTCAAATCAGCTTCCAAAATGAAATGCGCTTGCGCTCTGTACGCTCTAATCGTTTCAACGCCTAAAACAGCCTCGCCCAATCCGCTATAAATGGGCGATCGCGTGATGGATTCGATGCGTTGCAACTCTCTACAGGCGGGAATGTAAAATCTTTGCACAGAAATGTAAATCAAGAAGATTGGCGGCAACGCAATCATAAACCACAAGGTTGCCGCACAAATGATGGCCAAAGTCGTGATGATGTTTGATATGCATCCTAAGAACTGAACGACAATACCAGGTAACACAGAATCGATAGTTTCTGTATCTCGAGAGAATCGATTAATGATTCGTCCAGACGGTGTCGTGTCGAAGAAACTCATCGGCATTTTCAAAACTCTCCCGAGGAGTTTGTTGTGTAAATTCTTCGCCGCTCTCACGCAGAAGAAATACAATACGATCGATCGGAAGAAGATGGCGATGCCGTTGACGAGGAAGATGGCGAAATAAATGCCGAGGTATTGTTTCGAGTTCCACCCGAATTTATTCTCCGCCCACCACGAGAGCCAATAATCCAGAAACGCTTTGGTTCCGTATTCGGCGCCGAAGAGACAGAAGACGAACAAGGCGGAAAACTTCGTTCCAGTCGCGCGGAAGAACTCCATGTAGACTTTTAACGAGACATTACCAATCGAGCGCTCTTCTTCTTTACCAATCATGTCGTCGGTTATGATTTTCGCTTTCGCCGGCGCTTTTTGCTCTCCTTGCGCCGCGGAAATGTCCATAGATTTTCTTTTCTCGTCGACAGATTTACGCGCATCGCCGTCCAAACTCGCGCGACTGCTCTCCTCTTGATCTAATCCGTGATGTTTCATTAGCTTTGAAAAGTCTAAACCTTTGCTCATCAACGATTTGTACGTTCCTATTTCCTGGACTTTACCTTCCTCCAAGACGACGATTCGATCCGCTTGCGGAAGGTATTGCAATGCGTTCGTCACCAAAACTCGCGTTTTGTTCTTCAAACTTCCTCTGATGACGTCTTTAAACAAAGCCGCGCCGACGTGGTTATCCACCGCCGATAAAGGATCGTCAAACAAATAGACGTCTGATTCTGCGTACAGCGCTCTCGCGATGGAGATGCGTTGTTTTTGACCGCCGGACAACGTTACGCCTCGTTCTCCAATCATAGTCAAATCCCCAGCTGGGAGTAAATCTAAATCGTCCATGAGTTGCGAACGTTTTAAAGTATCTTCGTACAACTTTGAATCGTACGGTTTCCCGAACAAAATGTTGTTACGAACGGAGGTGTTCAAAATCCACGCCGTTTGCGCGACGAACGAAGACGTGCCGGAGAGCTTGATTTCACCCGATTTCAGCGTGATGAATTTATTCAGAGCGGACAACAAGGTCGATTTACCACAACCCACTGGGCCGATAATCATGGTTAAACTTCCAGGTTCGATGTTGACGGAGACGTTCGTCATGCCAAACGGTTCTTGTTGCGGCGAATTTTCGAGCTCTTCCTTCTCTTTCGCCGCTTTCTCTTCGTCCAGCTTTTTCTGTTCTTTCTTCGACACGCGCTTTGGTTTCTTTGTCGGTTTCTTCTTCGTTTGAATGGGACCGTCCTCTCCGCTCGCCGTCGTCGCTGGCGCGCCGCTTTTAGAAGGTGGAGCTCCTCCTCCTTGACCGGGCTTATTTTCTTCCTCCTTCAGTTTCTTCGGCAACGTCGGCCAGCAAAAAGACGCGTCGTTCAAAACGACTCGCCCGGGGTCCGACCCGTCAATCTCCACGTCCAAACTTTCGTCTTGGTCCAAGAACGAGCCTAAACGTTGTATCGCGTTCAACGCGTTCAACAGCGAGGTCAACAAAAACGGCACTAAAACGAGCGGAAATCTCAAGGTGTTGAACAACGCCAACGCCGTGTACGCCGTTGGCGCGGTAATCTCATTTCCTGCCAAAGAGAACGACCCGAACGAACACACGGCAATGAAAATTGGAGTGGAAAACAACGCGACGCCAAACAACGCGCTGATTTTTTGCGCTCTCCACACTAAATTAATCTCTTCCTCTCGAATTTTCTCTGCTTGCCCTTTAAATGTCTTTTCCCAGGCGTAATATTTGATCACCTTCATCCCGCTCACGACTTCACTCAAGATGTTCACTCGTTTGTCCGCACACTGAACAACCAAGCGTCTCAGCGCGAACAACTTCTTTGCCACGGTCGCGGTGAAAGGCGCGGCGATTAAAATACACGCAAACCCAACAAACGCGGACCATTCGATGACATCGTACAAAAGCGTAAACGAAGCGACGATAAAAATCGGCGCCGCCCACAAGTTGTGAATCATAGAGAACAAGTCTTGCAACTTATTCACGTCGTTGGACATTAGCGTGACAATTTTCCCGGTACTTTCCGCCTGTAAACCTTTCGGCGACAACTTTAAGACTTTCCTGTACAACGCCACCATCAGCGTATTCCTCACGGCGACGCCGACTTTTTGCAACGCGAATTCCTGATGCGCGGCGCAAAAGTTGCTAAAAATGCTCGCCCCGGTTAAAATCCCGGCAAACATGTACAACTCGTTCGTCGTCGAGCACATATCGTCGACGGATTGTCCATCTTGTAAGAACCCCGAGTTGGCGGCGTAAAAATTTCTGCACTGAATGCCTTTCACAATCTCCCTCAGTAACAAAGGTCCTGCAAAAATCGCTCCTTGCGCAATCGCGAACAAAAATCCAGTCCACACGAACGTAAACTTGTGTCTTCGGAGTAAAACCCTGATTAAATTCTTGTCGTTCTTCCCTCTCAAACGTTTCTCTTCTTCCCACTCGTTCTGAAAGTTTTCGTGCAGAAAAGAAGACTCTAACTCGGGCAAGTGCGCTAAATCTTCCAACTCTAAGCGTCGAATTTGGCCGACGGAGATGAGTTTGGTGACTTGCGCGAAGAAGAATTTATGAAACGGAGAGTTCTTGACGGACCAATCGATGATTGGAATTCCAATGTCCACTTTTTTACTATTCTTCTTCTCGTTGTTGTTCTCTTCTCTGGTCATGTTGGTGTTGTTCATTTCGTTCTTCTTCTCGTCGTCGTCTTCACCCTTTGATGGTTGAGGTGACGACGACGACGTCATTTTTATCTTTTTCTTATTTATACGACGACGACGACCTTGATAGTAGTACAAGTAGTCGTCCTAAACGCAAAACAGAGAGACAGAGAGACTTTTGTTCGTCTGTTGTTGTTCTTAGAAACACTTTTATTACGCGCCGGAAAAGGGGGGGTTACGCGGTTTCCTTTTTATGACTTGTGGTGTACTTGTTTCACGTGTGTATAATCAATCTAAAATCTCTATCTAAAACGTGTGACGACACAGACACTTTTTGGCAGTTTTTTATGGTCCTCAATCAAAGACGAATACAAAAAAACAGAGATGATTGAAAAGATTTGTGGTGGTGTTCACATCATTCCATACTACAACTAATTTTAATACTACGCGCGAACTACTCTGCTATCGTCTGCCTCCTCCAATTCTCAGCCGAGCGCTTTCGTCCTCCTCAGCTCGAAAGCGTAACTGCCATTTGACGTAGTTAATCAATAGAGGAATAAACACAAACAGAAGCGCGTACGCGTTCAACTCGTCGTGATGATTACCACTACTACTACTACTGAGAGAATTGTAATCAAATTCAGGCGAGAACACTAAGCTTGCACCTCGAACGAACGCGGCGATGCCGACGGAAACAAGCGCGATTTTGAACGAAAACGCAAACTCGTCGTCCTTCTCGAAGAGGAGACCGAGTCGTTCGACGTCCCATATTTCAATTTGAGCCTTTTCCTTCCGCGTTTCCGTCGTCTCCCCGTTTTCTTTATCATCATCTTCTTCTTCTTTTGTGGAGAGTAAAACGTCCAACCTCGGCTCTTCGTTTGCCAACACTTTCGCCGCGTAAAGTAAACTGATATTTCCACCCATCGTAAACGCACCTTGCAACGCAACCAACCATTCTAAACTCGGATCGTTGTTGAAGAAATGTTGCGTGACTGCGCATATCCCGCTCGCGTGTAAAGGCAACATCGCCAGCGTTAACAGTTTCCACCCTCTGTGCTGCGTTCGCGTGCCGTAGTCCCAGACGAAACCCATGGCGACGAGCCATTCGACCAAGGAAAAAACGTGAACGCCCCACGTGGGAACCGATAAAGCGTTACTGGGAGGCGCTTGGACGTTGAGTAAACTCGTGAACGAGCTGTCGAATTCTTGAGCGTAATCGCGCCAGTTTTGAATGGTGAGAGTCACACTCCCCATGAACTTTACGGAGGTTTCCGACGTCGCCTGGAAATCAATCGAGGATAAATCAATCAACCGGTCATCCAAAGCCATCAAGATGCCCGTGGACAAAAGAATAACGCCAGCGACGGCTTCTACAGCCGCGCCCGGTCGTCCAATATCTGCAGCCGTTAGTTGCGTTGTTGTTGTTGTTGTTGTTGTTGTTGTTGATGATGATGTCGATGTGGTTAAATCGAAATCGTCCCGAAACGCTAACAGTATCCGTAAATTCGTCAATGAAATCGCAGACTGAATCAAAAAATGTAACGAGTCTATGTTCGACAACACCGTGTCGTATCTCTCTTTAGTGTACACCTCCGCCGGTATTGAAATCAACACAAACACCAATAAAGTCGCGAAGGCGTATCTTTGTTCGCTCGTTGCCGTCTCCGCTCGCCAAAGATTTTTAAGGAACAAGAGATACGGTACGACGCTCAAGGCGAAAAGAGGCGAAGCGATGGCGATGGCCGTCGACCGTTCGTCCAAGATGGCGTTTTGAAGCATAGAGATGATGGGATCTAAACTGTTCGTCGTTGTTGTTGTTGTTGTTGTTATTATTATTGGAGAAATCATCGATTGGAGTTGCGTGCTCTTCTTCCTTCTTCTGCTTCTTCTTTTCATCGTTTTGTTAAAACCATCATCAACAGAGAAAGATGATGATAATGACGATGATACCATTATTGTTCGTGCTCTTCGTCTCCTCGTTCTGCTCTCCTTGTTCATATTCCTTCGCGCATCGTTGTTAAACGTTTCGTTCTTTTTGCTTTTGGAAGAAGTAAATGATGATGAATTTTTTGACGTTGTTGTGTTGGTATTCTTTCTGGCGCTCGTCGTCCGAATCGTCGTCGACATCATCATCGTCCTTCTCCTCGTTCTCCTCTTCCTTCTCGTCGTCGTTCAATATATATCGTTACGCGCAGATACTATAATAATAGTCATCATCATTCGTGTTGAACAAAATATATTTTATTCGTAATTTGATGAATAAAAAATGAAGCAAAAAGTGAATTTTTGTATCGAGAGAAAAAAGAGAAGAAAAGTGCTGCTTTTCCGTGACTTCGAACAAAAAAATTACTCAATTCTTTCACACACGCCAAAACTTCCCCTTTGACTAGCTCTTCCTCTGTTCATGAACTCATCATCATCATCATTATCATCATAACTATTGGATAATAAAAGAAGACAGAGCATTGAAGTTCACAATTATCGATGATGCGGAAGAAGTTCAGCGGATTTTCGTCGGTTATAAATATATCGAGAGAAGAGAAGAGAAAAAGAAAAAGAAAAAGAAGTCAAGATTTATCCGTCCAAAAATTCTTTCCTCTCCTCTTCTTGTTCTTCTTGTCCTTGTTCTTGTTCTTCTTTGATGGCGTTGATGGCGTTCGCGCCACAGAAAAAGAAAACGACGAGCTCTTGCGAAAGTGGTTGCATTCGTTGCAGTTGAAAATCCCAAACGAAAGCTTTTCCACGTTCGACGATAAAATCGTTGTATCTCTAACGGAAATCGAGTGTGAAAACTTCACGACCAAAGACGTAAAGTCTTGGTTTTCATCCTCCTCAAATTCGGTTGGTATTCTTGATGACAATGATAATGATAACGATAATGGTAAACCGTCTTTGCACGCGCACGTGATTGATTTTGGCGCGAGTTGCAGCGGAGTTTGGACGGTTTCGACGACATCAAATACCAAAGGAGTAGGAGGAAAAGTCAACGCGGAAGTCACGGAAGGCAATTTGCAAGTTGACGCTGAGTTTGTTGATAGAGAGCCAGATGATAGCCAAAATACGAACGACGACGACGACGATAACAGTAACAACAAGAAATATAAGCTTCCAAAGACGGTTCGATTTCCGAAATGTTCCATGCAAATGGAGGTTGATGGTTTACATTTTGCGCCATCGTCTAGAACCGATGAGATTGCAAAGCTATTGAACAAAGCTGCGCCGGAAATTGCGAAAGCGATGCAGAGTATGTTCGCAAAAGTCGCGTGCGAGAAAATTCAAAGCGTCGAGAAAGACTCGAAAACGCTCGCTTTTTTCGAAAGTGTCCACAACTACATCGAAAAGAACTTTTTAGCAGAGGTAAAAACACCTGACTCATCGAATTCAAGCTCATCATCGAGTGATATCGATGATCGCGACAATGACAACGACAGTAATGAAATCTTCAACTGGGACGATTCAACGTTAATCCGCGTGTTGAACTTCATCAGCTCAGAGTACATCGGTACGAGCGGCCCGCGGAGTCTCAATCAGTTCATAAAATGGTTTTCAAATCACACGGGGATCTTATTCGTACCTCGCGAGAAATTAGTCGATAAAGAAACGGGCGAACCTTATTTCGTGTTATCGAAAACTTACGACGTCAATCAGGGAGAGGATGTTTCGTTATTACGGTCGATATCGTTTGCGATAACGGAAGTTGAATTCGTTGGACTCGATACCGCGGATATTTTATACGGACCCGTAGCGGGTGGGCATTACGTCACAAAGGCAGCGGTTACTAGTAACGTCTCATCATCTTCATCGTCGTCGTTATTAGGTTTCTCGGTGGGGTGGAATCAAACGCGTATAGTGATGAAGGGTCGGCTGGAAATCGTTCCCGCAGCTCGAGACTCAATTTCTTCGACAAACCAAAACAACAACTGGATCGAAAACGTCACATTATCTCTCGAAATAGACGATATGGAAATTGGAATGGATGTCGACTTACGCGTCGTTGAGAAAAAATGGCAATTGTTGACGCAAGAGCAGTTCAAAAATATGGCTTGTTTGTTTGGTATCGTTGAAAAGTTTGACATCGAGCGATTGTTATGGGACGGCAAGATTGGTCGGTTGAAAATAATCGATAGCGATACAAATATTAGTAGTAGTGATAGCAGTAGCAGCAGCAGCAGCAGTAGCGATGAGAACAACTTAGAGGTTGATCTGCAATCAGCGATTTCTAACCTCTCCGAGTTGATTACGACTTCTTATCAAAACGTAGTTTCCGTGATTGCAGCCGGCGAGTTCAAAGCTGTTCTAGAACCGTTATTGAACGCGCTCATACTGGAGAAGTTCTACGAGATTAGTAGACAGGAGTGTCCAAAACAGAACGTAAAATCTTTGGAGTTGATTAAAACCGCGAATACGGTTGTATCGATATTCTTCTTTATTCTTGGTTTGAGTTGTATCGCACTCGCGTTATTGACATACTTCGTCGTTCCAGCCTCGTTCATACGAAAACTCAATCGTCAAGCGATGAAGAAGCTGAAAGCGCGGGAGATGCACGATCCATTCGATGATGATGACATCGATGGTGATGGCACAATCGTTTTTGCGCATGAGTCAGATGAAGATACGAGCAGCAACGACGACGACGACGACGAAGCGTTACTTAATGATACTACTGGTAGTTCGAAGCACAAACAGGAGCAGCAGAAAAAGGAGGATAGTAATAAGAAAACGCATAGTAGAAATCGTTCAGGATCGGCAATTCTAGCTTCATTATTGACCACAAACGAGTCGTCAGATTCGTACTCGGACGGCGACGCGTTTGCGAATAATGATGATGATGATGATGATGGTGATAATGATGAACGAGAAGAAGAGCGACGGAAACGCAGAAGCCAACGCGAGGAATACACCATGCGCTTTCCGGAAACCGCCTGGCGAACACACACATCGAGAGGGAAGAAGGCAGATGAAATGCGAAGCACGCAAAGAAACAAGTCTTCGAGGTACAAGAAGCTTTTTTCGATGGAAGATTCGTTATCGAAATCGACACCAGTAAACTCTCGATGGTCGTTGCGATTATTGTTTATCGCCAACGTTCTTTTGTTTTTGAGTGCGAATATGGATTCGGGGGCATCAGTGTCGCTGTTTGCGACGCTGACGACGCCAGTCATTGATTCTGCGTCTACTATTCCTTCTTCGGAGCGGTCGTCGCCGCCTTCTTTGAACGACGCGCTTCTCAGCGCCATCAAAGGCGGACGAAAGAGTTTATTGTATGCTAATACTTCATCGTCGAGTACTACCAACGACAATAATCCGCAGCAGCAGCAACCACAAAGACAAAAGTATAACGTCATTCAAGCCTCGCGTGAGGATCTCTTCAACTTCTCCTTAGTCGGCACCGTCAGAGACATGTGGCACGCTAAAGTGTACGCTATTGCGATTTGCATTGTTCTCTTTTCTGGCGTCTGGCCGTACGTGAAACTGTTGTCGATGTTTGTTTTATGGGAAATCAGCGGCAAGAACGTTAAAGCATCAACCAGAGGCAAATGTTTAAAGTTTGTCGATCGACTCGGTAAATGGAGCTTGTTTGATTCGTTCGTGATGACAATGTTTATGGTTGGTTTTCGATTCCATTTACACGTGACTGAAGATGATGATGATTACGACGACGCATCTAAAAAGTTGTCACCGTCATCGTTTGGAGATTTGGACGTCGTCGTTACTCCAAAACGATCGTTTTACGTCTTTCTCTTCGCGACCGTTCTCTCCTTGGTTCTGGGACACGTAACTCTTTTTCTTCACCGCAAATCGGTTCGATCAAAAACTGAAGTTGACGATACCGCGACGCCTTTGTGGCGAAGAGACGTGAACAGACCGTCGGTCTTGTTACGAACGAAAATGGCGGCGGCACAAGCCGTCGGTGTTTTTCTCTTGTTAGTAGCCGCGATTGTTTTTCTCGCCGTTGGTGTGAACATACCGTCCATCAAGTTTGATTTCTTGGGAATTGCAGGATACGCGCTCGGGTCGAGCGAAAAGACTCGATCGTATTCGTTGGTCAAGTTGGCTGAAGCTTTACCGCACGCGAGCATCGATAAATACGCGGGTGGATCTGCGACAATGACATCAAGCGAGACCATAACCATCTTCTTCCAACACGTAGGCCCGCGCTTCATACAATCGACGTTATATGTCTTTGCGGTCGTCGCGCCTTTAGCGCAACTATTGATCTTATGTTTCCTTTGGATTTGGCCTTTGACTCCTCGAATGCAACGAAGAGTACAAACGATGGCTGAAATTTTCAGCGCTTGGTCCTCTTTAGACGTCGTTTTATTCGCCGTCGTTGCCGCTATGCTTCAAATCAAACAATTCGCCAATTTTGTCGTCGGTGGGGGATGTCTAAAGTTCAACACCATGTTAGCCTCAATAGGAGGCACCGGTCAAACGAGCGATTCGTCTTCGAACGCCGACAGACAACAAATCGATGACGATTGCTTCGATTTAGACACGTACTTCGAACCCGGGTGTTGGCTTTTAGTGTCGAGCGCAATGATGGCAAATTTTGTTGGCATATGGGTCATGAAAAGGTGCGATCAATCCGTCGCCAGTAACGCCTTGCGCTTGCGAACGTCCTTGTTGAGAGGCTTAAAACGCGACGACGACGACGACCAGGACGAGGAGGACGATGACGATGACGATGACGATGATAGCGAAGAATTAAGTTTATAAGTTTAGATGTAGATGATAGTAAATACTAATGAAGTTATATACGACGACGGACGCGAGTCGTCCATCATCCATTTTTCTAACAACCACATACACGCACCCATACGCATAGGTTCGCAACTCATCATCTTCTCTTGGTGCTCATCAAAAAAAAAAAAGGACGTCATCAAATGGTGAAGTTTGCCAGATGTCAATTTCTGGTGCGTTTGATCATTCTCGAACTTCGAAGAAAACTGAGGAGAGAAAAAAAAAAGGAAAGATTTTCACGCAAAACGTCACACTTTTTTGAAGAACGCGCGCGCGCGAGCGAGTACACATATACACAGAAGTAGACAAAATGAGTGGGAACACGGACGTAGAGAAAGGCAATTTTGCCGTTAAAGCTGGTTTGGCGCAGGTACGCGATTCGCATCCGAGAGAACTCGCGCGTTTTTCGAGTGTGGATGGATTTTCTTTTCTCCTCCGCCGTCGGCGTCATCGTCTTTCTCCCTTCTCGTGACGTCTTTCTTCTTCTTCTGTTCTTCATTTTTTTTCTTCGCACGACGACTCATACAAAAGTAGTCAGCAAAGAGAGTTTAAGAGAAAGAAGAGCGTCGACGATGATCGTTAAGGGGAGACGTGTCTCTTCTTTCTCCGTCGTTCGTTCGTTCGTTCTCGTTTACGTCGTCGTTACAAAAGAAGAAGAGAAATTGTTAACAACAAAAATGCGAGAGGGCACGTCACTCTTTTTTTTATTCTTTCTTTCTTCGTTCTTTCTGCATGATGAGCGAAAAAAAAAGCTCAACAACATCCTCTCGATCGCTTTAAAAGTGAAAAAAAAACGAAACACTCACAATCAATAATCTTCCTTTTTTATCCTCTCTTTTATAAACAAAAACAGATGTTAAAAGGTGGCGTCATCATGGACGTCGTCAACGTCGAGCAAGCGAGAATCGCCGAAGAAGCCGGTGCGGTCGCCGTCATGGCTTTGGAAAGAGTCCCGGCGGATATCCGCAAGGATGGCGGCGTCGCGCGCATGAGCGACCCAACGATGATTAAATTGATTAAAGAAGCGGTGACGATTCCGGTGATGGCGAAAGCGAGAATCGGGCACTTTGTTGAAGCGCAAGTGTTGGAGTCTATTGGTATTGATTACATCGACGAAAGCGAGGTGTTGACCCCGGCGGATGAAATTAACCACATCAACAAGCACAAGTTCAAAGTGCCGGTGTTGTGCGGTTGCCGTGACTTGGGCGAGGCGTTGAGACGTATCGCCGAAGGTTGCTCGATGATTCGAACGAAGGGTGAAGCGGGTACTGGGAACGTAGTTGAAGCGGTGAGACACTGCAGAGCGGTGATGGGGGACATTCGAAGATTGCAAGCCATGGATGAAGACGAAGTGTTCGTGTACGCGAAGGAGATTCGAGCGCCGTATGAGTTAGTCGCGCAAACGAAAAAGTTGGGTCGATTACCGACGGTGAACTTTGCTGCTGGCGGTGTTGCGACTCCGGCCGATGCGGCGTTGATGATGCAACTCGGCATGGATGGTGTTTTCGTTGGTTCTGGTATTTTCAAATCCGGCGATCCGGCCAAGAGAGCGCGAGCGATTGTTCAAGCGGTGACGCACTACAACGACCCGAAAATCATCGCCGAAGTCTCGTGCGGTTTGGGCGAAGCCATGGTTGGCATCGACTGCAAAGAGATGCACTTCACCTCCTACGCTGCTCGATCGGAATAAGCAGCAGCATACTAGTCAAAACGAAAAGAAAGAACATCTCATTTAAAAAAAGTGAGAAATAATATAGTCATTATTATTCATGATTTATTTACACACGCGTGTATTTAAAAAGGAGAAGAAAAGAGGTTGTTTTGTTGAGTAAAATAAGTAGACACACATACAGGGTACCCATATATATGTATATTCTTAAATTTGTAATGCACACCTTTATATACCACCACCACCACATACGTTAACGTTTTGTCTTTCGCCTCCCTTTTTAATTATTGCTCTCGTTACAGCAGTATTGTAAAAAGTTTGAGCGCAAAATGTGTTTGAGGAAATGTTTCTCTTCTTTTTTATTTTTTTTCGTAAAATTTTTTCAGTTTCTCTGAAAAAGTTTCTGTCTGTTCTCAAACAACAACAACAACAGAGAAACAACGCGCGCAAAAACCACTCACTTTTGTTTTCGAGAGGAAGAAAGAAAGAAAGAGGAGGATTATCATCATCCACTCTCGAACGACGAACGAATACTCTCTTTTTCTAAGAAGAAGAAGACAACAAAGGAGGAGAAACAGACGCAAAAAGAAATATGAAAACCAGGAATAAAGCCGCCGCCGGTGCGACACCATCATCATCAGCGAAGAAGAAGAAGAAATCCCCGACGACGAAAGCCTCCGTCGAGACGAAGAAGAAGAAGGAGACAAAGAAGAGAAACGGTGATGGTGGTAAAGATGCGGGTAAAAAGGAATCGAAATTTGATGCGCCGATGAAATCGTTGAAGCGCGCGAGGAAAGACGCGATGTTACTCTCGCTGAAAACGCAAAAAGGAGAAGACAAAGAGGAGAAGAGCGAGGACGAGGACGAGTCAGATGACGAGTCAGATGACGAACCAGAACGGGGATTCACGGACAAGAACAAAAGTTGGCTGAAACCTGTTTCAAAGAAGACGAAGAAGAAAGCGGCATTTTCTTCTTCTTCTTCTTCAGAGGAGGAGGAGGAGGTGTCAGACGAAGAAGAAGAAGAAGAAGAAGAAGAAGAAGAAGAAGAAGAAGAAGGTAAAAAGAGCAAAAGAGGAGGAGGGAAGAAGAAACAGCAGCTCTTTGATGAAGAGGAAGAGGATGATTCTGAATCGGATGTGGAATTAGACGACGATGAATTCATCGGCGGAGAAGACTCGGACGACTCGGAATCAGAATCATCGGAGTCGGAATCGGAAGACGAAGAGGACGAACTGCTTCCGATTGAGCGCAAGTCGCGTAAAATGGACGCAGAAAAAGCAAAGAAAACGTCCGAGTCGAGGTTAGAGCAATTACAAGTGAACGTGAGGGACGAAGAAACGTATCAACTTCCTTCCTCGTCTTCGTCGGAATCATCTGATGAGGGCGACGACGACGACGACGACGACGAACGTCGAAAAAAATCGACTTCGTCGACGAAAGGCATTCCAGATTTAACGTCCATCCAACAGCGCATTCAAGAAGTCGTTCGCGTGTTGGCCGACTTCAAAAACAGACGCGCGCCAGATCGCTCTAGAAATGATTATTTGGAGCGGCTGACGTCTGACTTAGCCACGTATTACGGATATAATCATTTCTTGATTCGTTATTTCATCGATACTTTTTCGGTGCCAGAAACTATGGAGCTCTTAGAAGCGAACGAAACCCAAAGACCGGTGACGCTGAGAACAAACACTCTGAAAATTAGGCGACGCGATTTGGCCGCGCAGCTGATCAATCGTGGCGTCAACCTCGATCCAATCGGAAAGTGGTCGAAAGTAGGTTTATTGGTGTACGATTCGCGCGTTCCGATCGGGGCGACGCCAGAGTACATGGCTGGAATGTACATGCTCCAGTCCGCATCCTCGTTTTTACCGTGTATGGCTCTCTCGCCGCAAGAAGGCGAACGCGTTTTAGATGTTGCGGCCGCGCCTGGCGGGAAAACGACGTATCTGGCGGCGTTGATGCGAAATACCGGGATTATTTTCGCCAACGAATTTCAAAAGAAACGATTGAATAGTCTCGTCGCGAATTTACAAAGAATGGGGTGCACGAATTCCGTCGTGTGTAACTACGACGGTCGACAGTTACCGAAAGTTCTCGGTTATGTCGACAGAGTGTTGTTAGACGCTCCGTGTTCTGGTACCGGCGTCATCGCGAAAGATTCGAGCGTGAAGGTTTCAAAATCCACCGAGGACATTGCCAAGTGCGCGCATTTACAAAAGGAACTCCTCGTTGCCGCGGTGGATTGCTGCGATGCAAACTCAAAATCGGGCGGCTACGTCGTCTATTCCACCTGCTCTGTCACCGTTGAAGAAAACGAGCAAGTCGTGGATTACATATTAAAGAAGAGAGACGTGAAAATCGTGTCCACTGGATTAGAGTTTGGTCGGAAAGGTTTTACGAGTTACCGAGGGAAGACGTTTCATCCCTCCGTGAGCGAATGCCGTCGATTTTATCCTCACGTTCACAACATGGACGGTTTCTTCGTCTGTAAGTTGCAAAAGATGAGCAATCGCACGACCTCAATAATCACGACGACGACGTCAATGGCTTCTAATAATAGTTCAAAAAACACCCGCGTTGAGAAAAAAATAGCTTCTTCTTCGGATGAAGAAGAAGGTGATATAGAGGAGGAGGAGGAGGAGGAGGAGAACAACGACGTGAAAAAGAAAAAGAAGAAGAAAGAGAAGAGTTGGGTAAAACGCGCGAAGCGAGAATTAGGAGTCGTTTAAATATTATGCTTACTTACAGTACGTTGAACGAGTTTATCTGGTATTTGTGACTTTACTTTTATTTTATTCTAATTCTATTATATTTCTTCATCCTCCGACGAAGACGCGAATTCGTCAATCTCAGTGAACTCGTCACCGCATATTACTCTATCCGGTCGACAAAACGACCCGTGCATGGGCGGACACTCGGGAATCAAAATTTTACCGCACGGCGTTTTCCCGTCGTTTTTACCAACCGGTTCGTCAAACTTCACGCCAACCCAGTACCCACACGGAAGGGACGGAGGCATGTCGACGACGTCGTCTTTTCCTAAGTCTACTTCTACTTCTTCTGCTTTTCCTTCTTCTTCTTCTCCTTCTCCGGTTTGGGCGGTATCCTTCACTTTACCGACGAAGCACACGACGCCTCGTTTCCCTCCCGGATTGACTTCGCACCTGGATCCCGAAACGACGTGGCGAACGCACTCGAACGAGGCGTACGTCGTTAACATCTTCTCTTTCGCTGCTGCGATAGCGTCGTCGATGTCGTATTCGTTACTGTTATTATTATTATTATTCCCGTTCTTTCTTTGGTTTCTCAGCTTCTGTTGTTCTTTTTGTAACGTCCACGTCGGATCTTCCTCTCTCTTCTTTCTCGCCCACTGGCGATAGGTACCTTCCCTCTTCTCGTACGCTTCGTCGCTCATGACGTACTTTTCAACTTTAGAAAGGTCTTCTAACCATCCGTTCGCGCTTAAACTCGTCGGATCCGTATCAATCACGTGTAATCGCATCCCGTCCGATGGAGAATAATACCCGAGTTTTGCCTCGTCGTTTGAAAGTTCTGTCGTTCTGTTGTTTGAGTGCTCTTGTTGACTTTTGAAATTGCCCCCGCTGTTTTGAAATTGTTGTTGTTGACTTCTTCTGCCGTCATCGACGCTATTATCACTATTAAAACGAGTATTATAATTGTTATTAGTAGAATCGTCAAACAACTGTAACCGCATCGCGCTCGCGTTCGTGCCGCAGTGCGTCATTAACTTTTCCTTCACCGTTCCAATCGTCCATCTCAAGTCAAAACGAATCTCCAAAAACTGCATCTCGTGTAAATTGGAGTGCGTCACGAATAAACGGCAGGTGTGTTCGGACTGATTTTGCGAGTTCGAGGACTCGTCCGTGACGTATAAACGCAACTGCTCTAACGACGACATGTTCGAGAGCATGATGATTTTTATATGTTGTTATGTTGTTATTCGTATATTAGTTCTATGTGTCGTGTGTGTTGATGAATGATGAATGGTTTACGAACAAAAATTTTTTATTTCGAATTTTTTCACACATGCATGTTGCAAACAAAAAAATTTGACTCCTCCTTTTCTCTCTCTGAGGAAAAGTCTGTGGTCGTCCTCCTCAAAACAAAACAAAACAAGAAGAAGAAGACGCGAAGAAGAAGGAATACTACCACATCATATACCAATAATAATAATAATAATAATAATAACGAAGATGACGACGTAAACGACTTAAACGAATTAAACGATGACGACGAAAACACCAACAATACTACTTTTAAAGAAGAAGAGAAAAGCGACGACGACGTGGTGGTGTCAATCGTTCGTCGTCGTCTCGTTGCTCGTCTGTTTTTTAGGACAGTTGAAAGCGATTTTTTCTTCTTCTTCTTCTTCTTCTTCTGTTGAAAATGGTGCGCGAAGACATCAAAAACAAAAACAACTTCAACACGATCATCATCGGTACCATCGAGAGAAGGAAGACGCGAAGATGGTTTTTACAGAAATAGGAGAAGAGGAAGAACCTCGTCCTCACATTCACGTGTTGGCAACTTCGAACGGTTCTCCGTATCTCAACTGGCAAACGCGCATCATGTATCGAACTTTTTTAGATATCCTCCAACAACAACAACAACAACAACTTGAACAACCAAACGCAGAAAAACACATGAAATATTTTACGCGGCTTTTGCACAGACGAACGGATGACGAATTGATGAAAGAAGTGCCCACGGTTCGCGTGGATTCTTTGCACCCATCGTGTGATAAATGGTGCGCATTTCCAGTGCACGACAGACCAGACGCCATCAAGAAGTGGCTTCAAAGCGAAGACGCCAAACGCGGCGGCGAGAAGAATAAGTTCGTGTTGATGATTGAGACGGATTACGTGTTTAAAAGACCAATGCAAATACCATCGCCACTGATGGAGTATCATCGTAGTTTTCTTCAACAGAAGAATACGAGAAAAGGGGAAGTTGGAGGTGAAGAACAAAAAGCATCGGCGATTGCCTTTCATTTCAATTATATAAATCCACATTATCCATCCTTGCCGCCGGTGATGGAGCGATTGATGCAAAAATTGAACGATCCGAAAAAAATAGTCGACACGAAGAAAATATTAGCGAGTGGACCAGCGCCGACGCTGATTTACCTGGATAGTTTAAATAGACTCATAGACGATTACATCGTGATCACTGAAGAAATAGAAAAAGACGAAGACGCGAAGAAAAAGCTGGGTTGGGTGCGTGAAATGTACGCGTATTCCATCGCCGCGGCGACGAGCAACGTGAAGCACATAGTCGAAGAACCGAGGAAAACTATGTTGATTTCGCAACCTCCGGCAGATGATGATCTGTACGAAGCATCCATGTACCATTACACGTGGGGAGCGAGATATGTGCGGGGGAAGGACAAATCATCAATCGCATGGGACTGGGATAAACGACCGTACGTCGACGTCAAACACGTTCGAGAACCGGGAAAATACATGCCGCCCATGCCGCCTGAATTTATCGAAGAAGGCGGAGATTTGAAACTTTTAGACGGAACGTTAGTCACTTCAAAATTGAACGACGTCATGCGAGACTTGATTGGTACCATGAGAAATGCGATTCAGCGATTAGATACTCTAGATTATAACTGCGGGTGGCTCGATACGGAACCAAAATGCGATTTTCGATGTCAAACCGGCGAGTTGTGTTAATTTATTTGCGCCGCGCGCAACAAGTTTTATTCATCATCCACTGTTTTTGCCATGGTGCACTACAAAACTAATACTATTTTTCTACCAGGTACTTATTATTACTATTGTATTTGTTCCAAACGCGCTTTTGATCTCTTGGCGTGCCTTCCGTCCGGATGTCGCTCTTTCTTTTTCTTTTTCGTCATTCCGCTGCCGCCGCCAATCGTCTTTACCTTCTTATCGGTCGATGCTTTTCTTGAAAGCACTCGCTTCGTCTTATCAAACTTCTTCTTCTTTTTATTATTATTACTCGCTTCGCGTGCTTTTATTTCTTCTTCTTCGCGCTTCTTTTTTAGCAGTTTTCTCTCTCGAATAGACAAAGCCGGTCTCCCTTCCTTGTCCTCTTTCTGTTGCTTCATTTTTGCTTTCAGAAAACCCGGAACGACGGTATCGTCCTTGTCGTCGTCAAAGTCGTCGTCAAAGTCGCCGAGGAGAACGTCCTCTCGCTTCCGTCTCTTTCGTTCTCCCTTTGTTCTCTCGTTTTCTTCTTCTTCTTCTTCTCCTTCTTTTCTATCCTTTTCCTCCCCTCTTTTCCTCGTGTTCTTCTTCCCTGACTCTTCTTTTGCGCTCGCGTATTCGCCTCGTAATCCTCTATCTCTTCCTGTTTTTGCTTCTACTTCTCGCGCTGCTTCGATCAGCTTTCCTTTCGCGGTTTCGTCGTGCGTGTACGTGCACTCGCTTCCGAATCGACACATCCCGGTATTTACCCAATCTAAACACGTCCCTTTATACCTGTAATACTCCAAATCTACGTGATACTTTCTCTTCCTCTCTTTTCTCTCCTTTTCTCTCGTCTCTTTCTCTTTCTTCTCCATTCTCGCTTTGTTCACTCTCTCTTTCGCCTCTCGTTTGGCCTTTTGTTTCTCTTTAATCGCCAACGCCGCGTTCTCGCCGAGCTTTTCAAACTTGTTCCGGTGGTAGTTCTTCACGCGCAACCACGACTCCGACGGTTCCATCAAGTTCACGTGGTTTCTGTATTTATTCTCTTCTTCTTCTTCTTCTTTAACTTCTTCTTTTCTGTGATGCTTTTCGTTCTCGGTCTTCTCCTGATCGTTTGTTGTTGTTGTTGTTGTATTCTCCTTCTCTTCGCTTTTCTCGACAAACAAAACTTTATCAACGACGAACAAAAAATGCGACTTGCTGTCCAAAAAACACAACATCTTCTCCCGCTCTTCTTTCATGTTGTTGTCGTCTTCTTTGTCTTTGTCTTCTTCTCTGAAACAAACGCGTATGCTTTGCGCGACTTTGTTGTATTCGTTCGCTTTGACAAAGTTTCGCCTAAACTGCGCGTTTTCGATGAGTTTACGACGAATTAAAGCGATGAATTTTTCCTTCAGTTTCTTCTCTTTCCCGCTTTTGGTTTTATTTCTCTTCTTCTTCTTTGTCTTCCTCCTCTCGTTGTTGTTGTTGTTGTTGCTCTTATAATCATCATCGTCATCGTCGTCGTCATCCTTTTTATCAGATGTAAAAGATACTACTAGTGTTTTTTGTGCCGATGATGATGATGGTTTTTCTCGAGGAATACTCACCGGCGGCGGAGAAGGAGAAGGAGACATGTTGATGTGTTCAGTGTGAAGCAGAAATAATTTGCAAAATTTTAGAACGACGAGTGATGAAAAAATTTCAAATGAAATTTTTTTTTAACAAACAACAAGGAAGAGAGCAAATGGATATTATATATTAAGGTATTTAAAATACGTGTATTACAAAGTAGGTCGTACATGTACGTGGCCGCCCGTGGCGCACCATTTACGAGAGCACATCTATACACAAATGATGTGCTCTTCTTCTTTTACGTTATTATTTTTTTGTTTGTGTTGTCGTTGTTCGTGATATTGATGATGATTAATATCGATATCCACATCCCACGCGTATTATCATTGACTTTGGTAAATTTATCTTAAAGCCGCGGCTGGCGTGCAGCACGAGATGGCAACGGCGCCCGAGCCTCCCGTGCCCCCATTGCCGCCGTGATGACTCGTCGTGGATCCTCCGCCGCCGCCGCCGCCGAGGCCGTCGATGCCATTTTCGCCGCTGTCTTTCGCGCCCGGCATGCCGTTTTTGCCGCCGCCACCGGCGCCGCCTTCGCCGCCGCTGGAACAGGCTGGGTTATGAGAACCACCGCCGCCGCCACCGCCGTACGTGACCATCTCACCGGTGATATCGCTCGTAAAACCATCTCCGCCGTTACCGCAAACGGAAGAGGTTCCGCTGACCCCAACGGATCCGGCTCCACCACCGCCCCCGGCGTTCCAAGACCCAGACGTTCCGGAACCTCCGGCAAAACCGTGCCCGTATTCACCGCTCAATCCAGATTGAGCGGATTGCAAAGCGGCGCCGCCAACGTGACCATACTTACCGCCGCCTCCCGATCCGCCCGGATAGCCGCCTTCGTGCCAAGATGAACCGCCACCTCCACCGCCAAGAGCGATGAGGTCTTGGAATACGGAGTTCGAACCAGCTTTTCCTGGATCATCGTCGGAGCCACCTTTCGTGTTTTTCCCTGAACCGGTGATTCCACTTCCTCCGGCGCCTCCCGAACCGACTTGGACTTCGTAGGTTTGACCGGCGACGACTGGATACGACTCGACGTACACCACACCACCGCCGCCGCCGCCAGCGCCGGATCGTCCACCGCCGCCACCACCGCCGCCGACGACCAAGATTTTCGCCATGCCCGTTTGCGGCGCGGTGTACGCGTACGTCCCAACCGATTCAAATTTCATAAGTTCCGGCTCCGACGAAGACGAAGGCGTCGTTATTGGGTTCGCTTGAACGCCTTGCCCTGCACACTTTTCAAAGGTGAAAGTGTCGCCGTAATAGCCTCTCGCGGAGTAGTTATCGCTACCGCAACCGCCAACGTTTCGAATGTTCGTGTTGGACGGATCCGGACAAAAATCTTTTTGATTCGTACCCGGATTCGACGCTTTCCCTCCCGCCTTTCTGCACGACCAAAACGAATCGCCAGAGGACGTTCTCGTGCTCGGGTCGCCGCCAGAACCTGAATTTCCGACCCATCTGCAGTAATCTTGGCAAATACCGCATCCGCTCGCGTCGTACCAGCCGCGATAGTTATCCGTGTAACCGGCGTCGCCGGTACCGCTGCTGATCGGACACGTCTGGGCGTCGAGCACTTCGGGCTCCGTAGATATTTGCGGGCACCCCGGTGGCCCGGAGTTCGCGCACGTCGTTTCACACGTTCCCCAGTTATACGCCAACGTTTCACCGTCGAAAACGCGGTTGTAAAACACATCTCCGCTCCCCGGATCCGAATACTTCGAGGTACACTGCTCGATACCGGCGAGCGCCGACGGCGAAGAAAACGCCGGGCAACGCCCGTCGCCTTCGTGTAAGCAACCGTTGTCCAAAACCGTGGATTCGTCTGATTCGTCTCCGAGTGGGTATAAATAAAACCCAAACTCTTCGCCGACTTCAAGATCGACCGTCCCTTCGTAGTTTCCGCACGACGTTTCCTGCAAATTTTGTGCGTTTTCGAATCGGAAATCACTTTGCATGGATTTCGAAACCACTTTCGCTCCAATCTTTCCGGTCCAATCCGAGGACGTATCGAACGGAAGCTTGTTCAAGGGAGAGCACCCGGTGTGCAAACTGATAGTTTGCGGAGAACCGGCGCCCAATCGTGATTGACGAACAACAACTTTGTTGTTCGAAGTGTTCGTATTGGAACTCCCGAGTTTGAGTTGCCCGCGGCCAAAAGAAGATGATTGCGACGCGACCCCTAAAGCGCCTAACGCGATCGTCGCGGTGGCGGCAATCGCATATTTCGGGGTCAAATACTTCTTTAATGAAGTAGATTCTTCGTTCGTCTTTTTGTTTAGTAAAGTCGTCGATTCCATGGTATCACTTTTAGAAGTCATCATCGTGCTCTTGATTGTGTTGTTTTTAGTGTTGAAATGCTGACTCAGGATTTTCTTTCTTTTTTTCTTCGACAGCTCCTCAAAAAAGTGAAGAAATGAAAAAAACAGAAAGAAGTGATTGAGAAAAAGAGGAAAAAAATATTATTCATAATAGATTTTAGCAAACGACTACTTTAGCAAACGACTACCATACGACTACCATACTATACTACTACTTTTTATTTAAACTACACGTCTCAGACAACGCGGTCGTCAACGCC
>Ga0181597_10001609_pt1 | contig 25220 bp, 20 predicted proteins | sample 041ome_5_FD_148647 | JGI IMG/M metagenome (GOLD analysis project Ga0181597, IMG submission 148647) | Coastal salt marsh microbial communities from the Groves Creek Marsh, Skidaway Island, Georgia - 041403US metaG (spades assembly) | ecosystem: Environmental > Aquatic > Marine > Intertidal zone...
TCCCTGAAAACCTTCAATAAGTGGCCTAGCTAGTTCAGGTTCGGATAGAACGGTCAAGTTTTCAGCATGCCATCCTTTTTCAATCATTCCTATTGCCATATAACGAGCATCCTCCCCGATTAAAATAGCATGATCCGAAGGACTCTTAGGAATTAGGTTTCCAGTTTTTTTGTGTAATTCCTCGCTGGCCATTCCCAATTCCTTCATCCCCCCCAAAACAAGAAGTTTTGGAGTATCTTGAAATTGACTGTGAAAAAAGTGAATGCTGTCCAACATAGAAGCAGGATTGGCATTGTAACAATCAACCACATAAGAACATCCTCTGCCTACGAGGCAAGTGCCTCGTAGGCCAGAGGGCCTGTATTGGGGTAGGCGTTCAGAAATATCTTGATCCGAAACTCCAAGCTTCCATGCGGTCACAAAAGCAAGAACCATGTTACATATCATTCCTTCGGAAACAGTGGGAACACGGATAAAAAGAGGCGGGTACCCACACCTTTTGATCATCAAGTTTTGTGAGTACCCGCGCTCGTTTGTTTCAGTCGAAAAATCATAAACAACGAGATTTTCGGTAGGTTCAAGAGACCCATTATCTCTAGATACAGCAATGTAATCGTTCCTCGATTGGACTGCATCAGCAAAAGGTTTAAAACCAATCAAAGATTGAGGGAATACAGCTAACCTGCAACGATCCGACCCAAGCCAGAGTTTTATTTTTTCTTCTGCAACCTTTTCAACAGTTCCTAAACCTTGTAAGTGAGAGTGACTAACAGAAGTAATAACGGTCACATCTGGCTCGATCATACTAGTCAACAATGGCATTTCATCTATTGTATTTATACCTGCTTCCACCACTGCGTATTTGTGGGTATCCGTAGATAAACGACAGAGAGTAAGAGGAACACCCAGATGATTATTCAAATTCCCTTCAGTGCTTAAAGAGTCAGGTAGAATTAATGACAACATTTCCTTGGTGGAAGTTTTTCCACAACTCCCAGTAACTGCTATCACAGGATCTTTAAAAAAATTTCGATGAGATTTAGCAATCTCTTGAAAAGCAACTTCTGTATTATCGACAACCAACTGTGGTTGACTCACACCCAAAACCGGATGATCTACCAACCCACCTATAGCACCAGTTGTTACTGCCTGGCTTAAGTAGTCATGACCATCCCGCTCAGCTCGTAATGCGACAAACAAATCTCCTTGATTTACCTTTCTCGAATCTATGGTAAACCCTGAGACTTCTTCGGGAGGAGGTAGGTTCCAATTTCCCTTACTCCACTTGCACAATGCTGATGGGTCAAACTTTACCATTATCCACCATAAAGTTTAGCACTCAATAAATCACTTGCCACAATACGATCATCAAAGGGGATCGCAGTGTATTGTACTTCTTGATAAGTTTCATGCCCCTTCCCAGCAATGAGGACACAATCGTCATTATTTGCTGCATCCAGTGCCAAATCGATTGCTCTTCTTCGATCCTCCACAAAATAAACATCCGCTCCTTTGCAAACCCCCTTTCTCATATCCGCGAAAATAGAGTCAATCCCTTCCGTTCTGGGGTTATCCGAAGTGGCCCACACTTGATCTGCTGCCGCACAGGCAACACGAGTCATTTCCAGTCTTTTCCCCTTGTCACGATCTCCACCACAACCAAAAACTACTCGGACCTTACCCTTGGTACATTCCCTTAACATTTCCAGTGCGTTTCTCAGGGCATCCGGAGTGTGAGCATAATCAACCACCACACGATAGGGTTGGCCCTTTTCCAAAGATTCCATTCTACCGCTTACACCCTCAAAAGTTCTCAACTTATGAATAGACTTCGAGACATTCTTTCCCATCGCGTGAACGATAGCAAAAGATGCAAGAGCGTTGATCACATTATATCTTCCGATGAGTGGACTTGCTACCACATTGTTTCCCAACGGACTCTCTAATACGAATTTCGATCCCTCTGCATCTAAGGAAAGATTCTTCGCACGGAACTGATTATTTTCATTGAAGCCAAATGTCAGGATATGCACCTGTGGTGGTAATTCTTCTGCTAATCTACGACCATATGGACAGTCTCCATTAATCACAGCAACTTTAGGTAATGGACCATTTACCCCATTAAAAAGTTTTCTTTTCTCCCGATAATAATCTTCCATCGTGCCGTGGTAATCCAGATGGTCTCGGGTCAGGTTCATAAAAACGGCTACCTCAAGATTTAAACCACTTACTCTTGATTGATGGATTCCATGGGAACTCACCTCCATCACTGCTTCGGAACAACCTGCTGCCAACATACTTTTCAGCATCGGATAAAGATCGGTGGCTTCCGGCGTGGTTTTATATGAAGGAATATCACGATCCCCTAAATTATAAGAAACCGTACCAATCAAACCAACAGGTTTACCTGGACCTTCCAGCAAGTGCCTGGTTAATGTGCTTACAGTAGTCTTACCATTGGTCCCGGTTATTCCAATTAAGTTCAAGGCATGATCTGGAGACCCGTAAAACCTTTTAGAAAATTTCGCCAATGCTTTTCGCGCGTCTCCAACCTTCACATTGGTTATACCCAAAGGAACATTGATATCATTAGATTCACTAACAATTACTTTAGCTCCTCGACTTAACGCCTCTTCAAGGTGATTTTCTCCACTGGTCCTTGCTCCCGGAATTGCGAAAAAAGCAGCACCAGGTACGACTCTTCTACTGTCCGAGCAAATCGCATTGATCTCTTTCACACTCGGACTCTTTACATTCAATCTATCATTATCCAGAACCTCGGATAATAATCGGTTATATGAAACCCTTTCTTTAATTTCCTCAACTTTGTTTGTTCCCAGAATGTTATTTTTCATAACTTTTATTTATTGATTACCTATATCCAAAAAACTCAGTTCCTTGCTTCGTGGCTGAATGCCGAAATAACTTATCAGCCGATTGGCAATTTTCTTAAATGAGGGGCCAGCAACACTTCCCCCGTAACCCAATCTACCCTTATTCATTTTTGGTTCGTCCACGATCACCGTGATGACTGCTCTGGGTTGATCTGCAGGAAAGTATCCGGAAAACGAAGCAACATGGTGTGTATTAGAATACTTCCCATCAATAATTTTCTGAGTCGTTCCCGTCTTACCAGCTATTTTGAACCCCTTAATCATAGCAGTCCGTGCCGTACCCTCTTCTCCTACCACACTGACCAACATTTCATTCAAATCTTCTGCAACACTTTCATCTAAAACCCTTCGTACCGCAGTAGGTGCAAAAGGAACTATGGTTTTACCCTCTTCATCGAAAGCTCTTCGTAAAATCGTGGGTTTCATTAGGATACCATCATTGGCAACCACGCTCATTGCACAATGCACCTGCATAGGAGTAACCGAAACAGCATGCCCCATCGGCAATCTTGTAATGGTAAGCCCATCCCATCGGTTAGGAGCATGCAAAATCCCTGAGCGTTCTCCAACGAATCCGATCTTTGTTTCTTCCCCAAAACCAAATTGTTTGCTGTAGTGATACAGTCTTTCAGCACCTAATCTTAAGCCGATCTGGGCTGCACCTCGGTTGCTAGATTTTTGAACCACTTGGTGCAAAGAAATCTTGCCTAAAGGATGATGATCTTTTGGCAACCTCAATGATTTTTTGCCAAGATTGTAAGAACCTATGGAACAATCGATTATATCGTCCGGAAAATATAGATTCTCATTGAGTGCCGCACCCACAGGAACAATTTTATAGGTAGACCCAGGCTCATATAAATCTGTAATGGCTCGATTCCTTTGGTTCTCCATCGGATAATCGTTGTAATGATTTGGGTCGAAAGTTGGCCCGTTTGCCATAGCTAAGATTTCTCCTGTTGTAGGATTACTTACTAAAATGGATGCACTAAGTGGTTCATATGTCTTAAGTAAGTTTTCAAGTTCATCTTCCACAGCATCCTGAATGACTCGGTCCAAAGTTAACTCAACATTAAGCCCATTTCTGGCAATAAATTCAACAGAACGGAACTGAGGCATTTCTCTTCTGCGTCCATCTTTCTCACTTTCCCGCCATCCATCCTGGCCTTTCAAATAGTAATCAGCCAGCAACTCAACTCCCATACAAGGCTTTCCTTCCTTGTTTACATAACCTAAAACATGGGCTGCCAGTTTCTGATTGGGATAAAAACGAGAGTGCTGGTAGTTCCCATAGACCCCACTGATATCCAATTCCTTGATTTTCCTATAGGTAGAATCGTCCACCCCTTCTTTCAGTTTTACCCATCGAACAGGTGTTACATCTTTTCTATCAGACGAAGGCCGATAAAATCTTTTGTTAACCGCAGCAACGATTTCGCTGTGCTTAATCTGCAGCAGATTTGATAACTCTTCCAATTTAGGCTCATCCTCTGGCTTAAATGCATGTGGATCTAGTCCTAAAACAACCACAGACTTTGTAGTAGCTAGAAGGCTCCCCTTTCGATCGAGTATGTCTCCCCTTCTTGCCTGCTCTCTGATAAAATTTTTGCGAACACTTTCTGCTAGTTGACCGTAACGGTTCGACTCCCACACCTGAAGGTGCAATAACCTGCCACCTAGTGTGCAGAAGGTTAAAAGAACAGCAAAGAAAGTAAGGTAGAAGCGATAAGAAGAGATAAAGACATTTTTCATCCTATCTTTGGGATATTAATGCCCCCCTACTTATTTGATCTCTCTGAAACTTTGATTCTTCAAAGGCAGCCAACTCTCTGTTGGTTACATAAATCGTCCTGTCGGGCGATGGAACCCGTAATCTCCCTGAAACAAGTTGCGCAATCATGGAGGGCCTTAGTAATCTGGATTTCAACCCCCTTAACTCCTGTAACTCCCTTGCAACCATTTCGCGTTGATCCTCCAATTTACCGCAACTTTTAGCGGTAGCGGATATCTCCATTCGTAACCATACGATGGAGATAGCACCGCCCCCGAAAGCCAAAACTGCAAGTATTAGAAACATCCACCACACCCGATTCATCAGTCTTACAATTCTGGTTGTTTTAATTTAGTTAAAAAGCGTAACCGAGCAGACCTACTTTTCGGATTTGCCTGCACCTCCTCTTTCGTAGGAAAAATAGCCTTTGATCCATTGAGAGTAGCATATGCCACTCTCTCCTGCTGTGCCCTGCTGTCATATTTACTCTCGGGCCTTCCAGCCATTTTCCTCATAAATCTCTTTACGATACGATCCTCCAATGAGTGAAATGAAATGACCGCTAGAACTCCACCTACATTTAGGGCACGAAAAGCTTTGGGTAATGTAAGTGCAAGAGATTCCAGTTCTCCATTAATAGCGATTCTTATACCCTGGAAAGTTTTGGTTGCGGGATGTATTCTTTGCCTGAAATTCTGCCCACCTACCGCATCACTTACCAACTCAGCTGCGCTCATGGTCCTTGATAAAAGACCTGTTCCGCGAGCTTTGATGATCGCATCCACTACACGCCTCCATCTTCTCTCCTCACCATACTCCCGAACCGCACGAACCAAGCTCTCGTAGGACGCTGATTCCAAAAACTCCGCAGCACTCTGCCCCACCCTGGGATCCAATCGCATGTCAATTGGGGCATCCAAACGGAAGGAAAATCCTTTATCTGGTTCCATCAACTGGAATGAAGAGATCCCTAAATCCATTAAAATTCCATCCAACGAACTTGGAGATGTATATTTATCTAAGTCCTTAAAGGATGAATCATAAAAACTAAAACGATCCCCAAAGGAATCGGCTATATCTTCAGAACGTTTCCGGGCATCAGGGTCACAGTCAAAAGCATGCAATGAATTTTCTGACGAAGCTTCAAGTATTGCACGGCTATGACCACCACCACCAAAAGTTAAATCGGCAAACACTCCTCCTCTTTCTGGCCTCAAACAGGCCATACATTCATCAAGGAGAACGGGTATATGCTTCACAGAAGCAGGAGAACAGACAAACTCAACCGCACCACAATACATTTTTACCCCCCCCGAGGTTGACGTTAAATTTAAAAGCAGCGCGAGAGAGCTGGGTCAAACTGGCATCAAATCCCCTTCGTAGGACAACCACCCTAAAAGTTGCCCAAAACTTGTAGCCAAGCATCATAAACCCAACTCCCTCATCGCATCAAAAATATTTCGCTCATCCTCCGCAGGCCTCTTCGAGTAGCGGTCCTCCGACCAAATGGCGAAAGCAGAGAAGTTCCCAACCAACACAGCTTTCCCATTGATTCCTGCATGATCTAAAAGTTTATCATTCAAATTAATTCTACCCTGCTTATCGCAACCAAAAGAATGAGCTTTGGAGAATAGCTCCATCAGTAATGCCTGTGCTCGCACATCGCTCAAACTGGCTTCGGAAACTTTTTGTTCCAATCGATCCACCATTTTCGGCGGATATACGGTTATGTACCCCCCTGGATTCGGAAGAGCCAGATATGTGTTTTCCCCTCCAGATATCCTCCATTTCGATGGTATGGTAACCCGACCCTTGCTGTCTAAAGCATGGGTAAATTCCCCAACAAAAAAGGTTGTTGTATTGGATTCCATTACTTGGGGTTAAACATGTCTTAAGTACCACTTTCAACCATTATGTGCCACTTTAACCCACCTCGGTCAAGTTTTTTTAATAAAAATGAAAGATTTCAAGAAATATTGTATTACTGAATTGAAGGAAGTTCCTGCATCATCTACCTGTGGGCATGGCTAAAAAAGTTCGGGCAGATGAATTACTGGTAAACTCGCAACTCGTGGAAAGCAGAAGTAAAGCTCAGGCTTGCATCCTTGCCGGACAAGTCACTTGCAAAGGCGAAAAAATCCTCAAATCCAGCCAATTACTCCCACTTGATGCCACCCTAACCCTCGAACATCCCATGCCCTATGTGGGAAGAGGCGGGCTCAAGATGGAAAACTTTTTAAAAGAGACTACCTGGAATCTCCATGGAGTACACTTTCTCGATCTCGGAGCATCCACGGGTGGATTCACCGATTGCTTACTACAAAAAGGAGCCGCTTCCGCTACCTGCGTTGATGTGGGTAGAGGGCAACTTCATTATAAGCTAAGAATAGACAAAAGGGTTACTAACATTGAAAAAACGAACCTAAAGGTTTTACAGCCAAACGACCTGCCCTACCCTCAATACCCTTTGGTGGTCATGGATCTCTCGTTTATCTCACTTCGACAGGTTCTTCCTCAGGCATGGCAATTTGTTAAAAACCAAGGACACTTGGTCTCTTTGGTCAAACCTCAGTTTGAATGCGAAAAAAAAGAGGCAGACTTCGGGAAGGGCGTAATCAAAGACACTCAAATCCATCAAAGAGTGTTACAAAGCACCAAGGATTTGGCTGCTCAGAAACTGCTGGGTTCCCGTTTAATCATTGAATCAACCGCCAAACCTCAAGGTGGCGATGGTAATACTGAATTTTTTCTTTGCTGGGAAAAGTACCTCACCAAGTAAGCCGAAAGGGAACTTACTTAGAAAGCTTCGAAGAAATCAGCTCTTTGTAGACTTCATCCCTGGAAATCATCGCCCGAGTAAACTCGAGGTTAGATTGCAGACTAGTTCTCTGGTCTGCCTCCAAGTCCTTACCCCTGGTGGAATACACCTCCGTAATCAATCCTATGAGTGCCTGGTCTTCCGTCCTCTTCAACTCGACCCAACCGTCATTCACAGCTAAAGAATCAGCACCCTGTAAAATTTCTCGGACTGCTTCACTTTCTTTCCTTAAATCCTCCAATTCTTTATTAAGCTGATCAATTTTTCCCTGAGCTTTCTTGGATAGTTTTGGGTCATCTCCATTGGGTTCACTTTCTCCCTCTTGGATTTGATCGATTTTGGCACGCAAGGATCGTTGCTTGGCATCAAATAAGGCACGGGCAGATCGTTCATTTTTAGCATCAAAGGAATAGCGTTTGAGTGCAGGGTCGGTAAAGGACTCCTGAGCAGCGAGTTTCTTCTTAATCTCATCTACTTTGAGGTTAAATTGAGATACCTTTAAGTCTCGAAGATATTCGCTGCATACCAAACCATAATCGAGCTCGCTAAACCCAGAAAAAGAGGAAGGAGTTTTTCGGTCGAGTATAAAGACGGTGTGTCCATTTCTCGATTTTCGAACAGATCTTGTGAAAAATTTGCGTTCGTCGAGTGAATCCACTTCCTCCAATGGGTTTTTCCCGGATCTCTGCTCGCTGGCTCTTTTCTCCAAACCGAGGACCATGGTTTGAACATTCATATCACTGGCCGAAAAAGAGATTTTTCTAAGAACCGCTCCTGAAGAATTTAATAAGTTTTGAAAATCTTCTGAATTCCTGAACTTTTGGAAATCTGGGAATTTCTTCTGTAGTTTATCCGAATCAGTATTCAACTGATCAAGAAAGCGAAGAGCTGATTTTTGGGCAAGTCGATCGGCTTCCCTTTTCGCATCCGCAAGATCTTGGTCTTGAACTTTTTTTCTAACTTCTTCGACAACATCATTGAAATCGACCTGATCAACGGACGAGTTCTCCTCCGTACCGTCTTTTGCATCATCTACAGAAGGAATGAAATCAATACGGTTCCTTTCAAAGTAGGAACGCAGCCTAGACTCTTCAGCAGGAGGTGGAGTAGTCATAAAGTTTTGACTTTCAAAAACAAGAGCTGTGGCAAAGGTTCTAGGCTCCTTCATAAAAACAGCTAAATCCTTATTTTCCTCAAAAAATTCACGCAACTTCGGTTCGAGCTCACGAACAATACGAATCGATTTCGATGTTGTGGAAAACACGGGAGCTTTTTGCGGAAGCTTGTCCTGATTCAGAAAAATTCGGATATTGGAGCGATTGGAGTTAGAGTTAAAGAGAGATTGAGACTTCTGATCGATCGCAGTAGCTAGATTTTTCGCACAAGCTTTTACATCAGTTCCTATAGGAACGACGATGCGGGAGTCATTCGAATCCCCTGCATCCTTAACAAAAACAAAACTCAAGGTTTCTTTCCCTGAACGAGCTACTACTTCATCACCTGTATTGGGCTTTGCCGTAAATTGGAGTTCGCCCCATTTAAGTTGATTCATCGGAAGCATATCTGATGATAGAACCGCTACCTCCCCATCCCATGCGAAGGCGTTTTGTTGGCTTAGAACATCAACCTCCAAGGGAAGAGCAAACCCTCTACCAGCATACACACGATCCACCTCAACATCTCGAAAGTTGGAATACAGAACGGATTCAAGTTCATTCCCCGACATCCCAAACCTTGTTCCTACCATCGAAAGCACAGCCGTTCGGTTTTCCTCAGATATCAGGGATGGATCCAAGCTTCCTAAAAAGCGAATAAACTGAGCATTGATCCCGGGATGATTAATATCTCTGGACATGAAACCCCATTGGTCCGCTTGTGCTTCGGCAAACACGTGTGTTTTAATCGACTCCTCGAGAAATTCATTGTCGTAAGCACCCGATCGGGCAATTTCACGAACTTTAAAATCTCTGGAAAAATTAGGCCAAGCCTGCATGTACTGAAACATTCTTTGCATGGCATCTTGGTCGACCTCACCCGGACTGGCCCGAAAGGCCGCTTGCATTTGTTGCTGCAAGCCTTGCATGTAAGAATCATCCGCCTTGGCTACCACATCCTGAGTCGGACTCAACCAAGCACCCACAGCACCAGCCGCCCGAGTTGTCACATTGAGAAAGCGCCTTTGATCCGGGTCGTTCCAATCGTAACCAAAGAATTCTTTTTTCTCCCGCCCACCATCAGACATCAAATCAAAAACAGATGATCCTTGGGAGAGGTATAAAACAAAAGAAACCACGACCAGTAAAAGGAGTAGTATAAAAACAAACTTTCCCTTTTTAGAAATGAAGTGCTGTAGAGCTGTAATCATGAGCTATGGAATTATTTTAAAACGCTCCATGATGAAGACAGCCTCCGGAACGTCAAATCTTTGCCAAACCTAGTCTTTAAGGAGCAGATACGAGGAGAGGACGATCCGAAAAGATCAGCGAACTCATCCAGCTTTGCCGCTTGGATCCGTCCTCTTTAACAAAAGGCCTCATTACCACCATCTTTTCAAGAACCAAGGTATCCTCTTTCTCTGCATCCCATCGCATAAAGTACTTATAGTTTTCTTCTGGAAGAGCTTCCTGCTTTTCTTCCTCCGCAGTCTTGGGCAATCGAACACTTACTGTTATTCGGTCGCCCACTCGGTTCCATTCCCCCACCCGGTTTTCCTTCATCCCACTTCCTGAAACCAAGGCACTACCATTAGAAGCAAAATCGATTTCGATCGGATAAGATGATTTCCTAGATTTACCCAGGTTTCTTACCAAAAGTAGAGGCGAACCATCATCATTAGCCAAGCCAGCCTTAGATTGGAAAGCATACCTTACACCTCTCTTGATTAAGTAAAACTCCGATGGTTCTTTTTCGTCCTTTAGTTTGATAATTCTTTCGCCGTCCCCGATTTCCCAGGTTCCCTCTCTTGTCACTGGTTTCATCGTGGGATGAATAAAGCTCAATTCTGCAACCATGTCTGTACCATTTTGGGAAAGGGACAACTCAACCAAGCATTCTTTCCCATCCGCCATTAAATTCCCCTGAAAAACTTCGAATACCCAATCTTTAATTTCCCCAGAGTATTTACCATCAGGATCCGAGGATGTACAGGATACCAAAAGAAGGATTACACCGATGAGTGCAGAAATATGACCAAGCCTGTACATCCAATTGATCCTGTAAAAACCCCAAAAAAAACTCAACCCTTTCCAATCTCAGGATTTTCCATTTTGATCCTGGTCAACATACGCTGGTACAGCAAACTCGAGATCAAAAAACCAAGCCCTATCAAAGCAGACCAACTTCTACCCTCAGGCTCATTTTGTGCAAAGACCAGTTGAGTGTCTCGAACCGTTCCCCCACTCCTTCGGATTCGCACCTCAGGATAAAGTCTCGGGGTTTCTCCCCTTTTTTCACCGGGTAAGTAAACTTCACCCTCATGAACTCTTTTAATTAGTTCTAATGTTCTGTTTTGGGTGTCATATTTCAAAAAATCAGACCAAATAAAATAGTCATCATCTTTGGTTGCTCCCTTGCCAATGAATTGCCAAAGCTTCTTCCCTGATTCTTCCTCGTTTGACTTTTTGAATTTCCGAAAATCAAGCCGGAATAAACCGTCCTCTCTCACCCATTCTCCCGCCACATCCTGGCCTCCGTTACCTTTGTCATCATAAGCCCCGGGCAGAATCCCCCACGCTTTTCCAGACCAAATCCCAAACCCCAACTGATACCGATCGGATGCACCTTCCACAGAATACTCAGTCCATGGGGATGGATTAAGAAAAAGATAAACTTTCGAGAATAGAAAAATGAGGATGCATACACACCCGATTAATCCTGTTATATTCCTGCGAAAAGTAATCGAAGATATTCTTTGCTGCTTTTCCCACTCGATTTCTTTGGCTACACGGATTTCCTCAGCACTCTGAATTTCTTCAGTTCTGTCTGATTCTCCGCTTAACCCATAAACAGACAGGTCACCTACCCCCGGGATCGCTTCCATGGATTGGCTAATATTTTCGAACCCAAGATTTATCGACTTCCTCGACCATTCTTCCCAACCCGCCCAACCTTCTTCTGTTCGGCCCACGCGGTTCAGGATAAACCTGACCAATGCACCCAGAGCAAAGACATCCCCTTTTTCCTCGGGCAACCCATCTGAACCCGTGCCATCATCCATACGGAAGGAATGGCTCTGCTTTAAGGACTCCTGATATTGTAAGTTTTGTGAAACAAACTCAGTGTAATCCTCAGAACCTTTGAAGGAGGACTCAAAATTTGAAATTTTGGTCAGGGCAAACTCGGTCAACCATGCCGAGCAATCTCCACCCTCCTTTAGATCAATCAAAACATTGGAAGGTTTCACATTGCCATGGATCACACCAACCCCGTGGGAATGGTGCAGTCCACAGTGCAAATCGACCAAAATATTTTTCAGAACTGTAGGGGTAATGAGATGAGGGAAATACTCGGCTAAATCATCCAGTGATCTCAGATGAATCTCCTGGATCGGAGAATCTTCATTTCCCTTGGCTATCTCCTTTTTCTCCCCCTCAAACCAACGATAAATCAACCAATGTTTCCACTTAGTCACCCCGTAAGATAACAAGGGCCAGATTCCTCTTCCCTGCAGTTGCTGAATCGCCAGGCACTCCTGCGAAAAGAAATCTGAGAAACCATCATTTTCCGAAATAACCCGATGAAATAATTTTAAGTACCTCGTTTCCCCAACATCCTCACCCGAATTACCTTCCACCTCATAACTTTGCCCACAGGAACCCTCCTTGATCCAGTTATTTACTCGATAAAGACCAATTCGTGTACCTGCAGATAACATGGCAAGAGCTCTTAACTTTTAGTCATCATCCCCACTTAAGTTTATTTCTCAGCACCCGAAAGTGTGAATGCCCAATGGTTTCGATCAAAGGAAAGGTTTTTTCCGACACAAAGATTTCCAGAGGAAACTCTGGGCACTCAGCAAAAGCGTCTCTACCATCAGCCGAGACATGTGGATTGGCAGAATTTTCCTCCTTTTCAATTCGTAGTCCTATGCCAGAAGGAAAAACCAGAGGTCTGCTGGTCAAACTGTGGGCAGAAATAGGAGTCATGAGCATAACTTCAGCTTCCGGGTGAACAATGGGACCTCCCGCCGCCAAGTTATAAGCCGTAGAGCCGGTTGGTGTTGAAAATACAATCCCGTCCGAAGAATAATCTGCGACCCTTTCTTTTCCGCAAAAAACTGAAAAATGCCCCAACCTTCCGGTCAACCCGCTTTTTACCACTAGGTCATTTAACGCGATCTTTTCTTTCCCTGTTCGATCACGGAACCCGATCAAACTTCTTCGCCGAACCAAAAAGTCTCCCTTGAGCAAGGGGGGTAATTCATTTTCCAAATCGTTGGGCGAAAGGGTGGCGAGAAAACCAAGCTTCCCGAGCCCAACACCTGCGACTGGGACTTCATGTGCGATCGCTTCATCCAGAAGATTAAGCAGGGTTCCATCGCCCCCTACGGAAAGACAAACATCCATCCCCCGAAGAAAATCCGGCGGGCAAGGAAATTGCTCAGTTAGGTTCACTTCCACATGGTAATCTAGGCAAATTTTCACCAACAATTGAGCCACATCCTGTGTACCAGACTTGGTAAGATTTGCCACAATTGCCACTTTTTTTAATGGGTCCATAGATAAGATGATCGATATACGTTAATTCGAACCAGCACCACGGTCAAGTGCCCGTACCCAAGGCAAGTTTTCATGGGTAAAAGAAATCGTATTTTTCAAGATATGCTGAGAGCCCGCTGGAAAATGTTTTCGAAACCACTTTCTTTGTTTGGAAACCAACTGCCTGGTCGATCGAGTCATCGAATCAATCAGTTCAATTTTGGAAAAATGATTTGGGTCCTTTAGGTGTTCAATCGCCTCCCTGTATCCGACTGCCACCGATAAGCTTGGATGGTTTTCGATCCCCTGCCCTAAAGCGTTTTCGGTCTCAGCAAGGAGACCACATTCAACCATCTTTTGGGCCCTGGAATGGATTCGGTCCATCAACTCTGCATCTTCCCTATCCAACCACAACGCATACTTCTTAAATTGGGCATAAGGAGCTGGTAATTTCTCGAACTCGCTTTGCAACAGGCTCAACGATTTCCCGGTCTCCATACACCTCTCCAGAGCACGAATCACCCGGACAGGGTTCCGGCTATCAATCTGCACTCCATCTGGATTAAATCTTTTCAGATCATCGAGCAGAGAATCCAGCCCCTCTGCTTGGTATTGAGATTCGATCAATTGACGAACTTCCTGGGATACTTCGATCCCATCGGAAATCGCTCGCAAAAATCCACTTAGAAAAAACCCACTGCCACCCACAACTAGGATTTTTTTTCCTCGTTGAGCAATGTCTCTTACCACATCCCTGGCGTACGCATGAAATTGAACCACATCAAAAACTTCAGAAACTTCGGCTAAATCTAGCCCAAAATGGGGAACCCGATCCAGTTCTTCCTGCGCAGGTTTTGCGGAGCCTATATCGAGCCCACGGTAAAGGGATACCGAGTCGCAACACAGAATTTCTGCTTGGTTATTCTCAGCCCACGATAAGGCCAATTCAGTTTTGCCCGATGCAGTAACGCCTCCCAGTAACCAAATTTCTCCTGCCATGGAAACCATGGATTGATCAAAAGTTACCTAGCGAACCATCAATCCGCCGACTAAACTTTGGGATTTCTCCTTAATCGCAGAAAGCATATCTGTATGATTGCCTAAGTTTTGAGGGATGCAGTTGACCAACGCACTTCCCACCACGACCCCATCCGCAACCTTCGCAACCTCCGAAACTTGCTCCGGTGAAGAAATTCCAAAACCAACCACCAGAGGAAGATCAGTTTTTTGACGGATCAAGGCCACCCGTTCACTTAAATCTCCAGCTAGATCCTGCCTCTCCCCCGTCACTCCCTCGCGGGAAACATAGTAAAGGAAGCCCGACGCCTTGGCTGCGATCTTGGAAATTCTTTCTTCGGGTGTGGTCGGGGCGATAATAAAAATGTTGGCCATCTCCAGTTTCTCGCAAGCAACCAGTAATTCACCCGCCTCCTCCGGAGGTAAATCCAGCGTCAACAACCCATCCACTCCAGCCTGTTTAGATTTCACGACATATTCTTCCACCCCTTGGGAAAAAATCAGGTTATAATAAGTGTAAAAGACAATGGGAATCTGGGAGAACTTTCGAATCTCCTTCACCAAGCGAAAAACATCCTCCTGCGTACAACCAGACTCTAAGGCTCGCTGAGCAGCCAGCTGGTTGGTCAGCCCATCCGCCAATGGATCTGAAAAAGGAACACCCAATTCGAGTAAATCAACCCCTTGATCAATCAAAGTTTTGCAGACATCAAGAGAACGGTTAAAATCGGGATCACATGCACATACATAGGCAACAAAAGCTGCCCGATGATCCGCCTTGCAATTAGAAAATAGTTTCGCGATTCGGTCAGAAGTACTCATATAAAATAGGCCTTGAATAATTTCCCATCCATTCATTACTGGCAACGGTAAATCAGTTTCTAAAATCAGTGATTCTTTTCTATCGGTTTATTTTTCCATTCGTTGCCATCCTGGCAGCTCCCTATTTCATGCTCCGCATGTTTCGACGGGGCGGTTACGGGTTTAAATTCCACTACCGATTTGGATTATTTCCTCGTTTAAGAAAAAAAGAAAAGGATTCTTTTCGCATCTGGATTCAGGCTGTCAGCGTGGGCGAACTCTCCTCTCTTTCCAAAATCCTGGATACCCTATGTCAGGATCAAAACATGGAAATTATTCTAACCGGCACGACCAGTACCGGTTTAAAAATGGCTGAGCAAAAATACTCGGACAAAGTTTTAGCTCAGGGTCCCTTCCCTCTGGACTGGTGGCTATTCAGTTGCCTGGCATGGTCCAGGGTGCAACCTGATCTCATCATTACAGTGGATAGTGAACTTTGGCCTGAACATTTTTATCAGGCCAAGCGTAGGGGCGTTCCCGCCCTAGTGATTAACGCCCGTTTGTCCGATCGTACATTTCAACGCCTTTCTGGATCACCATTGGCACGAAAGCTTCTTCTGCCCAAAGGTTTGGAAATCCTAACCACTTCTGAAAGGCAGCGTGCAAGGTGGCTCGAAATCGGGGTAGACGAGAAGCACATTCAGATTGTCGGAAACCTAAAAGTCGATGCGGTGGACGCCACCGTGGAACAAGACAAAAAACCGGATGAATTAAAAGCTTCTCTTGGATTCGAAAAAGGTTCCCTGGTGCTTGCCGGAATTTCAACCTGGCCCGGGGAGGAAGAGCTTCTCATTGAAGCCTTGGATCAAATCAGAAAGCACAATATAGATGCCCGCCTTCTTCTCATTCCCAGACATGCAGAGAGAAGAAAATCGATTCGCTCCATGCTCGATCAAACCAAATTAACTTATCATCTGCGCACTACAGGTCATCAAGCACCACCGGGCACCTTAGTTTATCTTGCAGATACCACTGGGGAACTTTTCAAATTGATTCACTGTGCAGACCTCGCGCTGGGAGGGAAAACCTTCCCTCCGAATCAGGGGGGGCAAAACCCGATCGAGCCGATCGCATTGGGAATCCCTTTGATTCTTGGTCCAAACTACCAAAACTTTCGTCAAACCTGCGGCGACTTATTAGTGCATGATGCCATACGCACCACTGAAGATGAACAAGAAGCAAGAACGGCACTCGTGGAACTCGCTCTCGATGCGGACGCTCGCAACCAGCTTCGCTCATCTGCACTGGAATGGATCCAATCCCAAGGATTTCCGTCCGAACAAACACTCGACAAGATATACCGCCTTCTTCGTTAAGGAATAGTTACCCTGCTCGACTCACTCGTTGACTTGATCGGAACACCTGTTATTGATATTGAGACTCAGTCTCAATTGTTATTCGAATCATACCCAATGAATCCTCAAACCCACTTATTTGTTTTCCTAAAAGTCATCCAAGCTATGCTGGTAAGTATGGTTTTGTTCTCTTGTTCAGAATCTGAGCAACCAGCAATGGATGTACCCGAAAACCAATCTAGTGAGTTATCACTCAAGAAAGTGGTCATCGCCCTCAAAGCCAATAAAAACCCAGAGAAAATGCTAACCGAGAAAGAATCTCTCGAAGCATATCTCTCGGATAAACTGCAAAGACCAGTCGAAGTCCTGATCCCCACAGATTCATCAGTCGTCGTGGAATCCTTTCGTAACGGAACCTTGGATCTTGGCTACCTGAGCTCGACCGATGCTGCCAGGAACCTCGATCAGGATACAGCCTCGATCCTTCTCATCCATCTAAAAAACGGATTGCCTCATTACCAAAGTGTCTGGCTCAGCCTCAAAAACAAAAAATACCAATCTGTCGAAGAACTTAAAAATCAACCTGTAGCCTTTGCCAGTCGCTCCAGCACATCCGGATACCTCATCCCCGTTTGGGATTTATCCAATCGTGGATTGGTTGGTCCTGCAACTGCCCTGACCGACTTCTTTTCGCTCACCCTCTATGGAACCGGTTATGTATCTGCTGTCGAAAAAGTTCTCAGTGGCGAAGTGGAAGCCGCTGCCGTGAGCGATTATGTTTTCACCGGGGATAATAAATACCTAAACGATACCCAGAAATCGAAGTTACGAATCATTCAGGAACAAGGACCCGTACCTTCCCATACGATCTGTGCCCGTAGTTCCTTATCTGAAAACGACCGGGCTCTACTTTTAAATGCCCTCATGGAGATGAATCAGGACAACCCCACCCTTCGCGATCAGGTTTTCAACGGCGAACTCATCGAAGTCAACCAGGACGAACATTTACGGGTAACCCGCGAAGCGATTGCGGTTCAAAAAACTCTTAAACCGTAAGTCGACAGCTTCTAGGATTGGCTTTTGTTCCCAAAAGATGAGCACAAACTTACTGGTGGCGAAAGACCTCGGTCTTCATCTCTCCAATCGTTGGCTCTTCCGTAAGCTTAGCTTTTCGGTTCCTGGCTCCTCCTTCGTCGCGATCACCGGCCCATCTGGAGTAGGGAAAACGAGCCTCATGCGTTTATTAAGCGGAGACTTAAAAGGAAACGAGGGCAACCTTGAATCCAATCTCTCCACCGATGAGAAAATTTCGATGATTTTTCAGGATCTCCAACTGGCCAATGGGGCCAGTACATTGGCCAATGCCTTGGGTGGATGCCTTGGCAGACACTCCTCGGTCCGCACGCTCCTGGGTTTCCCGAAGCAAGAAAAAGACTCCGCCCTGAATTGGTTATCTCAATTTGGTCTCGCTCAGAAAACCCGCCAATGGGCCTCCACCCTCTCACGGGGAGAGCGCCAACGTCTGGCCATTTGCAGATCCCTGATATCGCGGCCTAAACTTCTCTTGGCAGATGAACCAGTCGCCAGTCTGGACAACCAATGGGCCGACGAAACACTCTCGATTCTTAAAACGAACCAGCTCCAAACAGGCGGAAGCCTGGTGTGCTCCTTGCACGATGAAGAACAGGTTCAAAAACATGCAGACTTCGTGCTTCGCCTACATGCCGATGAACCCGAATCCTGGTCCTGGGAAAATGTTGCCGCCTAGCCCGATGAATAAGCAACATCTTCCCTGGCATAGCCGCTTCGATCTGCTTGGCATCACCTTCCTTCTTTTCTTGGCCGCCTCCATCGGAGCGATCCCCTCAATTGAAGGCTCCGGGCGAGACCTCGATTACCTGGGCAACCTTTCCCGGTTCGTTGCTCAATTCTTCCCCCCAGATTGGTCTATTTTGGACAGGACCCTATCTGGGCTTCTGGAAACCGTCCAAATCGCTCTGGTCTCCACCCTCCTCGCCATCGTTCTTTCCTTCCTTATTTCCCTGGGTGCTTCCCAAAATGTGGCCCCACCGTGGGTCCTTTGGCCCACCCGTATGCTCCTGAATCTAATTCGGACAATCCCCAGTTTACTCTGGGCTCTATTGGCCGTGGTGATTGTGGGTTCAAACTCATTAGCCGGGGTCATCGCACTTACCCTTTACAGTGTGGGCTACCTGGCGAAATTTTTTAGCGAGACCTTTGAATCCACGGATCTTAGCTCCCAAAAAGCCCTTACATCCCTGGGAGCTGGCCCCATTCAGGCCTTTCAATATGGGCTCTGGCCCAATGCCCGACCCATCATCTGGAGCCATTGTTTATGGATGCTGGAATACAATGTACGCTCGGCCAGCATTATTGGATATGTGGGTGCGGGCGGTATCGGGTTACACCTCAAACTCTATGCTGAATCTGCCGATAGTTGGAATAAATTTTCACTCGTTTTACTGTGCATCCTGGTTATCGTCACCCTGCTGGATTTCGCCGGGGAAAAAATTCGGAAATCCATCCGAGACAAACTGGATGGTACGGTAGACTAGAGCACTTCAGTGCATTGAATTAGCGGAGGTTGGAGTCTTTGTAGTCCGCAATAAACTCCTCCACCACTTCATCCACCGCATCGAGTACATAAGACTTATCTCTCCCGGCGTTGCCGAATACGCCATACTTACCCTGAGGCAACTTTACCACACTACCAACCTCCCGCGGATCGTACCCATATGCCTGAGCCATTTTCTTGAGAGAAACTTCTACCGCAAATGCGTTTCCACCCGATAGAATAACAAAATCTACCTCCATAAAATGGGTTTTGTAGTGGGGACGGTCGGGTTTGATTCCAGACTGCCAAAGTTTTTGCCTCACCCTTTCGAGCACATCATCTGTGGTCACCCCAGATTTATTCCTGGGAATCTCTGAAATAATAGGTTCGAGGCTTCGGTAATCTCCATGCACCTTGAGACCTCCAAATTTCTTAGCGTCTACAGTCTGGATACCAAGGATAAAAAACGCCACCAAACCAATAAAAAGCGTGATGTTGGCCAACCTCAGCAAATCCAATAAATCTTCAAACGAAAAACTCTTCATGATGCACCTCCATTAATGGGTTAAAATTTTGGGAATAAGGCTTTTGCTTCCACTTTTTGGTAAAGCAACCACCCAACAAAAAGGTGAGACTAAGAATTAAAAGATTTATTCGCATATTTAAACTAAATGCAGTCTTTGAGGAATTTCAAATTTTTCTGTTATTTATTTAGATGTATAAACAACTAAGCACGCTTGACCCTAAAATGCGTGAAAAGCCATCAGGGTCGCACCCAAGTCAAATGCTTCGTAGCGGGAAGCATCCCCTTGTAAAATCCTGCCCATCTCATTCATCCTCAAAATAGAATAAGAAAGACCCAACTCCAAACTAAGCCAATCGGTCGCTTGCCAGCTTCCACTAAGCCCTAAGTGGGTCGACCAATCCACCCGGCCGTCATTATCATGATTCAGGTATTCTGTTCTGGATACCCCAAGAGTGGGCATAATCATAAACTGACCACTACTCCCTAAAAGTTTTATGAGAGAGAGGTTAAAACCTGCCTGAAGATTATCACCGTCATCAGGAAATTGCCCGGGCAAAGGATTGGGTAATTCGCGATCCGTGGACGAATACCTTGCAGAGCAATCAACCATGAGAAGTGCAGTTTCCCCAAGTTCAAAAATTTTACTCAAGCGGACCGAGGGTACAAATGCATCGAACATTTTATCCCCGCTATCCAAATTATTGAGTAAGTCATATTCGTAAGCCAAAGACAGCGTAAAGTCTCTGGGAAAACCGATATCGAGCCCACCCTTAACCAACCCAAAGCGGTAGCTTAGTAATTCATTTAGGTTTTGGGTCTGCACTTCTTTGTCCTCATACGAAGCAACAAGCATCAAAAGATCCAGTCGGGGAACCAAGGTTATATAGCTTCCAAGAGGGAGTTTTTTTGTTGAGAGTGTCGCACCCGCCATATTCTCCCAGACGCCTGCCTCATCGTCCCCATTGCGCAGCCTCAAAACATTGTAAGAATAGTAAGGTCGCGAGCTAAAAAAGATATTCATTTGCAAGAGATCCTCCTCGCTACTTTCAACGGGTGGGGGCATATCACCTCCGCCAAAAGTTTGCACAGGTTGTACAGGATCCACACTCTTGGATCGGGTTATCACCTTACGATTCGCTAGAGACCCTAAACGCTTAGAATTTGGGGCAAGCTCATGGGGTAAAGGACCAACCCAACCAGGTGCAGTGGTATCGACAGGAATAGGATCACCCGTAATTTCGACCGGAAAACTTTGCTCTTTTGGTAGTTCCAGGGGTCCAATTTCTCTTTTTTTAGGAAGGAGAGGTTCTGCTTCTTCCTCTATTTTTTGGGCAGGTACATAGATTTTTCTTTTTAAAGACCCTAAGGGAATGGACCCTGGGGCAATTTCCTGCGGAGTCAGCCCCACCCAGGGATGCACCACTTCCACGAGCTGCTGCTCCCCAAGATTAGATTCAAACTCAGAAAAATCTCTGGGTTGAGAAAACTCCGCCCCACCCGCTTGGCTGAGAAAAACGAAAGTGGAAAGTCCTAACAAACACCTGAACATTTTGAAACCAACTATCATGATAAAAGTCCGAAATTATGGACGGGCAATTTTACCAATTTCAATGTTTTTCCCATGCAAATCAAAACTGGGTCGATCGAAGAGCAGATTCCCACCCGATCTTACATTTTGGATAAAGTTTACCCGACCAATCTGTTGAGCGGCCGAGACATTTCCAAAGTTTGGATACCTTCCATCAATCGCCCCCTTTAAACTATTGAGTCGTACCTGTGCCATACCCGGGAAATTTACGTTTCTCAGCCTCATGGTTTGTGCCTCCATTACGATTCTGGAAATATCCTGATTAAAGCTTAACCCATTCACATTTAAGTCTCTCTTCGCTTTGACGGTGGCCAGCATGCGTGCACGCAACGTTACATCATTGAGATCCACATCCCTCATCCCACGAATAGCCACCTCGTTGGCTCCCTCGAGGATTACTTGATTAAGCAACAGGTTTTCACGCGATGCCAGGACTAGGTCGCTGGTTACAGAGCGTATCGTTGCCCCCTCGCCTACCTTCAAGTCTCCACCACTCATCACTACAAGTCTGGCTCCCTCAACTTCTGGGGTGCTCCAAGTAAAATCACCCTTGAATTCAATCAAATCTCTGCTGACGAGAAGCACCTCGCTCACTCCATTCGAGAAGTGACTGCCAAATGCTTTGGCATTCTCCAAAACAATTAAGTGGTCCCCGCCCATAACCTTGTCTGCACCGTTCACCAGGGCATCCAGCTCTAATTGGTCATAGATATTTGCAACTTCGATCAAGAATGGATTGCTGCTAAATTCCTCCTTCGAAACACGATCTATTTCCTGAAAATCACCAATTTCAAGCCTCTGGGTAAGGATCTCGGCAACCTCACCCACCCTCAACCACTCTGCATCCAGAGAACCATCTGCCAGGACGAGCAATTCATCCATAATCTCTGAGTCTTCCCGATTCATTAATTTCCCGCCCAATTCGATGGCACGATCATTGACCACTGGATTCGGTGTCTCTTCTGGTAGACTCCCAGGACGAACCAAACTTCTAGAGATTTTCTGGAGAGACTCTTTGAGTAGGACCCCATCCACAACTGGATCCAGCAAAGTTACCAAAACATCATCGCTCATTCGGAGAAGTAAATCCCGGGTCTCCCGGTCATAACCAAAGAAAAGATTTGCCTGCTCTGCTTCGAAACCACGTAACCCAAGCAATCGAATTAATGTCGCTGGCCCTTCCAGGAGGATTTGTTCACGAGCATTTGCGGATAGGCGGTCATATCGGTCGTTTTGCTCACGAGTTAGCCCGTATTTAGCCAACCTTTGGTTCTTCTTCAGTTCAGGGTTATTTTCCAGCAACTGTGACTTATCGGGTTGGACTGCCTGCTGGCTCCGCCCTCCCGAGTTCAAATCTATTTTCTTATCACTCGTCTTAGGTACTTGCTTTTGGTTAGTCGAATCCTTCCCTTGTGGTGTGTTGGTAGATTTTTTTGACTTAGGTCCATCCCCCTCTTGCTTTTGATCTTTAGTATCATCAATTACGGTTCGCCTCTTTTGCTTCTTCGAATCTTTCGGCTCTGGGGTTAAAGAAGATTCGTCGGAATTGGTCTCTCCTTCATTATCCTGCTTTTGTTTATTTTTTATTTCGCTCTCTTCTTTTTCCGATGACAAAGGTTCATCCGCTTCATCACTGGATTTTTTCGTCTCTTTCTCATTAGCATTCTGGCTAGGTTTTTCTCGATCCACCGAGGCTTTTTCCACCGCAGCCACAACCTCGCTCATCGACACTTCCTCAGTCGCTATTACCGCAGCATTATTCGTGGCAACGATCTTTGTGGCCACGGTTGGATTAACCGGTCTTTGAGTAGGTACACCGGTTGGGGAAACACTAAGCCCACCACCCTGACTAACCTTAATCTCTCCCCCACCAGGAGGGGTAAATGCGACAGTAGATTCTGTTACATCGAGCTGCACACCCTGGCCGGGAGTGGACGCCATTTGAAATTCAGTCCCCCGGATACCGGCGACCCCAAGTGGAGAGTTAATATCAAAACTCGAACTTTTATTGAGCTTCTTGGTCTTGACTACCAGAGATCCAAAATCCAAGTCAATCAATACCTCAGAACTACTTGGCTCTCCAGGCAACTCGGCCAACTTACTGCCATCATCCCGAAAAGGTTCCTGCTTAAAGGTAGCCACTTTCATCCGGGTATTTTCGGTTAAGGTGAGCAAGGTTCCATTACTAAGCAAGCCAACTAAATTCCCATTATCACCTGTCAGGATGTGATAAGAACCTGGAATAACCAAGCCTACTCCCACATCAGGCATTTCCTCATCTGCAGCATTTAGGTAGCGAACATCTCCTTTCTTGGAAACCAAAATAAAGGCACCATTGCTGTCCTGTCCTTGCTGAGACCAACTCACATTCACCCATACCAAAAGAGTAAATATTACCCACCCTATTCGAGAACTAATCATGGCATTCATGGTGCTACTTCATCTCCCTTACTTTCATCCACACCTGTGTCGTCCAGGTATCTCCAAGATCTCAACTGATAATCATACAGCATTCTTTTTTGGTTTAATTCTCCGTAAAAATAAAACCAAGAACCCGTATCATGAGAAAATAAAAACGGATAAACATACTGCTTGGTCCACACCCAATTGAGACCCTTCTTCCACAACCATAAACCATCTCCCGAAGCACCACTTGGGTAGATCCATCCAAGATCCATATGAAACCACCACCCATTGCTCGCCTTGTAGTAATTACCAAACCACGAACTATTCCACCAACCAGATGCACTATCAAAAGCCCTCGCACCGGTCCAAATATCTCTTTGCTTTGCTCCTTGGTATTCGTCCGTTTTCACAACCTCTATCTTTTCCAACAAACCTAAGTTTGTACCCTCCTGATTTTCGGAGTAAGCCATCACATAAATTTTTTTCACATCCTCACCTGGGATAAACTCCTGCCCAAAATCAAATAAATCCCTTCCTTGCGGAAGTTTCCTCACCCCATCCTCTTTCGGGTCGTTAAAAGGCACATCAAAACTGACATATAGTCCAGATATCCAATTCCGAGCATCTGCCGTATCAATTACTTTTCCACCAACCCATACCATTCCGCCCTCACGCTGCTCTGGAATCATGGTCTCCACTAGAGGTGCTACCTGATCCCAAACATTTACAGTAAATACCTGTTCTAGGGCATGCCCGGTCCGAACCTGGGCACGCACCCGAATCGAAAGCTGGTTTTGTTCTTCATAGTCGAAGATCTCGTTCGTTTGTAAAGTGCCGTTAAGATCTAATACAAAACGGGAGTTATCCTTGCCACCCACACCATTTACCAAACGGTAAGTTATAACACCCTCATCTGGATCGGTAGCATTAAATTCACCCACAAAAGTTCCCTGCGGTCGATTTTCATCCACACCCAATAAGTTAAGTTCCTTCAGCTGTTTTGGGGTTCGGTCAAAATTAGAGTCATCCATAATAACAGTACGCACCACAGGTTCTGCTGCGTTACCACTATTATCAAGCACGCGGTAAGTAAGACTAAAGCTCTCCAAAACATCCGGACGCACAACGCCCTCAATCGTTATAAGATCGGTAAGATTGCCGTCCACTGCATCAAAAGCTATGGCCCCTGGATCAACAAATTTGGTCCGGTAAGGATGCACAATAACGTCTCCCCCGCGGAGTATAATTTCCGGGGGCGTATCATCGACATCCATCAATTTAAGAGGGAATTCCTTGGTCACGAAATCTCCTCTATCATCCACCGCTTTTACCCGAATGGAATATTGGGTCACATTGCTTTCATAATCAAAAACAACTGCCGTTCTTAGCGTACCATTCTCATCGATGACAAACAATTGGGATGCATTGCCCTCATACTCGCCCGTTGCAATCAAGAAAGAGATCAGCCCATCCTCAGGATCTTGTGCACTAAAGGAGCCAACCTCTGTCCCCACAGGCTGGTTCTCATAAAACCGCAGGGGGGCATTGGCAAAGAGACTGTGCGGGGGTCGATTGGCAACCGAATTAGGATCTCTTGGATCAGATGGGTAAGCGAGTTCCTCTTCATTGGTGTACCCATCCCCATCCATATCATCGTCGAGGTGGTCTTCTGTACCATCCCCATCCAGGTCCTCAAACACATCTAGGAGATATACGGTGAAGGCTCGTTCAAGCGAGGCGTTTCTCTCATCCGTCACCCTGGCCCGTATGCTA
>Ga0181597_10001615_pt1 | contig 25171 bp, 28 predicted proteins | sample 041ome_5_FD_148647 | JGI IMG/M metagenome (GOLD analysis project Ga0181597, IMG submission 148647) | Coastal salt marsh microbial communities from the Groves Creek Marsh, Skidaway Island, Georgia - 041403US metaG (spades assembly) | ecosystem: Environmental > Aquatic > Marine > Intertidal zone...
CCACCCAACACAAGTTCGCGGGCGTTCACGGTCATGATCTTTTTCCCTTTGAAGACGCGCTTGAATGTATCCACGGCACTGTTGTCAGTCATGAGACACCCGTACAAGGGCAACACAATCCCATCCTTGGCGCGGTAGTAGTTGATGTAAGAAGCCGGAAGCGTGTCACCCACGCCTCGCCTGAATGTGTCCTTGGTGAATTCAATATCTTCCATCTCCTCCTTCTGAACAAACATGGGCAAGGGGCAGTGAACACGATGAACCTTGAGCCCGTGTGCCAACAAGGTATTTTCAGCAGTAACGGAGATGAAGTGTTGCGGATCCAGTGGGTCTTCCGACCAAGCCAGCAGGACTTCTTTGGGATTCACAAATGCCACAAGGTTGTCTGCGTGACCATCAGTGTCTAGGTCACCATAGAGACCATCCTTGAGCCAGATGATCGTGTCGACGTCAAATAGTCTTTTCATTACCTCTTCGGCCTTTTCCTTGGTCAGTCCTGGATTTCTGTTGGGATTCAAAAGGACACTCTCGGTGGTGATGACCGTTCCCTCGCCGTCCGTCACAAAGGCACCACCCTCTGCCGTGAGATAGGTTCCATCCACGGTGCCCATCTGCATCTGGCACATCAACCTTCGGGCGAGATTGTTGTCGTCGGCAAAATCTTTGTAGATTCCACCGTAAGCGTTGAAGTTCCAGTCGATCCCCTTGATCTCCTTGGTTGCGTCGTTCATGACAAAGGTCGGTCCCGTGTCCCTGATCCAGATGTCGTTGTAGTCGAGCGGATTGACCTTGACGCCCTTTGGAAATCTTGAAACGGTGGAATTCATCAGGTCCGGCTTGGTGTAGACGGTCACCTCGGTGCCCAATTCATGAATCGCAGAGACGACAGATACCATGGTTTCCTGAACAGGAACGGCATTCTTCCTCCAGACGTCTTTGCGGTATGGCCACAGAACCCGGCACTTCTTGGAACGCTCCCAATCTGCCATCAAACGGAACGTGGGTGCCGATGACGTGAGCATTTTTATTTATAAGAGATGCATCTATTTAAATAATAAAACTGTAATATGTATATGAAGAAAACAAAAATCGAAGAGTACAACAAAAACAAGACATCAAAGTGTTTGGATTTAAAGCATGGCGATTGTATAGAAAAAATGAAAGAGATACCAAACTCATCTGTAGATATGATTTTAGTGGATTTGCCTTACGGCATGACGAAGAATGAATGGGACAAGACTATCCCAATTGATGAATTGTGGAAAGAATACAATCGGATTATAAAATGGAATGGTGCCATCGTTTTATTCGCAAATAATCCATTTGGAATTGATTTAATCTGCAGCAATCGAAAGGATTTTAGATATTCGCTGGTATGGGAAAAAAATAAGTTTAGCGATTTCTTGAATGCAAAACGAAAGCCAATGAAAATTCATGAAGATATTCATATCTTTTACAAAGCGCAGCCAACATATAACCCACAAATGTCAAAAGGTAAACCATATGAACGTTGGAATACACAAAAAAGTGTCGATGATCAAACGAATTATGGTAAACATAAAGAAAATCATGTGGTGAACACCGAAGGGACGAGACTTCCAACTACCGTTCTACGATTCAATCGCGTGGAACGACCCGACCACCCTACACAAAAACCTACAGAACTACTTGAATGGCTAATAAAAACATATACTAATGAAGGTGAGACTGTATTGGACTCGTGTATGGGATGTGGTTCCACTGGTGTTGCCTGTAAAAATACAAATCGCAATTTCATTGGCATAGAGTTGAATTTAGATTTTTTTAATTTTGCTTCAAACCTTCTAGGAAAGTGATGAAGTTTTCCAACACTTCGCGATTGATGTGTTTGAAATTTTCACGCTGATATATAGGTTTCGAACTCGATCTATTCCCATCACACAAATAAAATATTTCATCGCATATATTTTCCCAAAATGTATCTAAAAAACCCTTTTTATTTTCGTTGATGGACTTTTCTAGTGTCAAAACACAACATTTCAGATCTTTGAACATTTTCTTCATTATAGCAAAATCATAGTTTGCGCGTTCATAGTAACACGCGTCCAAATAACCCTTGGCCTCGATTATAGCCACGAATTTTTGATTGTGATAGATATGTCTATCTACTTGATGTTCGGTGGACGCATCGCCGATTTTTATAGTTTTTTTATCCCGGGAACCAACTCTGGACTCTAGATCAACATATCTCGCGCAAATATCAATGATCTCTTCGACCGTCCTTCCGCGCAACTCTCTCATGGAACCGCCCGTGGTGCCATGTTCATGTGCAGTAACACATGCGAAAATCTTGTCATCGATTTCCTTGTACAACAAGTCCATGTTTTTGAGTATGAATTTGTTTTTTAACTGACAACCTGAATAATTTTTTCAACATGGTTTGATGACCATCTTGAAAAAGTTTGCTTCCACTCGGTTTCGAACCGAGGACCTCAAGATTACTAGTCTTGCGCTCTACCACTGAGCCATGGAAGCGTTTGCCACGTTATTTGTCTGGAAACCTTTTCACTCCAAATCAACGCGGTCCTTGAAAAGATCATAGACGAACTGTCCGTCGATAATTTCCTTCTCCAAAAGTTCATCCTTAACCAGCTCCAGAGCCTGGCGGTTCTCCACCAGAAGCTCTCGGGTCTCTTCGTAGCACCTGTCAATCAAGTCGTGGATCTCGTCATCGATGTCCTGATTGGTGGCTTCTGAAAGGTACTGGGGTTCGGCGTTCTGCTTCCCGAGTGTGGATCCGAATCCCATGCTGGTGATCATCTGCCGAGCGATCATGAAGACCTGTGAAAGATCGTTGGAGGCACCCGTGGTCACATTGTCCTCTCCGTAGACCACCTCCTCGGCGACGATGCCACCCAAAGCCACCCTGATCTGTGAAAGGAGATACTGCTTGCTGTAAAGACCCGAGTCCTGATTTTCCTCGGAGGGCTGGAAGAATGTAACTCCTCCGGCATTTCCGCGCGAGATGATGCTGACCTTGCGGACCTGGTCGTATTCGGGCATCAGGGCGCCCACGATGGCATGACCCGCCTCGTGATACGCCACCAACTCTTTCTTGGCCTGTGAGATTATCATGTCCTTATTCTTGGTCCCCACAATGACCCTCTGGAAGCAGTCTTCCACAATGGCTTCGGTGATCATCCCAGTTCCATCTCCGTCCCTGACTGCCCTTATGGCGCACTCATTCATCAGGTTTGCCAGGTCGGCGCCACTGAATCCGGTGGTCTGTTGCGCAATCTTTTTCAGAGAGACATCTGGACCCAAAATCTTGTCCTTCGTGTGAACTGCCAAAATCTTAGCCCGACCGGAAACATTGGGCAAGTTCACCTGAATCTTTCTGTCGAACCTTCCCGGGCGAATCAGTGCCTCGTCTAAAATGTCCACGCGATTGGTGGCGGCAATCACCACGATCTGTGAGGTGTCATCAAAACCATCCATCTCTGTCAGCAACTGGTTGATGGTCTGTTCGCGTTCGTCATTGGAGATGGGACCCGTTCCACCTCTCTTCTTTCCGATGGCGTCAATTTCATCAATGAATACGATACAAGGTTGATTGGCTCGTGCCTGCTCGAACAAGTCACGGACCCTCTTTGCACCCACTCCAACGAACATTTCCACGAAGGATGACGCCGAGCACTGGATGAATGGAACGCTGGACTCACCGGCGATGGCACGGGCCAAAAGGGTCTTTCCAGTTCCTGGTGCACCTGACAGGAGGGCTCCCTTGGGAACTCGCGCACCAGTCCCAGCATACTTCCCAGGATTTTTCAAGAAGTCCACCAGCTCGGCGAGTTCATCCTTGGCGTTGTCAATGCCCTCGACGTCCTCAAATCTGGTCGTAATCTCACGGTCCATATCAAAGTCGGTGTTTCTGGTGAATGGATTTCCCGGAATTCCCCCTGGACTCTTCTGTACATCCATCACGCTCCTGATGAGAAAAATCATGAACGCAAACCAGAACACCGTACCGGCAACATCAAGTACATTCATGTCCATGGTCACATCGTCGATGTACAAATTGAGACCATTGTCGATGGCGACATCCCAGAAACGATCATTGGGCACCACGTTGGTTTCGACATAATCACCAGTGACTGTGAGATACTTGACGGTGCTATCTGTACGGCTGTAATGAGCTTCAATAACAGAATGTTCCTTGACTTCTTTGATGAAGTCCGTGTAACTAACCTTTGTGGGAGGAGCGTTCAACGCCATTGGCCTAAAGTTTGTGGCGACTGCGGGTTTTCTCAAGCCTGGCTTAAGTTTGATAGATGTTACTGTTCTTGAAATCATTACCACTACTAATTAGTCGGTTTAATTATTTAACTAGAAATCGCAATGTTCCACGATCAGTCCCATCTTTTTGGGAAGCTCACCTGTGGAAAATCGCAGCTTGAGTTCATCGTATCCTCCTACGAACTCACCATTCCAAAAAATGAAAGGAAATGTCTTGTGCTTGGTCCATTTCTTCACATCGTCAATATCTACATCGGACTGTTCTAGTACCGTATAACTTACCTTTTTCTGTGAAAGGAATACTCTGGTTAGGTCGCAATATTTACACCCATCTTTCGATACGATCACCAGCCCCTTATCGTCGAACATACTATTACCCACGAACATTTTATTCCGAATCTATCTCCGGATCCATTGCGTACTCCACTTTAATTAACTTTGTATGTGCTTTACCTTTACGGTAGAAGATGAGTCGCACATCAACACCTTTTGGAACCATGCTCATATAAATGTTATTTGCCATATTCTTGGTCACGATGATCGTTGGACGGGGAAAAACCCCTCCATATGTTCTAGGTGTTGGACAAAAGTTCATCTTATTATAATCTGATAAAATGTTAATGAGACTTGTGGCGTCGTCTTGTTATTTCACTGGAGAGGGGAGTGCACGCATTGAGCCTAAGAATCCGGCACAGGTTCGGTATGACAAACTGCTCCAGGACAAAAAGAAACCCATCATTTTTGCCACCGGTCCAAGTGGGACGGGGAAGACCATGATAGCCTGTGAGCATGCGGTGAGGGCTATAGAAGAAAAGAAGGTCGAGAAGATCATCATCACCCGTCCAGCGGTCAGTGTGGAGGAGCAGCATGGGTTCCTTCCCGGTTCACTCGAAGAGAAGATGGAGCCCTGGGTTCAGCCCGTGTTCGACGTGTTCTACGATCGTTGGGGCGCCCAGCAGGTCATTCGTCTCTGCCAGCAAAAGAAGATTGAGATTTGTCCCTTGGCATTCATGCGAGGTCGGACGTTCGAAAAGAGTTGGGTGATTGCCGATGAAATGCAGAACGCCACACCTAACCAGATGAAGATGATTTTGACGCGCGTCGGTAAGGGAACCAAGATGGTAGTGACCGGCGACCCTAATCAGCATGATCGTGGATATGAAGTCAATGGACTTTCGGATATCGTGGAGCGCATCAATCGCGCCAGTCATGAAGATCGAACTCACATGGCCATCGTGCATTTCACGGTGGAGGACGTAGAGAGGCATCCGGCTGTGGTGGACGTTCTGCGGCTTTATGGAGAGCTTTGAGTGCTGACCTGCTGCGACTTCTGACTAACTGGTTTCTGCCGAGTCTCCATGCCTTTGCCACGGGTCCATTTTCATTTTTCGCGTTCAAAAAGGCTGCTATAAAGGCAAATGTTAGTGGTATAGTGTTCATAATATAGGAACTGCTTTTTTATTTCTTGGTTCCCAGATGTATTTGAATTCATTGGGAACTTTGTATTTGAGTCTTTCGGCAAGATCCAACATGTATCTTTTTATGATAATCAACGAACCCCTTGTTGTTTTACAACTGCTCACTTCCTTTTGTTTGAGATATTCTTCAAGGAACAATAATGACTCTGCAAAACAAAACTGATGTTGTGAAGCATAGGAGGTATCCAATCCACTGAACATTCCCGCTGCTGGTTGACGAATCATTCCTCGCGGTCTTATCTTTTCTGCACGTTCGGTTGCTTTACAAGGACAACCTACAATTTCCACGTGCTTGGCATATTTCAGTAGATCATTTTTGAATGATGCATTTTCGGTACCAGCCGGATCATAAACGATGAATGTGTCATCTTTCCTTGAGTAATAGAACGCACCCCAGTGACCTCCACCTCCATCCAAAACTTGATCCACAAGACCTATGACATCACGTTTTCCCTTTTTAAACTTTTCATCTTTACCAATTCTCAAAATGGTGTAATCTAAATTGTTTTTTGTAGCAATGCGTCTCAAAAGTCGAAGCATGTTGTTCTTTATTTTATTGGAAATACCTTGAGCCGCCTTATCTATAGCAAGAAAGATACGAAGACCTTTTTTAACATAAAGGCGATCTTCATCATCTTCTATTTTTACTTCGAACTTCATATTATTAAACGATGTTTAATTCGTTTAACAATCTGACTTTGATCTTATGTGTTTTTGACTAAACTTGGATTTATCTTTTTCTTTTTTCTTTGAGTCCCTTTTCCTTTCGCGGTCGGATTGTTCTCCCTTTGCCATTTTTAAGGATTCGCTTGAACTGTTTAATTAGCGAATGCGACACCTCCCATCCCGTTCTGGATGCGGAAGATATTGTAGTTGACACCGTAGAACCAGTTAAGGTTCTGGGAAGAGCCTGTAAATTTGATATCGGCATTATCCAAACGCGAGAAATTACAGGTACCGTTGGGCTGGTACTTATCCGCCTTGAGCGCAAACGAGTACATGTAAAGGTAATCAGCTGCGTTTGAACTGGCCTGCATTTCACTGGAATTTGAACTGTGGTGATAGGGTTGGACGTAGGAGAAATACTTCTTGGACATGGGGTCGAACATGTCCACACCATTCAGGTTGAGCTTTGCGTCTGTGAAAGTGAACTGCGAACTATTAACATCTGATGCACCCCACAGAAGGCATTTCACGGGGTGGTTGAAATAGGACAAGTCCACCTTGGGGGCGGCGGTCACGGTCTCGGGCTGAATGCGCTGAACCTGGGTGATCAGCATCTCCCTGGGAGCATTCGCCATAGCCGCGCGCTCTTCGGTATCGAGCTGAATGTAGTTAGCATAGTATTTTGTATAATCATTAGCGGCTGCTCCAACACCAACACCAGAACCGAACTGAATCCGGATCTCTACATCGTGATACTGGAGAGCGACCAATGGGAGAGCACACCCAGCCTCATCACAACACGAGAAGTGAAGCGGAAGCCATGAGTTATTCTCGGAAGCAGAGGCATTCCTTCCGGCGAAACCCTTTGAGCCTGTGTTCGTAAGAAACTTGGTATAAAGAGAATTGGCGTAGTAAGCATCATGCTCCTCGATCATCTGCCCACCCACATAAAGGCGGAACAATGACGGGGTAGCGGTTTCCGAGGCAAAAACGTTCGTAACTGTGTTGGATGTTTCCGCCCAGATGTAAGTGAGAAGATCACCCTTGCGTGGGATGGGCAGACTGATCGTGCTGTTCGCGCCAGCGGTACCGACCGGAAACAGCTCCACCGGGAACTGCGCGAAGTTGGTATGACGCTTGTACATCGATTGGAAAAAACTGACCTCGGGTTTACCAGTGATGAAGGCATCCTGGGCCCCCTTGGCTACAAGATTTACCAGTGCTCCAGACATATCTTTACAATTGGGTATTAAAAAAATTACGCCACATTAACCAAATGGACAGGGTTCAGTTTCAGACCTTGACCTGGGAAGGACATGATTATGAAGATCCAGAAACAGGCGAGACACACTTCAGGGTCTATGCGTTTGGAAGAACCGAAGATGGCAAGAGCGTTTGTGTCAAGTTTCCATTCAAACCCTTCTTCTACCTCGGATACAATATGAACAAGGATGCGCCGACCACGACTCATGAGAAAGTTTTAAAACTTCTTTTTGAAAAGGTGTTGAAGTCTGTTAACAAGGAAGAACGACTTCCATGTGATAAACACAATCGCCAGTGGTGTCATGATTGTCCTGAACACATAAAAGAATATAAGGACTGGTCCGAATACAGATGGCCAACCATCTATAAAATTGAAAAACATCGTGCCACCAATCTCTGGGGATTTCAGGGTGGAAAGAAAGTACCCATGCTCAAATTGATCTTCAACACCAAGAAATCCATGAAGACCATGGGAAACAAGATAAAATTCAGCTACAGTTACGATTCAACTTTTCAAAATTACGAATCAAATTTGGATCCTGTTCTAAGAGTACTGCACATATCTGGATGTTCATCTACAGGCTGGATAGAGGTAGCGAACCGTTCTCCTAGACAAAATGAAACAACATGTGACATCGAGATCGAAGTTGAATCGTACAAAGATTTAACTCCTCTGGAGCGCCAGGATATTGCTCCGTTTCGTACCGGGTCATTTGATATTGAGTGCTTCAGTGACTCTGGCTCGTTTCCCCAACCAACCAAAAAAGAAGATCTCGTATTTCAGATCGCGGTGACACGTCAGGACTATGGTCGTCCTGAACTGTTGCAACAGGGTCTTTCAATTGGTCCTTGTCAAGAGGCTCGGACATGGGTCTTTGAGAATGAAAAAGATTTGCTTCTTGGGTTTAAGAAATTGGTTCACGACTGGGACCTGGACATCATCACTGGATGGAACGTATTTGGTTTTGATTTCGAGTACATCATGCGTCGGTATGAAGATGACTGGAAGTTCATGAAAGAATTCAGTGCCTTCGGGAGGTTCAGAGATGAACGCGGACGAAGCAAGTTGACCGAAAAGTTCCTTTCTTCTAGCGCCCTGGGTGACAACAAGATGAAGATGCTCCCCATGAGTGGACGGTTTGTGTTTGACATGATGCAGTTGGTCAAGCGCGACCTCAACCTGGATTCGTACTCCCTGAACAACGTCAGTAAGGTCCTTCTGGGAGATAAAAAGATTGACATGCCACCCATGGAAATATTTGATCGGTGGAGGCGTCAAGATGCCAATGAGATCGGCGAAGTCAGTGAGTACTGTATCAAGGATACCATCCTGCCCATTCAGATTATGGACAAGCTGAAAACCATTCCGAACCTCATCGAGATGGCAAAGGCCACTTGGGTTCCTTTGAGTTTCTTAACGGAAAGAGGTCAGCAGATCAAGGTCTTCAGTCTGATGGTCAAGACCGCCACCGAAAATGGTTACTGCATCCCTGTGATTGATTCCAAGAGAGATCGAGATGATGAAGAAGAGCAGGAGAAATTTCAGGGAGCAACTGTACTGGAACCCAAAAAGGGTGCTTACTACGAACCCATTGTAGCCTTGGATTTTGCCAGCCTGTATCCAAGCATCATGCGTGCTCACAATCTATGCTACTCGACCTACATATTTGACAAAACTCAAATTAATAAAAATTATTACGACTATGAAGAATTTGAGATTGAAGGTGAAAAACACTACTTTGTTTCTAAACGCAAGGATGAAGAAACAAAGACTTTTGCACTGTTGCCCAAGATTCTGGCAGATCTCAAGAACTTTCGAAGTCAAGCCAAGAAGGACATGGCGAGAACCAAGGGAACTGCACTGGAAGCGGTGTACAATGGTAAACAGCTTGCTTACAAGGTCGTGATGAATTCGGTCTATGGATTTACAGGTGTCAGTAAGGGGATGTTGGGACTGAAGGTCATCGCGTCTGCGGTCACATGTCGCGGACGTCAAATGATTGATGAAACCAAGGCAACCGTTGAAGGTAACTTTGAGGGATCGGAGGTGGTCTACGGAGATACGGACTCGGTGATGGTCAAGTTCAAGCTGGATGATTCATTGACGATGGACGAAAAGATCGCCGCATCATGGAAGCTTGGTGAGAAAGCGGCTGATATGTGCGTCTTTCCGCCACCCAACGAACTGGAACTGGAAAAGGTTTATTGTCCTTACATCCTCTATTCGAAGAAAAGGTACGCGGCCAAGATGTGGGTACAGAACAAGAAGGGTGAGATGGAGTTGGAGAAGGTGGACATAAAGGGTCTTCAGGTGATCCGACGAGATCAGTCACCATTCAATCGCGAGGTTGGTAAAAAGATTCTAGACATCTTGCTGGAATCCAATGACTCGGCACCGGCACTGGAGTACGCCATGACAAAGGGCAAGGAACTCTTGGATGGCGAAGTATCCAATGAATTACTCTTGGAAACCAGATCACTCAAGGACGATGGGTTCCGTACGGAACTTGGCACCGATGCAACAGTTTACGAAACTTACAATCAAGGAAAAGGTGAGAAGGACAAGGTCAAGATATATAACAAACGGAATCTACCCCATGTCTGGGTTCGTGACAAGATGTGGGATCGAAGACCTGGGTCCGAACCTAGGCAGGGGGAGCGTGTGAGTTATCTTGTGACGGACACGGGAAATCCCAAACATAAAATGTTTGAAAAGGCCGAGGATCCAGTCTATGTGGAAGAAAACAATGTAAAATTAGATTATAAATACTATTTTGAAAAGTTGAAAAAGCCTGTGAATGATCTGATGGCTCCTGTGATCGGCGACAAGGGCGACCCACTGGAAAGTCTAATTCCAAAAATCACTTCGGTGGACCAGTGCGAAACCAAGGAGCAGATCAATAAGTTTTCAGCAAAGGATCTTCGAGAGTGGTGCGAAAAGCATATAACTTTACCGAAGGGCATCAGCAAGTGGAAGAAACCTGACTGGGTTCATCAGGTCTGTGTCATCAAGAAGATAAACACGACAACAGCATTGGAGACTACGTTTTCTTTCGACAACTTCAAGCCATCCTAAGTTTCTCACCAACATAGTACTTGTTGTAGGCCACCACTGGATCGGGATCATGATAGGTATCTGGCATGCAAAGTGGCACGGGCTCGACATCCTCTTCTAGGTTCAAAATACCATATCGTGACTTTAGTGAAATATTATGAACACATTCTGGAATATGCTCTGCCAGCCACCGGGCATGCTCCAGACTGGCGTGGGGATGTTTGTATCTGCGCTCGAACTCTTCACCCAACTCGATCGCCAACCGGGCAGCAAAAATGTAGTTGGTCTCCGCAGACCTCACCCAGATGGCCATAGGGTGGTTGATGTTCGAAATGCGCTTGTAGCCATGTTCGCCCTTCTTGTTAAGTGGACACTGGTTTATCCAATCACCACCCGGATGAAGTATGTGCCATGCCGTATACATCATCTGAGTGATTTCTAAAATCATTTTGCCCACATGTTTATTGATGTGCCTACTTGCACAAACTTTGGGATCCCACGAAAGTAAAAAGAGGTTCATTGTCTGAAGTCCGAGCTCTGAGCTCCACTGGAGCTCGTCGGTCCCTGAATAAAAATTAATATCAGGTCATAGTAGATGAGTAGACAACAGATTGATATCACCGGAGCCCCAGGTGTGGGAGTGGATGCGAGGGCGCTAGAGGCACAAGAAGAAAGGTTGATTGGAGTCACAAAGGAAACAAGTGACTTTATAAAAAAGGTTCAAACTGCACTTTTGAATCCTACTGTGTTATTCGTGATGATTACATTTATTTTCATATTGGCGATTGAAATTCTATGGGGGTCATACTTTAAAACGGAAGACTCCAAAAAATTCGCCAAGGGTTCATCTAGGTTTATTAGAGCGATGACCTATTTTTCTTGGATAAGTGGGACTATACTTGCTTTTGGTGTTAGTATGTACTTAGTTGGGCCATTTTTGTTCGGAGAAAAATATCAACAGATAATTGGCATAGTCACAGGTTCGTTAATTTCTGTATATTTAATAAATGCCCTTGTGACCGGTTTCGGTGGCGCACCAACCTACACCATCCTTGGCAATTTTCTCGCCATAAAGTAAGATGATACAGGCAAGTATCGCATCATTGGCCATTAATGTTTTCCTACTCGAACTCATTCCTTTCATTTACGTGAAGTCATTCGGATGCCCGGACTATCTCGCCAGCGAAGATAGAGAAAACATGATGCGTGGAACGAAGTGGTTCATTCGCCTTCTTGCGCTGGGATTCTCTCTGCTCGTTGGATTCTTCATTTTCGGTTCAAGCAACATGACACAATTCTATATATATGCATCACTGGCAGGGGCCGTGTTCGTATTTCTCACCTTTTTTGGAATTCCCGTTGAAAAGTTTCTGTTCTTCAAGACGGACAGCCTAAAAGAAAAGTGCAAAAATTTCAAACCCAAATTTAAATTGTCCGATAATTAGTAGATGAGTGACAATCAGCCTCGCAAATATCGCAGCATTGCCACCGATTATTTCACCACCAGGCTAAGGAGAACAGATGCTCAGTACGACGCCCAGTTGTATTTGAATGCGGTCCCTTTCCTGTTGATGAGCATGGTTATGGTGATAGCCCTTCATGACCTTTTCTCCATGTTTCTACTTAGGTCCACCAAGAGCACGTGCAAGTTGATGGCATGGGGTGGCGTGGGAAAGATTGTTTTCATTCGGTGGATGCTTTTGATACCGGCAATATTTTTCACCGTGCTATTCACCAGCTTCTTTGCTACACTTGCTGTACAAACATGCGACGACGGAGATAGATTTTGTATCATTGAATTGCTGAACTACAAAATGATTTTCGTTGGAATTGCACTAGGTCTGTTTGTCATGGCCCTCTTTTATGCGTGGAAGCGCAGAAAGGAAGGTTCAGTTGAATACTTGTTGATCGCGTCGCTGATGGATCCCAACGGTGACGGACGCTCTAAGTTTTTAGACGAATGCAAGAATTCAGAAGAATTCAAGGACATCATGACTAAGCGGAACACATAACACAGTCGTCCTTATTCTCGAGTGAACAAGCCGCCTTGGCGACCGGGTCCACCGTGAACTGCACCGCCCTTGCCTTCGGGCGCGTCCTAAGATAGTACATACCCGTCTTTAGTCCCTGTTTCCATGCATACATGTGCATGGATGAAATTCTACTCGTGTTTGGATCTTCCAAGAATAGATTCAAAGACTGAGACTGACACACGAAGCGCCCACGGTCGGCAGCCTGGTCGATTAGTGTCTTCTGTGACATTTCCCAAACGGTCTTGTATTTTGCCTTGAGTTCATCGGGGATGGTTAGGTTTTGCACGGAACCATTGTCACGGATGATGGCATTCTTGGTTTCGTTGTTCCAGATGCCCAGTGAGATCAACTCTTTAATCAAATGTTTATTGATGACCACAAACTCACCTGCCAAAGTTCTTCGGAGATACATGTTACTTGTGTAAGGCTCGATGCACTCGTTATTTCCAAGAATCTGTGAAGTTGACGCGGTGGGCATGGGTGCAAGAAGCAAGCTATTGCGCATTCCATGTTTCTTGACCTTTTCCTTGAGTTCGTCCCAATTCTGGTTCAGTGGATACTTTGAAGGTTCCCACATGTCAAACTGGAGGATGCCCTTGGATGCGGGTGACCCTTCGAATGTCTCGTAGGCACCATATTTCTTGGCTTCCTCCATACTCTCTATGACCGATCCGTAATAGATCGCCTCGAATATCTTATGGTTCAACTCGCGAGCCTCCTCCGAATCAAACGCCATGTCCATGAGAATATAGGTATCAGCCAAACCCTGCACCCCGATGCCGATGGGTCTGTGGCGCATGTTGGACTTTCGCGCGGGTTCAGTAGGGTAAAAGTTTCGGTCGATGACCTTGTTCAAGTTGCGCGTGACCGTTCGGGACACATCAATCAGTGACTGATAGTTGAACTTCTTGGTCTTTGGATTAACGAACTTTGGCAGCGCGATGGAAGCAAGATTGCACACAGCAGTTTCATCCTTGTCTGTGTACTCTACAATTTCGGTACACAAGTTAGAACACTTGATGGTCCCCAAATTCTTTTGATTACTCTTTTCATTGCACGGGTCCTTGAATAGCATGTAAGGAGTTCCAGTCTCCACCTGACTGCGAAGAATTCTCTGCCACAGAGTGTGAGCATCCATGGTCTTCACTGCCTTTCCTTCTTGCTCATAGCGTTCATATGCTTCCTTGAAGGCATCTCCATAAAGTTCCGGGAGATCCTTGGTGTCATCGGGCGAAAACAGAGACCACTTTCCACCATCCTGAACCCTCTCCATGAACAGGTCTGGAATCCACAGAGCCGAAAACAGATCCCTGCACCTCGCCTCTTCGTCACCCTGATTGAGTCTCAAGTCTAAAAATGACTCAATATCTGAGTGCCAAGGTTCTAAATAGACAGCTATGGATCCCTTCCTCCGTCCGGCTTGATTTACGTAGCGTGCGGTGGCATTGAAGACTCTGAGCATCGGAATGATTCCACTGGAGGTTCCATTGGTTCCCTTGATGTGCGAGCCGTCGCCACGGACATTGTGAATGTGCATGCCGATTCCACCTGCCCACTTGCTGATCTGGGCACACTCGTGAGCGGTCTTGTAGATTCCATCAATCGAATCATCCTTCATGGCCACCAAGAAGCACGAACTCATTTGAGGCTTGGGGGTTCCAGCGTTGAACAGGGTGGGTGTGGCGTGAGTGAAGAAACCCTGTGACATCAGCTCGTAGGTCTCCTTGGCTCTCTCCCAGTCATCCCCGTGAATACCCAGAGATACGCGCATCCAAAGGTACTGTGGGCTCTCCATGAGTTTTCCGTCGAGTCGCTGAAGATAGGACTTTTCCAAAGTTTTCAGTCCAAAAAAGTTGATCTGCATGTCCCTGGCGTGAACGATGGCTTCATTAACAGTGGATCGTCCGATGGTTTCGATGGAGTTCCAAAGGTCTTCGCTGATGATCTCGGATTCCCTTAACTTCCACATGGCATCGGAAAAGGTCATGGGAATCTGCTTTCGGATGCTGCTAGCCACCACCCTGGCAGCGAGGTCTTCATATTCGGTTTGAATTGTGGACATACCGACGGCTGTTTCAGCAACGAGGGCATCAATTTCTGTAGACTGGATTCCGTCATATAAACTGTCTATGACCTTTTGACTAATGAGCTCCACGTCGATGGCTTTCTTCATCTCGGTCGTCATGAGATTCTTAAGTCGTTGAGTGATCTTATCGAATTTCATGGCAACGAACGACCCATTGCGCTTCTGGATCTTCATTTTACTAATATTAGGTTTGAAATCTTTAAGAGCGATTTCACGGACGCTGGATGGAATAGAGGTACACCTTGGTCACCGGGTCACTTGAACGCACGGCGGTCCCTCCTGGCGCCCTGGCGAGGAGCTGGGTGGGGCGGTTGGTGTAAGTGTTGCACATAAATCCAGTATCCGGGGTCACGTGACTTGCGGCGAACTGCTTGTAGGCTTCGTCGGGCTTGACATAAACAAAGGGATTGTGATCAATCACCAGGGGTTGCATGTCAGGAAAGCAGGCGGGCATCCTTTACTTATCAGTAGCAAATAATTTTTCGTACATGCCAGTTCCAACTCCATAATATTTGTCTGTGCCATGAATCCCAACTGCTGTGTCAATGTCGCCTAGTGTTTCTATTCCAAACTTGAAACAGTTATTCATGGTCGGTAGTTTGAAATCCTTCTGGCGTCTCATGCATTTGGTGAAGGCCATGTCCTCTGGAAGTTTTCGTTCTTCGTCAGTGAATGTTTCACATGCCTTGATCATGGCATCCTTTTTTCGAAGTGACAAACCGCCATTCATTATGAATTCGGTTTCGCTTAAGGTTCCACACAGAGGTCCAATATAGTCCCATTCGAGCATGACATCACTTGGTTCCCTGATAAGTAAACAATCCATCTGGAATATGAGAATGTGTTCTTCACGGAACTTTTTCCAGAATGATGCATCCATAAGCAAATAATTGTACATGGTGATGTTTATCTTTTTAACATCCAGGACAACTGGTATAAATACACCACCCACCTGTTCCTTTATAAATTCTATGACTTTCTTTGGACCAACCACATACAAATTCCATCCAGGAAGTTTATCAATGGCATTTTTTATAACCAGAGGAAGCCAATAACCACACCGCGTCTCCACTATAACCATGGCCTTTGAGCCTTGATGGTTGTAGGAAGCTTGAATATCACTGCGATCCACGTATTGATTCAGGAACTTTCCACAGTTGTATTCCATTCTACTAGTTCATTTCATTTTTTACTTTGTGATTTTACTCGGACTCATCGAAGCTATCGTCGTCCTCCTCATCGTCAACAAAGGCATACTCGGTAAGCTTCTGTGAAGGTGTAACCCGAAGCTGCTGGAGGCGAACCGTGACACCAAACTTGGTGCCAACAAACCAGATGCTCGCCACGTGAACGATTGCAGTCACATACTGACCCTTCTCGAGCTTGTTGAGATCAAATGGCTCGCGTTCAGTGGTGAAAACCTGTGGAACAAAGGTGCCATCCTGGTTAGCCATGACCTTGGTCTTGAAGATAGGGGAATACTTCTCATCAGAAGGTGCCTTGAAAAGTGCAGTGTAGAGTGCCTCGCGTACAACGGTCTCGTTCATAGCCTTTCCAAGATACGTCTCGGCGTTCTCGACGACCTTGGTCACCACCAAGTCATCGAACTTCTTAAGAAAGTCCACAAAGGTCGGGTCGTCAGCAGCCATTGGAAGATTGTAACTGACCTTGCCATTGGCGTCCTCAAATACCCCAAGACCAAAGGGAACCTTCATCTTGGGGAGCTGAAGAAAGAGTTTGGAACTTCCACGACCATTGAGGTAGATGGTCTTTCCGTTGTTGGCATTCTTGCGAATGTCAGAGAAGGTCACATCAGAGAGCGAGAGATCAGAGAACTTGATAACAGCAGGAGAAGACATGTTTGTTTTTCGTACTTACCTTTGGTTTCATTTCTTTAACATGCTTGTTCGGACGAAAATTTTGTAGTCAATAAGTAAAAGATGATGGTCCCTAGGTGGATGGTTGGTATTTTTGCTATTGTTGTCTTGGTACTTGTTTGGCGTCGTGTTCAGGAGGGTCTTCGTCCTGAGTTCACTCCACGATGCAAAGAGCTTCTGGCGGTTCCTGTGTCTAGGATCTTTCCGGATGCTTTGATTCCCGATCGCAAGGAAGATGCCCTTGCGAAGTTTTCGGATTTAAAGGATAAACTGGATGAACAGGCTCTTGCAGGGAATAAGTTGGCTACCGAATGTCGCCTCATTGTGGACAACCTGATGAAGCAGCTTCGTGAGGATAATATGGAAGGCTTCTCGGATGGTCTGAAAAAACTTCTGTTGTAAGAGTAAATGATGAAGATGTTTGACATGCTCCTTCGTGATCCCAAGGTGATGGCTTCTCTCCAGGCCGCCCTTCTGTTTCTCATCGTGGCAAACCCTGCCACCTACCGTCTGGTCCAGATGATCTTCGGTGGTCTCTTCAAGGTGGCCAACGCTACCACAGGATGCCCTTCCGCCGCCGGTCTGCTTCTGCATGCCGTGGTCTTTGGTCTTCTTTCCTATGGTCTCATGATTCTCAAGCGCCCCGCTGTGGTTGTGGTCGCCGAGGAGGCCGAGAAGGCCGGCGAGGGTCTGCTCGACGCCAGTGAGGATGTCGCCGTGGATGTCGTCAAGGCCGAGAAGGCGATTGCTTCCGAGGTCATGAAGCGCGAGGGCTATTGGCCGAAGTAAGTGACTTTGCCGTCTTCGGTGTTTTTGGTGTAAATTTAATAACATTTCGCTTCCGTTTGCGTTTGGCTTGAATCTTACCCAACTTAAGTGCTTTCATAGTTGGGTCATTTGTCTGCGCAGATGGTTGTGTTGTTATTACATTTAGAGCAAATATCAGTGCCGCTGGAACAATAAATGCACTCATCTTTCTATTATCATCTATTAAAATCTCCCCCTTCTTCTTCTTTCACCCTTCAATTTCCATTTTCTTATCGGTCCTTTATCTTTCTTTTTCACTATAGCCTTTGTATGTCTCTTTTTTAGTGGAGCTTCTATTGGTATTTCTTTGGGTGGGACGTAGCGCCTTGGACGCTGCCGCGCAGTTCTAACAATTTTTGATAACAACTGGTCTGGCATCGATTTGCCTATACTTTTTCGGCACGCAAGATCCAAAACACACACAATGTCCCCGAAGGATGGCATCCTTACAATGAGTTCCGAAATTTATCGCAGTACCGATGTTTGAATTCTTCCTTCATGTGAACAATTCTACGATATTCTTCTGGATCCACCAGCGCCTTGAGCTGGCGTGAAATGTTTGCATTTTCATCAATTTTAAAACAATAGTGTTCACGCATGGCTTGACATATGGGCCAGGTGGTCTTGCGCAAAAGTTGGACTTCCTGTTCGAGGTCACAAAGTCGCGGGAGAATGATTTCACGCAAGAGTTTCATCACGTCTCTTACGTGGAATTCTTCAAAGTCCATTTCTAATCTAGACAAATAAATTATTGTTTAATATAAGATGGATACTATTACTGCCAAGGCATTTTGGGAGATGGTTCAGGAAGAAGAGCGACTTAAACGCGAACGTGATCTCATTAATCTCCAGATTCGAGCGCTTCGTGCACGGATGGCTGCGAACCAGAGGGCTCGGAAGGAAAGGAGGAAGGCATCAAGTTCAAAATCATCGCTACGTCGTCGCGAGTCCCCTCTCCATAAATGAGAGCCATTCCCAAGTCGGTTCTATCGGCATCGGGGTAGATCTCATCAACCATTTCCTTAATGTATTCAAAAAAAGAACACTGGTAGTCAGTAAGTTCCTTATTCTCACCCCAACGCTGATAGTCGAGCCACGTTCTAAACTCATCTGGTTCGACCATGAGGTAGTGTCCGAATAGATATCCTGGATTGAGTTCTTCCTCCGTTGGACGAGACCAGGTCTGTTGTGGTCTGGTTCGTCCAAGGTGATATTTTGCCCATATTTGGCATATGAGTATTGCCCATAAACGCTTGAACTCATCATTCATTACTAAGTTTGAAGTCTCATGAAATCTTTAACATATCCCACGTAACCCATTTTTGATATCTTTTTCATATGGGACATCACCCATGCCATGGAACTTCCTGAATGTAGATCAAGCAAGTTCATGTGATTAAGCAAAGATTTTGCAGCATCTGTGTACTGAAACCCTGTCTCATCACCATGTGCAATTAAGGCATCCCATGAATTGGACTTGAACATCGCCTGATAGACGTCCAGTAACAGGGTGCGCGAATAGTTATCTGTAATGTGATCGAAACTCATATCTGATTGGCTAGCGAGTTAAATCTTTAATACTCTTAGATGGAGATAGTCATTCCCGTGATAATTGCTATGGGGTTTTTGGGATTCTATGGTTATTTCATCTATGTAGTCATTCGCGACACGTGTATATTCAACAAAGTTGGAACGTTATAATCATTATGCGAGAGTTTTTAGTTCTCGTCAAATGAGTATATTAGTTAGTTAACTTAGTTGCTGAAGGCGAGACCACCCATACCGCTCTGGATGCGGAGCACGTTGTAGTTCACGGCGAACATGTGCATGCTGGTCTTGGTGGTGGAACCCTTGGTCTTGACCTCAACCTGCGCGTTATCAATACGCGAGAAATTGCAGGTTCCGGTGGGCTGGTGCTCCTCGGGCTTGAGGGCAAAGGAGTACGAGTAGACACCCAAATACGGGTTCCCGCTGTGGTGGTAGAAGGGCTGCACCTGGTTGAAATACTTACCGGACTGCTCCTTGAACCGATCCTGACCGTTGAGGATCAGCTTGAAGGTCGAAAGAGGACCACCGGCGGCGGCCTCCTCGGACACCCACTGGCTGCCGTTAACAACCATCAGGGGCGCACCGACAGTGCTGAGGCTTGCGACGGTGGAATTGGCCGCGACCCGAGCAACACCCGCACTCGAAATCGTCGTCACGTTGGAACCCGCGCCATTGGACGTATCCCACAGGTCGTTACCCGTAGGGGCAGTACCATTGGCGGAAAAGCACCAGACAAGCTCCTTGACTGGGTGGTTGTATGACAGGCGCACCTGCTTTGCGGCCGCGGTGTCATTAACGGTGTCCACACCAGTGTGCTGCACCTGCTCAATCAGGTACTCGTGACCCTTCTGGGCGAACCGGCGGCGCTCCTCGGTATCGAGGTACACGTAGTTACCCCACACCTTGACGGCGTTAACAGAGCTGCTACTGGTGAAGTAGGCAGAATAGGAAGATGATAGGGTAATATCAAGTCGCACTTCATGGTACTGGAGCGCGATGAGAGGGAGGTAAAGCCCTGGGTTACGGTTGAAGAAGAAGATCAGGGGCAGGTACACCTTATTCTGAGCCGTGGTCGCGGAAGAAGCCATCTTCCCGTACTGAAGCTTCTTGGCCTCATCGAGGTAGAGCTCCGAGTACAGGCGCCACCATTTTTGATAGTGCTTGTCAATCCTTTGGCCCCCGATGGTCAGCTCGATATCGGCAATGGCGCGCTCGGCCACCCACTCACCCGACGCGCTAGCACGAGCAGCTGCCGTTTCGTTGGTTGAGACTTCAAGCGCAACGTTGGCCTCAAGCTCGAGGTACATCTCACCGATCAGGTCACCGTTGCGGGCAACAGTCACGGACAGACGAGCACCGTTGGCGGCCGTACCGTTCACGACCTGCTCGATGTTCTCCATCGCGAAGTTGGTGTGGCGCTTATACACGGCCTGAAAGAAAGTCACCTTAGGGCTTCCAGTCAAGTATACATCCTGGGCACCATACGCTACCAATTGCATTAATCCTCCCGCCATAGTTTGCTTTAGTACTATTAGGCAAGAAAATTTTTTCAACCGCCTGATGCACGCGCCCTTTTAAGAAAGAAAAAATATGAGTAATCAAAAATGACCGACAGCGAGCGCGAGGAATCCGAGATGTCCGAGACCGAAGTTTCCGAGACCGAGATGCCCGACTTCTCCCAGTTTCTCGAGGATGAGTCCGAGGATGTTGACCTGGGGGCTATCCTGGTGAACGCCCTGGAGACCGTCGATGGTGATACTGTGTGTAGCACCCTAGTTGGGATCCGTCAGCAACTCGAGATTCACAACAAGATCATGGTCAAACTTCTCAAGGCAATTGGGGATTTAAAAAAATGAAGCCTCAATAATATAGACATGTCCGCCGAGACAAAACATGCGGTTCTTCAAATGGTTAACCATATCGAAGACAAATCAATCGAAGAACTTGCCGCCCACATTAATGAAATTAAACAAGGTTTGAACAGTCTAAGGCATAGTGACCTGAAGAATCTTGTCAAGTTCATTTTCAACGTAGAACTCGGGGACACTGGATTTCTTACTGAGCTGAGTAATGATTTTTCAAAGCGCGTGTCTGGTGCCTACACACAGCATATGATTACCCTGAGTGCCGTGATGGGAAAGTTCAACACGCACGCCAAGGACATGGCCGACGAAGCCAAGATGGACATTCGGATCATCAGGAATACCATTGACAAGGTCTACAAGTGCTTGTGTCAGATATACAGTTTACAGGAAACATTGGAACAGCCCATGCTGGCGGATGAAGAAGAAGGTCTGCCTATTGATGATGCCGAAGATCTAAATCCGTTTCAGGTACTCTTGTTGGATATTTTGTCGGAACTCGAACGTCAGAGGCTCAGGAGGTCGCGCGATATGGTATGTCAGGAAGTGATTACACCCAAGGGTCACCGAACGATGTCCTGGGAACCTTCATGTAGCATCGTTGAAAAGATCCACGAGATGAGTGACAAAAATACAAATCCCAATCGCTGGAAACTCATCACCAAACGATCTTCGATGCCAAGAGAAATCAGTACTCACTTGGAATCGTGTTCCGATATTCAGTTCCCTGAGCTAAACAAAAACAGACACGCCTGGTCTTATCGGAATGGCGTATTCATTGGCGACATGGAAGGAAATCGTTTCTATCCTTACGGTTCTACAGAGTTTTCACAACTTGATCGGAACCTGGTGACGTCCAAGTACTTTGATTCGGATTTTGAAGACTTCACATACGTGGAAAATTGGAATGAAATTCCTACACCTTATCTTGAGTCCATTATGGACTATCAGGGATGGGACAAAGATGTCAAAAAGTGGTTGTACGTTATGCTGGGGAGAATGACCTTCGAGGTGGGCGAGGTCGAAAACTGGCAAATAATCCCTTTCTGCAAGGGTATCGCCCAGAGCGGAAAGTCAACTCTGCTGAATTATGTCGTCAAGTTGTTTTATGTTCCAGCGGACATCTCTGTGATGGCCAATAACATCGAAGAGAAGTTTGGCCTTTCATCTATCTATCAGGCTAATCTCTTCATCGGTCCAGAAATCAAACATGATTTCAGGATTGATCAGGCCGAGTTCCAGAGTCTGGTTTCGGGCGAAGAGATTCAGATCGCGAGAAAGAACAAGAATGCTGTAACGGTGCAGTGGAAGGTTCCTGGATTCTTGGCTGGAAATGAGACTCCTGGGTTTTCAGACAATAGCGGTTCCATCCTACGTCGACTCTTTTTGTTTATGTTCAAGCGACAGGTCATGGATGGTGACGCCAAGCTCGGAGATAAACTTGCCAGTGAGATTGACAGGATTCTCCAAAAGTCTATCTTGGCTTATGTGGAAGCCGTAAATAACTTTGGCGACAAGTTGATCTGGAAGGTCGTACCCAAGAAGTTTCTGGATTGGCGCGAAGAGATCGAGGGCCAGCTGCATACGCTGGTGGGTTTCATGAAGACCTCACAGCTGAAGTACGGAGAGGACAAACAGATGCCATTGGCTTGGTTTCGTTCCAAGTATCGCGAGTACTGTTCGAGTATGGGTATGCGTCCGCGTCAATGGAAGATGGAGCTTTACGAAGGACCATTCAGTCAGCGAAAACTCAGTATTGTCATCGGTACTATGGAATGGATGGGAAATATCAAGAAAGATCAAGAAATTCTCAAGGGCGTCACGATGACTCAAGATGATGAATAAGAAAAAACATTGACCTTTAGTAAGAACGGCTTATGTCAGCTAACCGTTATATTACCGTTACTCCGCGGACTCCGGGATCCAATCTCGGTCTGCCGAGTAATCGCATCTTGCTTACCAATCCAGAGACGGGCAACGTTGTCCAGAGGATTGCGGCACCCCGTGACGAGAAGTGGGTCTTCAATACGAAGACCAAGCGCTTCAACCTGATTCCCAAGAACAAGAATGCACCAAAGAAACCCGTCAGAAGGAATGTGCGTATCGAGGGTATCGGATTAATGAATATCAATTTGAATGCGGTGAACAGAGTTTTTCCAGAGCCAAAAAATACCGATGTCAAGTTCTCTCCGCTGCGTCCATCACTATTCGGTCTCAAAGTAAGCTTTCAGAAGGAATTAAATTTGCGACAATTTTCGGATCTTGCCTATAACTTTGCCAAGAAACCATTCCCTAAGGGTGTGACCCGCGTCGTGATTCGGGGTGACCGCTTCCGCGCCTTGGTGGACATCAAGACCAAGGAGCAACAGAATCGCCTCAACAAGAACCTCTTCAAAATCGTTCGACGCATCGATGTCAACATGGGTGACTACAATATCCAGATATTCCGCACGGGCATGCTCATGAACGGTGGCTACGAAAAGAATCCCATAGAAGTTCCTCTGAATAACTTGGACGGAAGGAAGATTTTCGGAAAGGCACTGGACACGATGGAGGACTTTATGAAAAAGTTTGTTCCTACTGAAAAGAGAGTGACCGAAGATTTTTTCATCACCAACTTCAATGCCGATTTCTTCGTCAATCAGATTATCGTGGATCCGTTCGTGGCCACTGCCAACGGTAATGAGATCTACAAGTCACTCAAGAAGATAGTCAAGAATTCAAGAAATATTCCCAACAGCGTGACACAGTTTATCCCAGACTTTGAATATGAGTACGGGAATAAGAATAACAACTTTATGCAGGAATTGAGAGAGTTGGGAGGAAAGGTTCCCAAGTTTCCCGATAACATTTACCTGAAGTTTCCAGAAGGAAAGGAAAAGGACAAGAAACGTGGCGGTTCTTATGTGGCGTGGAAGAAGGGCTACATCCGCTTCCAGGGTGTCGACAGTCTCACCAAGCTCCTGCTCATGATTCGCACCATTCAGAATTGGTATGCCATCATGAAGAAGGATAACCCTAACGTCTTGGCCACCACCAACATTGCTGGTGCCAAGGTCAAGAAAGCCAAGAAGATTGTGGCTACCAAAGAGAACATCGAGAAGGTGGGTCGTGTCCGTCTCAACGTCTACAAGGGCAAGGATGGCACCAACAAACTCAAGTTGAACGACATTCGTTGTGAAGACACCACCAAGAAGGGCTATACCACCAAACAACTTAGGGTCATCGCGGCGCGACGTGGCATCCCTGGCGCAGACAAGTTGAAGCGTGAAATTTTGTGCCAGAAACTTTTGGCTCTGGCTAAGGCAAACAGGAATCGTGCTCAGGCTCAAAAAATGGCTATGGCTCGTAGGATCATTCGCAAGCCAGTTCGTCGCATTGCCGAAAAGAAGCGAGCCGAGCAGGCGGCACTGGAAGCCGAGTTCGAAGCCGAGGTGGCCGCTGAATTCAATGACAACATCAGTTCCGTAGAGTCAAATCTTGGTCTGCGCCGGACGCCCACGCCCACGCCCACGCCCACGCCACCAAGGACACCCACACCACCCAGACCGAGGACCCCAACGCCCAACTCATCACCTATTGAACCCATGGAGTATAATGAAAATTGGTTTGAAAGGATGGAAAGAAATTCCGCACAGGAAAAGGGCGAGGCACTGTTGAACAACATGATTGGAAACACCTCTCGCCCCAGTCCAAGCCCCACACTGAACGTGAACAACTATCAGAGGTACAAAGATATTCGTCGAACTGCCACAATTTCCCTAAATGAGGCACGAAACAACTACATGAATGCGCGAAGGGAATTTGGTATCAGCGCAGAACCCACGAAAAGAGCTTACGCTCGATTCCGTGCCATCAAAAATCTCGGTGGATAATAAGTAATGTCAAGTGATAGAGAAATTTTTGATTCATTTCTTGGATCATTCCGAAATATGTTTGTTGGAACAACCGTTTCACTGGCTCTGATTGGGTTTTCGTCGAGTTTCGAAATCATGGGGCCCTATGTGCGTTTCATCGGATTTGCCAATCTGCTCATGGTTGTTTACATGGGCGCATTGGTTTACACTAATTTTACTAAAAGAATAAATAAACTTGAAGATGCCGAGACAGCCAAGTTGTGGCAAAAGTGGGCATATATGTCACTTGTCTATACTATATCCATGGGATTGGTGGCACTCATATTTTTCATTAGGAAGGTGTTGCAAGTATCTTTTTAATTTC
>Ga0181597_10001621_pt1 | contig 25098 bp, 16 predicted proteins | sample 041ome_5_FD_148647 | JGI IMG/M metagenome (GOLD analysis project Ga0181597, IMG submission 148647) | Coastal salt marsh microbial communities from the Groves Creek Marsh, Skidaway Island, Georgia - 041403US metaG (spades assembly) | ecosystem: Environmental > Aquatic > Marine > Intertidal zone...
GCGCCGCCATCGTTGCTCGAATGAGCACGTCCATTCGACCCGCACCTCCTGCGAGGTCATTGAGCGGCAGTTTTCCTTTGGCCATGGCTCGGTGGCCCATGACGGCGAATTTGGGCATCTCACGCCCTCGCTTCGCTTTCGACCAAGGTCTGGACGGCCGTGCACAGGTCGTGTTCGGTCTCGAGCACGAAGTGCGCCCCGTGACGGTCCACCAAGTACCCGCGGGGTTTGCCCTCCTGTCCGAGATCTTCGAGTCGGTTGGCCACCACGGCGGTCATGTCGGCCCGTTGGATTTGGGCATAGGCCCGATGAATCAAATCGGTCTGTTTAATCCCGGATTCAAGTTTGAATCCAATGCGAACGGCGCCTTCGCACACACCTTTGAGTTCAACGATGTGTTTTGGGCTTTCAATCAACGGGACCGTGAGCGGGCCTTGTTCGCTCGCAAGTTTTCCTTTTGCAGGTGTTTCGACAGCATAATCCAGCACTGCAGCAACGTGAATCCACGCCTCAATGGCATCGTTTGCGAGGGCTTTGCATTCGTTCAACATCGCTTCGGGGGATGGCGTGTTGATGACCAACGGAAGCCAAGATGGTTGAGGCGCAGTGGTAATGCCAGCCACGCATGTGACATCGTGGCCGTGTTTGTACAGGTGGCTTGCGATGGACCAGCCCGTTGCCCCCGAACTCGTGTTTTGGACGTGGCGAATGTCGTCGATGGCCGAACGTGTGGCCCCGAGCGTCAGGACCACCGAGCGTCGTTGAGGCGTCTTGGTGTTGATTTCATGAGCAAATCGCGCTACGATTTCCTCGGCTGACGGGGTTTTTCGTTTGCTTTCTTCAAGCGGACCCCAAAGCACGAGGTTCCCGGCCTCACGAAGAGAAGCGACGACGTCCTCCGTGACGGGGTCGTTGGCCAGATCTTCATGCATGCTTGGAACGAACACGGTCGTGGTTCCTCTTGAGCGAGCGACGGAGAGGGCCATCATCAACGGGCCGTGCTGCAGCCCATGGAGGTGGCTCACGAGGACATCCCGTGTAGCGGGTGCGACCAGAACGCCGTCGACGTGGTTCAAGGCCTTCAAATCCCCGTCCCAATCGGTGATGACCTCGGCTTGGGAGGCCCACCGAACCGCAAGAGGGGTGATGATGCGCTGAGCAGAGGGGGTCATCACCACCGTGAGGTTGGCTCCTTCCCGGCGGAGAGCTCGGGCGAGGCGGACGGTATCAACCGCAGCGATTCCCCCCGTAACACCGAGCAGGATGGACTTGCCGGCGAGCGCTGTCCCGGTCTGGATGACATCGGTGTCCCGAAGCGCCATGTTTCGGCCACACCCCCTCAAGTCAAGACATCTTCGCTTCGTTCTTCGTGAACAGACCAATGGTTCAAAAGTGAACGCCATCAGCAAAATATGTGTCTCGTGACCGTGCCGATGAGATGGTTCTGGCGGGTTCAGCACCTTCTGCATCCTATGCCGGCGACCCCATCTCCCATGTTCACCGTGGGACCGGCTTCGTCGTCCTCGTTGATGCGGGCATTGTGGTCTACCTCACCTACATCGCCCTCGGTGCCCTCGGCCTCTTTCCGTCATCTGGAGCTGCAACCGCCTTCCTCGTCACGGCGATGGTGTTGGCCTATTCGGTCTACGCCGGGTATCGAAACCGTCGTTCGTGGGCGTATTGGCCTTCGGTCGCGATTTTGTTTACGGCCAGCCTGATGTTCGCTTTCCTTGCCTTTCTCAACCTTCTCCAGGCATTGATGTCGGGGGCTCTCATCGGTTTGGTGTTCACGTTCTTGATGGGTTGGGCTGCCTTGGGCTCGGGCCGTCGTGCCGTGTTCCACTGGCATCCGGTTTACCGGTCGGGTTACCACAACACCAATCCGCTCACATCCTTCGACCTCCAGGACGGGGAAATGTTGGCGGCATGTCCAACGTGTCTTGCTGTGCTGGCCATACGCCCGGCGATGTTGGGTCAAGCCGACAAGTGCCCCCATTGCGGAAACGGTTTGGTGAGTAAAGAACTCCTTGCTCGGCACGGTGGGCAAGAAGAGTGACCAATTCTCCTTGAGTTTCATCAAAGGAGGCTTCATGAAGGGAAGCGGATACGCACCTCTAACGGAGGCTTGCCATGTCGTCCATCCATGACCGACTTCAACAATTGTTGGACGGTGAGTTGGACCCGTCGGAAATCGCCGATGACCCGACCCTCGTGAGTCTCGCGGATCGCCTCTACGGCATCAAAATCACTGCTGTCCAGCCGGTAAAGCCGCGTGACGCCCTTGCTTCTGTCCCCGTCAGTGCTTCAGTGACGGAAGTAGCCCCTCCGACCGACATGCTCGTTGAGGTCATCGCTCCGGTCGTCAATGTTGAGCCGAACCTACCGCTTCCGAACATGTCTCAGACCAATCTTGAGATCCCTCCTGTACCTTCCACGAAAAGGAGCCCGTTGCGATGGGTGGCTGGAGGCGGATTGCTCGTCGTGGTCCTCAACGTGTTCGGCATGTTTTCGTCCTTGTTCGAAAGCACATGCCCAACCGGCATCGGCGCCTGCCGAGGCCCAGAGCAAACTCGAATCAACCTCATGGACATCACCAAGGTGGGTGAATCCGACGGCTGGTCGTATTCCGTGCTCTCCGAAAGCATGAGTGGCTTGGGCGGGACTGCAGGCGGCTTCGGCATTCCTGACCTTGTGGCCTTCGTCACTTTCCTCATCGCCTTCATCGTGCTCAACAGGCGGAAGTGATGCCCGTGTCCCCAGAGGGTCTTCTTTCCGAAGCCATCGCCTACATCGGCATGCTGAGCATCTTGCTCGCTTTCTTGCTTGAAACCAGAAACGTGCTCCATAGCAAGCAACCGATTTACTTGGTGATGATGGCCTTTGGTTCAGGGCTCTTGGGAGTTCGGGCGTTCCTGATCGAAGAATGGGCGTTTTTTGTGCTTGAAGTCGTATGGTGCGCTGCTGCTCTGGTCGCTCTCATCGCTGTGGGTAACTCCCCCGGTTCGACCGATGAGAAAGCGTCATCTTGATGATGGCGAAGTTCGCCCCAAAGCCATGGGCCACGGGAAAGCGAAGCGCGGGATTCCTTCAAAATCCGAGAACTTCAACGAATGGTACCCCTTCATGGTCGAAGCAGCAGAGCTGGTTGACAAACGCTACCCGATTAAGGGGATGGATGTTTGGCGACCCTACGGCTGGAAGACGATGAAACTCATCGACGCATTGACGCACGCTGAAATGGAGCGTACCAACCACGAAGAAGTAAATTTCCCCTTACTCATTCCAGAGAATCTCCTGGAAAAGGAAAACGCCCTGGTTGCTCGGCTCAAGCGAGCAAGAGAAGAAGGGGTGGACCCCGACGACCTTCGGGATGAAGATGAAGAAGGTGGTTTCAAGAAAGAAGTCTATTGGGTGAAACATGCTGGTGAGAACGACCTTGACATTCCGATGTTCTTGCGTCCGACGTCAGAGACGGCCATGTACACGATGTTCCCGTTGTGGATTCGCTCCCACAAAGACCTCCCGTTGAAAATATACCAGATGGTCAACACCTTCCGTTACGAAACGAAACAAACGCGTTCCTTCATCCGGGTTCGAGAGATTCACTTTTTCGAAGCCCATACCGCTCACGCTAACGAAGAAGATGCCAGCCGGCAAATCGCCGAGGATTTGGAGATCGTGGACCGCATCATGGACGACCTTTGTTTGCCAATCATCAAGGCCAAGCGACCCGTTTGGGACACCTTCCCGGGCGCATGGTACACCATTGGCATCGATGCGGTGATGCCCAACGGACGAACCCTCCAGGTCGCCTCATGTCATCATTACCGTGACCAGTGGGCAAAGGCCTTTGACGTGACCTATGAGGACCTGAATGCTCAACAAACCCACTGCCATCAAACAACGTACGGCATGTCCGAGAGGTTGCTTGGTGCAGTGGTCGGCATGCACGGTGATGAGAACGGTCTCATCATGCCTCCGAAAATCGCTCCGTTCCAAGTCGTCATCTGCCCGATGATTCGCAAGAACCTCGAAGTGGACACCATCGCCGTTGCCCACGAGGTCGCCGATCAACTCCGTTCTCGAGGTCTACGAGTCAAAGTGGACGACCGTGACCTCCACCCCGGTCAAAAATACTACGACTGGGAGATCAAGGGCGTGCCGCTCCGTTTGGATATTGGCCCACGAGACATCGCTCAAGGAACGGCTTTCGCCGCTCGGCGAACCGGTGGGAAGGAGCCCTTGGCCATGGACAACATTGTCGACGAGTGTTACCGTGTGCTCGATGAAATCAGCGACGAACTTCGACGACGATCAAGCGCCCACATGGGTGACGTTGTCCAACCATTGCCAGCCATGATCAACGAGGACGGTGCTTGGCGCCTTGATGGCGAGGTCAACGACGGGCACATCTACGAACTCGCTTTCGACGGTTCTGATGCCCATGCAGAAGTTATAGAACGAGCGACTGGGCTTTCGTTCCTCGGTGATGCCACCGACCCGTACGACTCGGAGCGCCCCTGCCATGTCACCGGTAAGCCGACCAATCGGCGCGTTCTTCTAGCTAAATCATACTGAATCTTTGAGCGTGTCCATCGCTTCGCCGCAGTTCATGCAATGCGCTCCCTGCTTCGGCGTTTCATTGTTGCAAACTGGGCATTCCGTGTAGGCATGAAGTTCGAGCACGGCCTTTTGTTTGATCATCACCCAGGCAACCCACGCATAGGCCACAGTGAGCAGGAGGAACAGTCCGACTACGGCACCGGTGCCGAGGTCGAGGAATTGGACGCTGAGGGCGAAGGTGAGGAAAACAAAGGCTGTGAATACATAGACGGGCCACTCGATTCGCATGGTTGCACCCTGCCTCACATGCCGAAGGAGGACGGGTCGATGTCCATCTCACCGTCCTTCATCATCTTCCGCATCTGCTTGTTCAGCTTGCGATTGCCGCCCATGCCCTTCATCATCTTGCGCGACCGGTTCCATTGGCCGATGAGTTCGCGCACGTCCTTTTCTCGGACACCTGACCCCCGAGCAATGCGTTTGATGCGGTCGACTTTGATTTTCGCAGGTTCGTTTTTCTCCCAAGCCGTCATGGAATCCATGATGGTCCGGTAACGGTCAAGGTTGGCTTGCATGGCCTCTTTTTGGCCTTTCGACATCGCCCCCATGCCCCCCAGCATGCTTCCCGGGAGAAACGACATCAACTTGTCTATCGTACCGACTTTGGACATCATCTCCATCTGTTTGTACATGTCGTTGAGGGTGAACCTTCCGCTCATCAAGCGTTGCGTAAGCCGCATGGCCTCTTCCTCATCCATGTCTTCTGGGGCCAAATCGATGAGCCCCTGGATGTCGCCCATTCCCAGCAGACGGGAGATGAACCGGTCCGACTCGAATTTCTCAAGGTCCTGAATACGCTCGCCAACACCGATGTGGACGATGGGTGCTCCTGTGGCAGCAACAGCGGACAGGGCTCCACCGCCTCGGGCGGTTCCGTCAAGTTTGGTGATGACAATTCCAGTCACCCCGGCGAGCGAATGGAACGAAGCGGCAACAGGGCCGGCAGCCTGTCCAACTTGAGCATCAATGACCAACCACCGGTCGGTTGCTCGTGTGAGACCGGCAATGTTTTCCAATTCTTGAACGAGTTCTTCATCGAGTTGATGTCGACCTGCAGTGTCAACGATCACGAGGTCTGCCGAAGCACACGCAGACAAGCCGTTACGAACGATGGTGACGGCGTCTTTTGTCTCCGGCTCACCGTAGACTTGGACCGTGGATTCTTCAAGCAGTTGGGAGAGTTGAGCGTAGGCACCAGGTCGGTGGACGTCGGCCTCAATCACGGCCACGCGTAGGCCGTGCTTTTTACGGTACCATTCGGCCAATTTGGCCGTCGTCGTGGTTTTTCCTTGACCGTACAAACCCACCAAGAGAAGGGTGGCTCCCCGTGGTTGAAAATCAGTGGGCGGGCCGAGGATCCGCACCAATTCGGTGTAGAGGATGTTCATGGCGTGAGTTTGCAGGTTGAGGCCTGCGCGAGGTTCCTCCTCCCGCATTCTGGATTCAAGCCGGTCAACGATGTCCTTCGTTTGCCGAATGTTGAAGTCGGCTTCCTGAAGTGCCCTGCGAAGGCTTCGCGTCATTTCACGCAGTTCTTCTTCGTCCAACTTACGCTTGTTCTTGAGCAGCCCAAGCGAGCGAAAGATTCCTCGCGATAAGCCTTCAAGAGCCATGGAGGGGCGTCAAGGTTGACCCATTTCAAACCATGCCTTTACGGGGATGATTCCTTCGGAACAAGCAACGACAATACATCTCCTTCAAGGGATGCTTGAACTTGACTGGCTTTCACGTGCGAGGAGGTTGGTATGCCCTGTTCACGTCCGTTCACGCCCACATAGAGTACACCTTCCTCGCTTCGCAATGAGAGGTCACTGCGCTCAAGACCGGGAAAGTGGAGGAGAATGCGTTCACCCTCTTCGCTCAATTCGGTGACCATCCCCCGGTGAATCCGATGATGGAGCACCTGGCCCATGGCGTGAGGCCCAATGGCATCAGGGAAGGTGACAACATCCCCGTAAAGCGTCCTGCCGACGTGACGAAGTGCGTCAACACCCACAATTTCGTGGTTAGCGAGGTCGAGCCGGCCCACGGTTACGCCTTCGAGTGCTGTTTCCAATTCATGAATACGTTCCAGTTCTTGTTGTCGTCGTTGGTGAAGGAACGGGTGGTCAAACTCGGGGGTGATTCGGTTGACGAGGCACCCTCCGATGGGCAGGTTGTATTCCTTCAACGATTGATGTGCACGCAAGGTTTCGTTGACACCCATACGTTCTGGAATGGTGACCAAGGTGAAAGCCGATGTTGAGGGGTCGCTTAGAACACGCCGCACATGGAGCACCCTTCGGCGAAAGCGCTCAAGTTCCTCTTTCATGGCGTCGCTCTCTTTTCGCCCAAACAGCATGGAGCGAAGGCCGCCCGATACACGCATCAAGCGCAGCAACCTGCCGGACCACGCTTCAATGAGTTCGGGAAGGGAAAGGAACCGCAAGGTGTGTCCTGTGGGAGCCGTATCAAACACAACAACGTCCCAGGTTGGGTTTTCCATGTGTTTGAGCAACTCGTCGAAGGCCAAGGCTTCGTCGAGACCGGGGAGAATCATGTCGGCGGTTTTGATGTCCGAGCGTAAATCCTCCATCTCCTCTCTTGCAGACGGGTCCAGCATCATGCCGAGACCTCCCAATCCACCCATGCCGCCCGAACTCATGTTGTTCATGGCTTCACCAACCTTGGGCAATAAATTGGACAATTTCGCTTCGGGGTCCATTTCCAGACCAAATAAACCCGGAACACCTTCGACCTCGGTGGGAACGGTTCCCAACTCAACGTTCAACGAGTCCGAGGTTGAATGCGCAGGGTCACTCGAGACCAGCAGCACGCGAAGCCCTGCATCCGCCAGCCAAACAGCCGTAGCGCACGACGTTGTGGTTTTCCCGACGCCACCTTTTCCGCCGAACAACAACAAGCGAGCCATGAACGGCCGAGGTGGCCGAGGTGTTTGAATGACACCCTTGAACTGTTTCCAGCCAAGGGTTTCATGAAGGGAGGCATGCAGGCACGGGCATGGTTTCAGAACTCGTGCTCTTCCAGCTCTCGAGTTTCTGCGCCTTGGTCGGCATGACGCTTGGCTGGCGTGGCGTGATGACCAAGTTTGCAGGGTTTTACGACCTTCCAACGGCATGGAGTCAGGTGTTTTGGGGCATCGTTCTTGGTGGTGTTTATGCTGTTATGGCCGATGGTCTCCTCTTTCGCCCGTATTACACGACGGTCCTCAGCAGCGACAGCGTCTACACGGGGTTGAACATCATCTCGTTGATGATCGTGACCCTGTTCGCTTCCGTTTTCGCCCACCTTTTGCTGCGACGTTCTCGAGTTCGACGCGGGGGTTCGCAACCGACCAGCGGGTGGGCTCTCGGCCTAGCAATCGGCGGCATGCTGGCCATGGTCATGATGTTCAGGATGTTTGAGTTTGAGGACATCTTCACGGTCGCAGGTCTTGCCAACATCGCTCTGGTATCGGTTGTGACGCCACGCGCAGAAGCCCTCATCACGGCTCGCCACGGGTACATGATGCTCCAAGGTCGCCGCTGGGGAGCGGTTTTGCGCTCAGCATTTTGGCGGGCTTCTTTCTTGGTTGCGTTGTACTTTGTGGTCTTCCAACCCGTTGGTTGGGTGTTCATTTTACCGTTTTTGTTTCTCGCAGCCCCCTCGGCCGAGACGTGGATATGGGAATCGGTTCCAAAGGAAGGACGGCGACGACTTCGGCGCCTTTGGGCGGAACAAGCACGTACTGCTCAGGCCGGTCATGCCCAAGGGGTCGGCAAAGACCTCAATGTGCAAACCGAAGAGGAGTAAGTCTTCCCTTGTTTGATGCACTCCGATATGAATGGGCGTGAGTAAACCCACCATTTGACCATCTTTTGAAGGCGGGTCATCTTGAGGAATCGTTATACGACGCCAGCCGAGCCAAAGGGCATGGGTGCTTGCCCGTATTGCCGCAGCACGGCGCTGCCCAGCGATACGATTTGTTATTCGTGCGGCCGAGTTCTTCCCCAAGGGGACCGCTCGAGTTACCGCATGGAACAGCAGTTTAGCATGAAAGGCAACCGTGCTACCGCCTACAAAATGGCTCAGAAGCCCTCCCAGCGAGGGGTTGTTCAAACCCACACGGGTCGGCAACGAAACATCATGAAGCGGCGGAAAAACCGGTTTCGTAGCGTCGTTATGCTTGGCCTGGTGGCCTTCGTTATGCTTTCACCACAAGCCCAAGAAGCGATTTTTGGAGAGTTTGGTGGCGTAGAGGAGTTCCTTCAATCCCAACTCGCACCCTATCATGTCTATCCCATCGAGGCCACGTACACGCTGGCGAAAAACGCAGATGTCTCGATGTCGGGTAGCGGAGGAACCGGTGCGGTCACGGAGAGCATTCTCATCCCTCCGCTTCTCCAATCATCGCTGACCTCGTCGACCCAATTTACCACGTTGGGTGGGGCCAGCGAAACACCGGCCATCACGCTGCAAGAAACGCTCGAACTCGGGTTGGTGGTTGACGGTCAGGCGATCAATGTCCCTGTTGACGGCTTGCCCGACAAATCGTACGCCAACCGAATCACGACCAACACAGGGCACGAGGTTTGGTGGCCGAGCGTCGGAACCGGTGACGAGAAATGCGCCGTTGCAAAATGCATCAAAGTCCGCGTCAACATGAACTCTGGCGACTCGATACGGTATTCGTTCCAAGTGAAAGTCAAGTCCACTTCGTTTTCCTGGTGGGACGACGGACGAGTCGACGCCCGCATTGCAGGAAAGTCCACGGGAATCAACGTCGAGAATTCCGGTACATTTGCTGACATCGCCCAGCGAGGAAACGGTGTTCGACAAAGCGATTTTGGAGGAGACCAATGGTACTACAGAGACCCGCCTGTAAGCAACCACGCCATCGACGCACAGGACGCTTTGGTCGTCAGCACCGCCGACGCCATCGCATCAAGCCTTCCAGAGGGTTCATCAAGCAACGCCTATGCCTTCGCTCGGGCCACGTTTGACTATCTCCACGCATACGTTTCCTACGACCGAGATGCTCCATCAACGGCCCGGTCCGGCCCTCAGTGCCTTGCAGCAAAGACCGGAGATTGCGACGAGCAAACAAACGCCTTCTTCAGCATCCTGCGAACCAGAGGGGTTCCCGGCTGGTACGCTTTTGGCGTGCTTGGTGACCCCTTCTACTCAAACGAAGGTTGGGAGGCTCACGCTTGGGGCTACATCCAATTGCCCCTCAAAGAGGCATGGTGCGAAGAACGGAACATCGTTCTTCAGAGTTGCTTTGTTGAAGGCCAAGTCGACGTGGTGAACAACAAATGGATGCTGGCAACACCAACTGCCTACGTTGATTGGGTCGAAGAAGCGGACCCGTCCGGAACATTGGCTTACGAATATTATCATCCGGTTCGGAGCATTACCTATGACTCAGGCAGCATTCAGCGGCAACGAAGTTTCGAAACTTTGGGAGACGTGGTGTTCTCAGGTGGTACATACAAGGTGAAAATGTATCCCGAAGCGCTTGGTTGAGGTGAAATCATGAGAATCATCATTGGGGGGGCAGGTCGCGTGGGAATTGCTTTGGCAAAATCGCTGGCCAACGACAAATACGACATCGTCGTCATCGACAACGATTCCAGGGCTGTTGCTACAGCCCAAGGGCTGGATTGCCTTGTGATTCACGGCAGCATCACCTCTCGAGAGAAATTGCTCGAGGCCGGCATTGCGAACGCCGAAGTGTTTGTTGCAGCCACGCCTTCCGACGAAGCCAACCTCATTGCTTGCGCCATTGCTGAGCATGCCTACGTTGAAGAAGGGGGTAAATCGGTGCTCAAGAGCATTTGCCGCTTACGAGATTCAACTTACATCGAAGAGTTCCGCAATGGCCATTTGACCAAGTGGGCAAACGTTGATCACGTCGTCAACCCGTTACGAGGGGCCATCGGACGATTGAACGCTGGCCTTCGTTCAACCGACCTTGAAGAAGTGGTGAATTTCGAAGATGATGCTTATGTTCTTGAGTTCGACGTCGCCAAAACAGCTCGTAACCTCGTAGGTCGCCCCCTCGGTGAAGTCAAAGAGGACTTCGTTCATGGCTTGCCAAACATCGTCGGTGTGAAGCGGGAGGGTCAGAAAAGTTTCATTCCAAACGATGAGAGCATCCTTGAGATCGGGGACAGGGTCGCCGTGGCTGTTGTTGGATTTGATAAGTTCAATCCAGCCCTCATCACCTTTGGGCATGAGGTGAGAAGCTTCCCTGAACACCCGAAAGTGGTCATTGTTGGTGCGACCAAAAACGGTACCATTATGGCCGAAGATTGGCTCAAACACGATGCTCATGTTACCGTACTTGAGCGAGATTTGAATCTAGCAAACGAACTCTCGGGCTCCAACATTGGGGGTCATCCGAATCTGGATGTGATTCACGGCGACCACCTCGACAGGGAAGTTCTTGCCGAAATTTCTATTGAAAAATTCGATGTTGCTCTGAGTGCGCTTTCCGATGACCACGCGAACATCGCAGCCGTTCTCCTCCTTTCCGACCTCGGCGTTCCGCATACAGGTCTCATGCTGAACGATGCCGATTTGGTGAAGGTCACGCAACGAATGGGAATCTCGTTTGCTGTTGACCGACACCGAGTTGCAGTAAGCAACATTTTGACCCATATATATCAAAGTACGTCGGGTCATTTCGCCCTGCTTGCTGAAATTCCGAATGTGGTCGGTATCACCTTAGAAGTGACGGAGAAGGCGAAATTCGCCGGAAAGAAAGTTGGCGAGGCGAACTTTCCAGATTGGCTTCGACCTGCCTTCATCAAACGACAAAACCTCTCCGGCTCGTGGAGCTCCTTGGAACCTCGGCCTGACGAACTGCTGCTGGAGAACGACAGAGTCGTCGTCTTTTGTCTCAAGGAGAAGGTTTCAGAAGCCCAGAAGAGATTCAAGGTGTGACCATGCGTTACGACGTCCTCAACTTGATCTTGGGTTGGACCCTTGTCGCTCTCACGGTCCCGCTAATTGCGTGTTTTTTGATCACCTGGGCACTTGACGGATTGGAACTTGCGATTCAGGCGTTTTTACCTGCGGTAGCGATAAGCTCCGGTTTGGGAACCGTTTTGCTAGCGTTTTTTACGCGTACCGATTCAGCAGAACGTTTACGGGATTTGGAAGCCTTTGTCGGGGTTGGCTTGGTTTGGCCAGTGACGGTGTTTATCGGGGCCATGCCGTTTTGGTTTGGTGGTATGTTCGTCGGTCCACTCACGGATGGAGCAGCCTTCATCGACATCGCCCGAGGTTTCGTGAATTCTTGGTTCGAGTCCATGTCGGGATTTACCACGACCGGTGCGACGGTTATCTCGCATTCCATGAGTCCGAATTGCATCCCTGGTGCCACGCCGGATTGCATCTATGCGCAACCTCGGGGCTTGTTGATTTGGCGTTCCCTCACCCAATGGTTTGGTGGAATGGGAATCATCATGCTCGGGATGATGATCTTGAGCCGGGTGATCGGCGGGGGCATGGCGCTTGCACGTGCAGAATTGACCGGCCCGTCCCTCTCAAGGCTACGGCCAAAATTGAAGCAGACAGCGTTTGCGTTGTGGGGGCTCTATCTCTTTCTCACCTTCACCGAATTTTTATTGCTCTACTTCACGGGAGCGATGGACCTGTTTGATTCGGTGAACCACGCATTAACGACCATGCCTTCTGGCGGATACTCAACACGTGACAGCAGCATTGGCTACTACGATTCGCCGCTTGTTGAATCAATCATCGTGGTGTTCATGTTTTTGGCAGGGGTGAATATTGCTCTGCTGTGGTTCGTGAGGGGCGGCGAATTCGGGCGAGCCTTCAAAGACGAAGAGTTTCGCCTCTACCTTGCCTACATACTCATTGCCATTTTGGCTTTGAAATTGGCGTTGTACACCTCGGGTGTTGGTCTTACCGCCGGGATACGGGAGAGTGTTTTCCAGGCCGTCTCCTTCGGAACCTCCACGGGGTACACTTCCACCAACTACATGGATGGTTCTTGGCCCCTCGTGGCTCACATTATTCTCTTCATCCTCATGGTTGTTGGGGCAAGCGCAGGCTCAACAGCAGGTGGTCTCAAGTTGCTCAGAGTCAACATCGCATTCAAAATCGCCATGCGTGAACTTGCTCGAATTGCTCAACCTCGTAAAGTTCAGCAAATTCGGATGAACGGTGAGGTGGTTGAAGATAAACAGCTCGGGCTCATCGTTGGTATGCTCTTCGTTTGGGTCGGTTTGTTTTTCGTGTCAAGCGTAATCCTCGCCATCTTCATGCCAGACGCATCGTTTGAGAGTGTGACCATGGTCGTGGCGAGTTCATTGGGGAACACCGGACCGACACTTGGTGATTACGGGCCGGAGGAAACGTGGGGGTCCATGAATTCCGGTGCTCTTCTTTTCACCTCGATTTTGATGTGGTTCGGACGGTTGGAATTGTTGACCGCCATTCTCCTGCTTCACCCGCACAACTGGCGTCGTGAAGACAAATCCGATGGAGAGCGGCAAGGGATGGCCGTGGTGAAACGCATGCTCGACCGAGACGAAGATGAATCCAATCAAAACAAGGTTGTTTGACCTGCAGGTGGCTGACCATCTTCCTGTTCCGCCTCATCATGATGGGGGTGGACTGGCTCCTCCACCACGCGAACCGGCTCGCTTCGAGGCGTGGGGCGCCTTGTTTCATCCTCGTGTTTCAGCCATGCCGCATCGTAAGCCGCCATCAGCTCTTTTGAGGAGCGTCGCGATTTGGCCATGCCGGTGAGCGAAAGATGCTCCTCTGCAGTCAATCCAAGGTGAATCGAGGTGGTGAAATGCTCGGGGTTGCCCAACGGTGAATCCGGTTGTGCCAGGGTGAGGAGCGGTTGAAGGAAATCTTCTCTCGTCGCAACTTGGCTGGTTGAGCACCATTCGGACAATTTCCCGATCATTCCGCCTCTGCCTACAGAACCGCTGCGTCGTAGAAAGTTCGGATAATTTGGATACAACTTGCCTTTCAGCGGAACACGGTTGGCCACTGAGGCTGAGAGGGCACTGAGGTGTTGTGTCCAGTAAGTTGAGCGGTGTGCTTGGTTGATGAAACGCCCCATGAAGTTCCGGTCGGCTTGAACCAGTGTCCGGCTGCCTCGCCGAACGCTCCTTGCGTCCGTAAAGAGGGATGCGTTATTCCAATGCACCCAGGCCAGGAAATCTTGAGGCTCTTTGTCAATGGTTCTGATGACTTCGGATGCTTCACTCGAGGCGCTCATTCTATAGAGGTTCTCGAGCCCCGGAAAAATTTCCACCGTGATGTCACGCTGACTGGCCTCAACGTGGTGGAGCACGATTGATTTTGTCAAGGGTTTCCCGTTCAAGCCAGCCGTCATCACTTGAAGGTCGCGGACCAGTGCTCTGAGGTCACCGTGGTTGGTTTGGGCCAATGCGTTGATGGCCTCATCGTCGAAGTCGATCTTCTCTTCCCGGAGAACCCGGCGTGCGATTCGGCGAAGTGCCTCGTCGCTGGCGCGTACGAAATTGATCTTCAGGACATGTTTTGTGAATCGGTCGCGGGTTGACCGCCAAGATGAGTTGCGCCCCCACAAACCCATTTCTTCGTTGCAAGCCAACATCACGGGTTGTTTTGTTTGCTGCAGCAGGCTGAGCAATTCGGCTTTTCCTCCCGAGTCTCCCGAGAGGGAGGCATTTGGACCTTCCTCGCCCGTCATCGCCCGATTGATTCGGTCTTGACTGACCTGGCGAAGCCCGCCGCTCAAATGGTCCACTTCATCAAGCAAGACAAGTGTCCGAGATGGTGGGGCGTTGGGGTCGTGAAAGAGCGATCGGTGGATGGCTCCGCTCGTGGCCGCTTTCCGAATTGCTGCTGCGTTTCGGTCATCGCTTGCGTTCAATTCGACGACGTTCCAGCCCATGTCCTCTGCTATGGCCCGAGCGACCGTTGTTTTCCCAACACCTGGAGGTCCGACCAAGAGCAAGGCTTTCTTATTGGGAACTCCGTTCCGCCATTCGTCCAACCACGCACGAATTTTCCTTCGTTGGACATCATTTCCCTCCAACGATTGTTCCGAACGAGGCCGATGCCGCTCGGTCCAGTCGCTGGGTTGCTGCATCGTTGCAAAATCCGGTGGAGGGTTCTTCAACCTTCACCTCCATGGAGGCTGGAAATGCGGTTCCCATTCGGAACATCAGAGACGGTCAATCGGCACACGTAACTGCTTTCCGGTGTCACGATCTCGCAATGTGACCGTCCCGTCTTCGAGGGTTTGGTGATCGACCGTCACACATTGGGGGATCCCAATTTCATCGGCTCTCGCATAGCGGCGACCAATGGATCCGCTTCCGTCGTACATGGAGAAGGTGCCTGTTCGGGCGCACAAGCGCCGGTGGATTTCAGCAGCGGTTGCGTCCATGCCGTCTTTTTCATAGAGGGGGAAAACCGCAATGTCAACAGGGGCGACAGCTGGGGTGAATTGCATCACCGTGTAGGTTTCCCCGTTCTTTTCCAGCTCAGCATAGGCGTGGTCAATGACATGCCAGATGATTCGGTCAATTCCAAAAGCGGGTTCTATGACGTGGGGAATGAACCACTCGCCCGTTTCCTTCACCGTTTTCTTGTTCGGTTTGACATGTTCTGGGCCCACCACCACGACATCACCGTTTTCAAGCGTCAGTGTGGCGGGGAAATCGGTGTCTTTTGACAGGGCTTCAACGGCGATTTTCACCAAGCCGGCATTGGCTTTGAAGGCAGGGCCGGCGGTTGACCCATCGATGGTCCATGCATCGATAACGGTGGTGCGAGGCTCGTCAAACTCACGGCGGGCTCGAAGCGTCTTTCCAGTGGCCCGTTCATGACTCTCAAGGTCGTAACATCCTCGATGAGCGATGCCGACGCATTCAATCCAGCCATAACTACCCTCAATTTCAGCATCCCAACAATCCATGGCGTAGTGAGCCATTTCATCACCTTCGTGTTGTCTGAACCTTATCCGCTTGGTGTCAATACCAACCGCTTCCAAGAACTCGTGCGTGATGCCCATGAATCGTGCAACGGTTGAATGACGGATGACACCCTGTTGGCACGCAGCACTCAAGGTCATCTTTACCGGGCCCTTACCATCAGGAACAAGCCACAAAGGCGTGGTGTCCCATGGCGTCAAATCGTCGTTTGGAGCGGATTCCGGGTCGATGAAATATTCCAATTCTGCCATGTTGAATTCCCGCAGGCGAATCATGCCTTGCCGAGGTGAAATTTCGTTTCTGTATCCTTTTCCAACCTGCATTGCGCCGAAGGGTAAACGCTCACGAAAGTGTCGGTACAAGGCATTGAACGAGGTGAACATGCCTTGAGCGGTTTCAGGACGAAGAAAACCTGGCCGTCCGGAAGCGCCTGCTCCAATGGTCGTGTTGAACATCAGATTTTGTGCTACGACCTCGCTCCACGAGGCTTCTCCACATGCTGGGCAAACAGGTTCCTCCTGGGCCAGGAGATTTTGCAGGTCGTCTCGTTTCAGTGCATCTGGGTTTGGGTGGTAAGGCTCGAGAAGGGTGTCGGCCCGACTTGCTTCTTCGCAGGCCATGCATTGGGTCATAAAATCAGAAAATTCACCGACGTGACCGCTTGCTTCTAACACGGCGTAGGGCGTGACGGTTGGACAGGAGATTTCGACCACGTTTCCCAGTTTAAGCCAGTGATGAAGCCATTCTTGGTTCACTTTTGACCGAATTCTTCCGCCAACAGGTCCAAAGTCGTAGAGGCCTTTTGAACCGCCGTGAATTTCGAACGAGGGGAGAAGAAAACCGCGCCGTTTGAGCATGCCGTTTAAGCGGTCGAGTCGTTCTTCGTCCGTCACGGTGGTCGCCCTCGTCTGTGGCTGGGATGAGGCCTCTATGAACTTCACCGAGTTTCTTTACCTCGCTCCCTTGTTTGTAAGACACATCATTATAGCAAGGGGCTGTGCTTTCCAATCATGGGCCAATCCATGGTCACTATTGTGCAGGACGACTGCACCGGTTGCGATCTCTGCATTTATCACTGCCCGTTTGAAGCCCTCCTTCCTTTGGTTGAGAACCCCCCCGGACGCCGACATGCAAAACGGCCTGTGGTCGTCGAGGAAAATCGGTGTGTTGGTTGCTTGTCATGTATTGGTTCGTGCCCAACCGATGCGCTACATGAGATAGCGGTCCCACCCATTGCTTTGGAATCTCCCCTCCTGCAGACAAACGTACCTCAAGCGACGGTGCCCGTTCTTCGTTGGAAAAAACGGGCCACACGATGGGCATGATGTATTTTTTTAAGAGCGGAACAATTAAAATAAGAATATTCGCCCTCTCACACTCATAGGGCGTGAAAAGAAGAATGGCTGAGATTGAGTATTTGGATTCTCCACTCGAATCCGATGTCTTGTACGAGCGCTTGTGTGCTCCTGTTCGCAACTGGTTTCGGGATAAATTTCCTGATTTCACCAGGCCGCAAAAACTCGCCATTCCTGCCATCATGGAACAAAAACACCTCTTGTTGTGTTCGCCTACGGGGTCGGGAAAAACGCTCACGGCTTTTTTGAGCGTTATCGACCAACTGGTCAGGCTTGCATTGGATAAAAAATTGGAAAAAAAGGTGTATGCGATCTACATCTCGCCCATCAAGGCCCTCGCCAACGACATCCAGCGAAACTTGATTGGCCCGCTTGAGGAAATCAAGGCCAATTATCTGCCCGACCGAGCCCAAGAGATACGCGTCGGCTTGCGTACCGGAGATACCTCCCAATCGGACCGTCAAAAGATGCTGCGAAACCCCCCCCATATCCTCATCACCACACCTGAAAGCCTTGCCATCGCCATCACCTCTCCACGTTTCCAACCTATCGTCAGCGAAGTCGAATACATGATCCTCGACGAACTGCATTCCATGGTGCCGACCAAACGCGGTGTCCATTTGTCCTTGACCCTCTCCTTGCTCGATTCTTTGCTCAAGAACCCGGTTCAGCGCATCGGCATCTCAGCCACCATGGAGCCCTTGGAAACGGTCGCTGAATATCTTGTGAGCAGCGATGACCGAGAGGCTCGTAGTCAAAGCAGCGCGGTATCGATTGCTAAAATATCTGGTTCTCGTGAACTTGATTTGGACATTCTCATCACCCATCCAAAGTTTAGCGATTTACCTGTCTTGAAAATCCTGGAATACAACATCGAAGCTATCGCCGACTTGATCAGCGCGCACACCACCACGCTCGTGTTCGCCAACACGAGAAAAATGACCGAAACCATCGTGCAAAAACTAAGGCCGTTCCTCGGGGATTTGGTTGCCGGACATCACGGTTCGATGGACAAGAACATCCGGTTGGACGTTGAAAAGCGTTTGAAATACGGCCACCTTCGTGCGGTTGTCACCTCATCGTCCTTGGAAATGGGTATCGATATTGGGTCGGTGGATTTGGTGCTTCAAGTTGGTAGCCCCGGTGATATCGCCACCGCTCTCCAACGGATCGGACGGGCAGGCCATCACGTAGGGGGCATCCCAAGGGCCCGTTTCCTGCCGCAAAGCGTGGATGATTTGTTGGAACTCGCTGCGCTCCAAGCAGCGATTCAAACCGGAGACATGGACCGATTGGACTTCCCGCAAAATTGCCTGGATGTGGTGGCTCAATTCATCATCGGATTGGTGATTATCAACGACCTCGATATCGACGAAGCCTTCGAAATCATCGTCAATTCTTGGTCGTATCGAAATTTCGAGTACGACGATTTCATCGAAGTTTTGGACATGCTCGAAGAAGAACGCCGCATTTGGGTGGATTGGGAAGAAAACATCTTCGGAAAGCGCGGTTATTCAAGAATGATTTACTACACGAACATCGGAACAATCGCCCCAGATAATTCGTACCTGGTGTTTAACGCAGAAGGCTCAATCTTGGGCAAACTTTCGGGTTCGTTCGTATCAAATTTGAGAACCGGTGACGTCATCTTGTTGGGTGGTTCGACCTACAGGGTCACCAACATCCAAGGAACCCGCGTGAACGTCACGAGCGTTACAGGGCACAGACCCACCATCCCATCGTGGTCCGGAGAGGCACGCAGTAGAAGCCGTGAGTTGTCCAAAGCCCTTCAGGACCTCATCGGGCATTGTATGGTGTCGCTGCGTCGTGAAAGCGACCCGAGGTTGCTTCTGCGCGACGTCTACGGACTTTCAAACGAAGTCGCCAATGCCATCGCTCGCCACCTTGAGGAGCATTCCTTGGATTCGTTCCAAGTCCCCGACCCTCATCGTATCTTGATTGAACAGGTTGTCAGCGGTTCGTTCCCTACCTACATGATCACCACATGCAGAGGCCGTGGCTTCAACACCGCCCTTGGATACTTCATGGCCGGTCTTGCTGAGGCCAACAGCATCAACGTCATCGAGATGTCCTTTGACGAAAACGGATTGTTGCTGAAAACGTCTCAAGAGGTTGACCCAGGGTCAATGTACACCGCATTCCGGGACAACAATCACATCGATGTCATCGAACGGTACATCATCAACACCCAAATATTTGCAAAACGGTTCAGGGAGGTTTCCGGTCGCTCGCTCATCATCCCCAAAAGGATGGGTGCAGAAGAAATCAGCCCTCAACAATTCCAGCAGCGAGCCGATGCGCTTCTTCAGAAACACCGAAGCATGGATGGCAGCCTTTTGATGCGGGAAGCCAAAAACGAAATTCTCTTTGGCGATATTGACCTCATCGGCCTTGAACAATTCCTTGAGGCCTGCAGCACTGGGTCTGCTCGCATCGTCCACACCAAGGTCGTGGTCCCTTCGAGGTTGGGCATGTCGTTGTTCATGTCGGCGTTTGAAGATTTGATGTCCATGAAAACTCGGGCGTTCTTGGTCAAGGACATTGACCCTTCCATCCTCCAACGCCTCTTGGGAACTCGGTCCCTCGCCACCGAACTGTCAAGCGAACAATTGACGGAGTATTATCTCGGGAAGGCACCGGTTCCGACCAATGCACGGGAACTGCACCATTTGATGAGCCACGGTGGTGGGCTCGACCGCCAATTCAACAACCCGTTGTACCGTGAGAAATTGAACGAGGTGTCCTTGGAAACCATCCGAGGTTGGGTAGAGGAACTCTGTCAGGCTGGCAAAATAACCAAGCTTGAGGGTACGGGTCAGGATGAATTGGATGGGAAATGGTTCACGCCTTATATGGCCGAAATTCACGGAACCCTCGGTTGCTTGGCTGTTGCCGGTGGAAAAGACGTCGAGAATCTTCTCGAATTGCACACGCGTGGTCTCACCTACAACATCGCAACCAAGTTTGACGGGACAAAACCCGTTGAATGGGAAGAACGCGAGCTCGGCGACCCGCAGGAAGCTTTGCGCGTGAAGGTCATTGAAACGCTCGGTTCTGAGGGACCCAAATCCTCGGAGGAACTGGTAGAGCGGTTGCCGTTCCCTCAGGGCTTGATTGAAAGAGCCCTGCATGAACTTGAAGGGCGAAATGTCATTTCTGTCGGGTTTTTCACCCAAACCAACGATGCAGAATACATCCTGAAAATCGACGAACACCGTTTGACGGGTGGCGAAGAAGAAGTCGTTGAGTACCGCTGGATTCAAAATATGGTTTTGGAGAAATCATTCCATCAATATCCTGACAGTTTTACAGCGTTCAACGAACATGTTTTGTTCCAAAAACAACAGGAATTGCTCTACCGAGTCGACCAATTTGCCTTCAACGATTGGTCCGACGTTCAACTTGATTCGGATGTCATCATGGGCCGTCTGCTCCACAACCGAATCGGTTACACGACCAAAGGAAACATCCCTGTGCTCCTCGGCTTGAAACCCGAGCCCTACATCGGTCCGATGGAAGAGGAAATCCTAACAAAAATTCCAGCAGGTGAAAATGTCACGCGGCAGGAGATCATGGCGAGTTATCCGAAAGGCGACGAGCATCGGGCACTTCAGCGAGATCTGAAAAATGCCTTGAACAACTTGGAGCGGCAAATGCTTGTTGTGAAACAATTCGAAGATGTCGCCGGGCGCCGCCGCCGTCTTTCCTTGTTCCATCGCGTGGCGGATGTGTACGAACCGCTTTCTTTTGAAGACGCATTGGTCGAAGTTGTCCGGAGAATGGGGCCTGTCAAGGCGAGTACCCTGCGCTTCTACGTGTCACGGTCCTTTGAGGAACTCACGGTCGCCCTCATGAACCTGGAACATGAAGGGCGCATCGCCAAGGTCATGGCCTTGGTACCCGAACCCGAGGCATTCTACTGTGCGCCTGATGAGGTTGATGAACTTCAACGTCCACGGCGTGAAGACAGAACCGTTCGAATCCTCACCCAATCCGATCCTTATGTTTCTCGTTTCATATGGGAAGTGAGGAGTGTCCTTGACCGCGGCTGGTATTTGCCGATTTTCAAAGGCGTAGACCCCATCGGGAAGGTCCTGATGTTCAAGGTCAACGATTACTTGGAAATCAAAGACCTGCATGTCCCAACCGCGTATCTGGATGAATTCTGCCAAGCGTTTGAGTTGTTGCTTGAAAATCATGCTGCTCAACTGGTGGATGTATCGGTGTTGTCGAATTTCAACAGCGAACCCATTACTTCACTTGACCAAACCACACGAGAGGCTCTTGAACGCATTGGATTCAAGGTGACGGGGGAGCGAATGATCAGGGGTGCCGTGGTGGACCCGCAACCCCGAGAAATCGCCGAGCGAGCCTTGTTCCATCAGCACCATTTGCACCAAAACACGCGTCTTGAAAACGAGATTTTAGCACTGAAGCATGTGGACGAAATTCGGGATGATTTTGCGTTGCGAGGACGTGCTGAACTCTACCGGGTCGATCTGAAGAGCATGGCGAGTGCCCATCGTCTCCACCACGGCATCAACCTGAGGGGTCACCAAGTTTGGGCGAGTTACGAACATTTCCAAAACATCCTCGCCATACGCAACCAACCACCCGATGAAGAACTCATCGATATCATTGAGTTCTTTAGCAACCACTCCGACCCGAATTTGTTCAAAGAACGGCATGCTCTTTCTCAATCTGAATTCCGTAAATTGATTCAACCGTTGATGAAGACGGGGCACATCGTTCAAGATTTCCGTGGCGGATTCCGCAGTGTTTTTGTCGCCGATGGTGTCGATCGCGCTGAATTGCGGAAAGAGTACATCCGGCGTTTGGTGGAAAAATACCCCGTCATCACCCTTCGTCAGCTGACTCAACTCGCTGGCCCCTCGTTCAAGCCGGAGGAGCTCAAGGCCGTTTTGAATGGCTTTGAAGAGGACGAGACCCTCATCAAGGGCTTCTTGATCAAAGATTTTCATCAGGTTTGCTGGGGCAGGAAATCCTTGCTTCAAGATGCCAAATCCATTCATCAATACGGGATTTCGTTCTCCCTCCTTCCGACCCAATCGCTCCTTACTTCACGGACATCATGAAGGAGAGGTTCGGTTTCGGTTCGGCATATTTGGTGTTCAAAAATGCTGAACCGGTGGCTGCGTTCAAGGCCAACACCCGAAACAAAATCATTGACGTCAAGGATTTCGAAGGCTCCGAAAAAGCCTGGCGCATCGTTAAGGAGTTTGCTTGGGAACACCAAATGCCGCTGCAAACCGAACTCCGCATTGGTGGGAAGAAACTGGACTGATGAAAACCACTTTTTCTGGGCCCGGCCAAGGCGCGTCGACTCGTTGAACGAGGTAAACTTGAATTCACAAGCGGATGTATCGCGCATGGGCTTTGCCTCATGCCTCAATATCAACGCCCCATTTTCTTTGATCTGACAAATTGGAGAGGGGATTGTACCTTTTTCGCCTACCAGGTGCAAAGCGATTTACCAACTCGTTAATAGTGGAGGGCCGTTTAGTTTTGGACATGAAGAAGGCACTTTGCATACTTTTTCTTTTTCTTTTCAGTCTTGCGACACCCGTTCTGAACACTTCCGCCGAAGAGACCGGTCAGGGGATGGAAGTGCTTCACACCGCCATCAATCCCGCCAATAACAACACCTACCACCTTCTATCCTCCTCCTCGTGGACCGACGCAGCTTCATATGCTCAATCGCTTGGTGGTTTTCTCGTAACCGTGGACGACAGCGACGAAAACACCTGGTTGTTTGAGACGTTTGGCACATGGGAAAATCAATCTCGACACCTCTGGATTGGTTTGAACGATGCAGCCGATGAAGGGCAGTTCAAGTGGCACGACGGTACGCCGTTTTTCTACCGCTCTTGGGGCGACGCCCAGCCCTCCGAGGGAGGGGATGAAGATTACGTTCACATCACAGGAACGAACATGGGGAACATCGACCCGGGAACTTGGAACGATTTGGAAAACGACCCACAATACTTCCCGGTCTATGGTGTGGTCGAAATCGGACCCGGAGCAGATTATGCTCTCCGCTTTGACGGGGAGTCCGACCACGTGCTTGTTCAGGACGATAGCGGGCTCGACACGAGCAACGACTCCAGCCTCGTTATCTCGGCTTGGATTCATCCGTTTTCCGTGCAAGGGAATCAATTCATCATGATGAAAGGTGATTACGGATGGGGGCTTTACCTCAGTGACGACCGTGTCGCCTTCGCATCGGAATACAGCCTTGCCCGTCATCCTACCTCAAACGGAAGTGTTCAGGCAAATGTTTGGACCTTGGTGGGTGTTGAGGTCACTCGCGGCGTGGGTTACGCTTTTTCGATCAACGGGGAGGAGGCGGGAACGGTGTTGGACGAGGACGCCGATATTCCCCTTGGCGACTTTGGTTCCAACGATTGTTTTGAGCAAGGATTGGCTTGCGATGAACTCTACATTGGACGGATGGGCGCCGGTTGCGACTGTGCCCATTTCGAGGGTCTTCTTGACAACATAACCGTGCTCGCCGGAAACAATCTTTCCAATCTTGAAGAGCGAACAACCTGGATGTTTGGTGAGGGCGAGGGGGCGACCACGCACGACGGCGTCGCTGACCGCACCGGGACCATCCACGGTGCCGATTGGGTGATGCCCGACGGAAGCATCGTCGCCCAGGCCCTTGAACTAAAAATGGGCCAGGAGCATTTGGTTGAGGGCGCCTCCGAAGGCGACACCCTGCTGTTTTTCAGCGACGTAGAAACGTACACTCGGACGTTGTCGTGGTTCTCCTCGTCGTGGATGTTTGACGATTGGAACGATGACATGGACACGATGTTTACGGTTTATGTGGGCTTCAACCAAGTTCCGGACAGGTGGGTGAACAACGGCTCGTTTTCGGATGATTTTGGCTTCGCCTACCAAGAATGGTCGTGGCCAGATGAAGGAACGGTTTGGTTCGTCATGGTCGTTGAATCATCGTTTTCGGAGCTTTACATTTCTCTGGAAGCGGATGTCGCTGACCCGCCTCCAACGCTCGACGACATGACCGAACTCAAGGAGAGCATCGCAGTCACCAATCAAGAGGTCGGAGCGAACTTTGACAGCGGCCAAGGCTACGGTGCGCTGTATTATTACGTCAACGTCACCGAACCCCTTGCAGACCTCCGGATTCGCACGTATGGCGGCCGGGGCAACGTTGATCTCGGAATTTCCTACTACAGCCCACCTGCTCCAGACGACTTCTGGTTCTTTGAGGACGGTGATTTCGGGATTTCTGTCGAAGGAGAAGCAGAGAAAAGCACCTCAAAATCCGAATGGTCAACCGGCCCAGGAAACGATGAGGAAGTTCACCTCTACGATGTCCAACCCGGCGTTTACTACATCACGGCATACACCTATCGAAACGCTCGCGGTTTTACCATTCTTGCCGATTTCATCTACCCACCAACCAACGTTGAGCCCGCCGATGCGATCACGCTGACACCGGGCATTGCGTACGGCTTGTTGAGCGGGTACGATGGACTGATGCAGTATTTCAAGGTCGACGTCCCTCAAGGCACAGAACGGCTGGTTGTTGAGCTCACGGAGGGTGGCGGCGAGGCCTCTCTCTACATGCGACACGAGCAGGCACCAACCACAACCGCCTACGACCACCACACGACGACCGCCGGGGTCGGTGACCGTGTGGCATTTAACGACCCAACACCAGGTTGGTGGTACATCCTCCTCACCACGGATTCAGCATTTAGCGGCGTGAACATTCTTGCTGAATTCGCAGACCGTTATGTCTGGGAGTATAACGGCGTTCCCCTTGAACTCTTCAACGGTGAAGCAGTTGAGGGCATTGGCGTTGGAAAACAAGGCAGTGTGTCCTTCTTCGCGATGCTGGACCGTCCAGGGAATTTCTTCCAAGTTGAAACCTACGGTGGTGTTGGTGATGCACAATTGCTCGTCGAGGGAACGCAGTATGAGTTTGATGTTGGTGATTGGGGCAGGCCCATGCAAGACGGTGGTATTGAGACCACCACAAACGAGGTCACCTTGAAGAGCAGCGATGAGGGAACCCAGCATATCGTGCAGTTCGAAGCCCCGATGAACGGACGTATCAACATCGAACTAATCGGCATTTCCGATGTTGAAGA
>Ga0181597_10001626_pt1 | contig 25075 bp, 17 predicted proteins | sample 041ome_5_FD_148647 | JGI IMG/M metagenome (GOLD analysis project Ga0181597, IMG submission 148647) | Coastal salt marsh microbial communities from the Groves Creek Marsh, Skidaway Island, Georgia - 041403US metaG (spades assembly) | ecosystem: Environmental > Aquatic > Marine > Intertidal zone...
TATAGGACGTAAAGAGTGATTTATATGATATCATATCATACCGTCTGAAATTCGATAAAAAAAGTGTGTCCTGATGTCCCAATACGGCGAGCCTAACTTACGTCAGTACTGCAGAAGTGGTCTCATGCCGCCGAGTAAGGATCGGAGACTCGTAGGCAGAGGAGTTGGGGTCGGTGCGTTCACGCCATGTGTAGACATACTTTCGCTCAACTTTTTCGGCGTAGGGATCGGATTGGGCTGCGGATTCGGTTTAGGTTGGGGCTTTGGCGGTGAGTCGTTTAACTTAAATACTATGACACGCAGTTTACCACTTCACCCAGGGGTACCGATTGGGTTTTGGGGCTTAGGTATAGGTGGTGGTTGTGGCGTAGGCGTTGGTCTTGCGTGGGGTGTCGGTTTCGGCGCTGGAAGTAAGTACATCAATCAATATTTCTTATTTCGCGACGTCGCCGCGCCATAGCTGCATAGTAGACACACGTCTGAGAGTTGACTCGGCGACTCACGTGGGTGAATTCGTGATGAATATTGGTTATTGTAGTGGCTGTGACGTGGCTCGCCTATCCAGCTTTCTTCGAACTACTCGGAAATCCTCCGAGTAGCGTTGCGGGAGCTTCAGCAGCGTTGGCAAATTGAATTATAAGTTTCTCTAGACTCTTGCTAAAACCTCGAGAGACTCATTTTGCTTCCCGACAAGCGAAAGCGCCGTAGATGCGATGTGCGAAACGCTAAGTCCAGCCTCGTTAAGCTGGAATGCATACGAACCGTGATCAATTGGACGATCGGGAAGTACCATTGGTCGAACCTTCAAGCCGCCGTCGAGCAGTCCGTCAGTCGCTAGGAAGTGCAACACGTGAGACGCAAAGCCGCCTATGGAACCTTCCTCTACCGTTATGAAAACTGGGTGTGATTTTGCCAAGCGACGAATGAGTTCGACGTCCAGAGGTTTGCAGAATCGAGCATCCGCCACGGTGGCGCTGACGCCAAACTCTTGCAACATTTGGGCAGCCAGCAAACAGTTATTCGTTGGAGTACCATAACCCAACAGAACGACATCGGTTCCTTCGCGTAGAACTCGGCCTTTCCCAATGTCTAACACCATGCCCTTGTATCCTGGATTGAGCACTTTGACGCTCTCATTTTCCATGTTGACCCCAACGCCCGCACCCCGAGGATAGCGGAAACAGGAGGGACGATCGTCAATAGCTAAAGATGTTGCAACCATATGACACAGCTCTGCCTCGTCCATCGGCGCCATAACGACCATATCGGGAAGGCACGCCATGAACGTCACATCGTACGCACCAGCATGAGTTGGTCCATCCGCGCCAACCAAGCCAGCACGGTCCATCGCAAACCTCACCGGAAGTTTCTGCAGCGCTACGTCGTGAACAACTTGATCCCAGCCACGTTGCAAAAATGTTGAATAAATCGTGCACATGGGTTTCAATCCCTCACATGCAAGACCCGCAGCGAAAGTCACGGCATGTTGCTCCGCAATGCCGACGTCGTACGTTCTATCGGCGAAATATTTCTCGAAATGGTTTAATCCCGTTCCCCCGCCCATGGCAGCGTGCACGGCCACAACCTTTTCATCAGCCATGGCTTCTCCAATCAAGGCATCGGCGAACACCTTCGTGTAAGTGGGGATTGTATCTGTTGATTTGCTTTGTTCACCGGAAGCGAGATCGAATTTGGATACACCGTGGTACTTGTCTTGAGCGTCTTCGGCATAAGAGTAGCCTCGGCCCTTCTCGGTCACGATGTGAATCAACACGGGACCAACGCTCTTTGTCTCTTTTACTTCTTGCAGAATGGCGACCAAATCCTCCAAATTATGCCCATCAACAGTTCCGATGTAATATAGTCCGAGCTCTTCAAATAGAGTCGAGCCAGATCCACTAATCATACCACGCGCATACTCGTCAACTTTTGCGGTGACCTCTTGCACAGGGGTTGGCATCTGTTTGGTAATCGCCTTGGCAGACTCGCGCAACTCGCGTAGAGGGCGCGACGACTGAAGACGAGCGAATGTCGACGAAAGCGCACCCACTGGATCTTGATTCATACTGTTGTATTGCGTAGGAAGCGACACTTGCTGGTTATCATTTAAGATGATGATCATGTTCGTGTCCAGAAATCCAGCATTGTTCATAGCTTCATACGCCATCCCCCCCGTGATTGCCCCGTCTCCGATTATGCTGATGACATGATTATCGCCACCCTGCATATCTCGAGCGACAGCCATTCCAAGACCTGCCGAAATGGACGTACTACTGTGTCCCGCCCCAAAGCAGTCATAAGGACTTTCGCTTCTCTTCGTGAAAGGTGATAACCCGCCTGTTTGTCTCATGGTGTTCATTTGGTCCCTCCTTCCCGTCAAAATTTTGTGAGGGTAAGCTTGATGCCCCACGTCCCATATGATTTTGTCGTTCGGTTGGTCGAATACGTAATTGAGTGCGACGGTGAGCTCAATAACTCCGAGGCTCGAACCAAGATGCCCTCCTGTCTGAGATACGTTGTAGATTAGGTCTGCACGTAGTTCTTTCGCGACTTGCTTGAGTTGATCCATGTTCAAACCCTTCAAATGGCTCGGAAACTGCACGGTATCCAAAAGGGGTGTCGTAGGTTTGGACGAGATGACGCCGTAGCCAGCAATTCCTCCTTCTTGCGCTTCTTCAAGTTCAGATAAGATATCCTGCTCAGAACCACGATTTGGCACGAACCGTGTGCCTGAGCGCCCATTACGCGCACGTGCGCTCAATTTTCGCGTAATCACGGGGCGAAGACTGTCGGCGTTTCGTCCGTGCCCCCCAGCACATCGCGGGCGCGCGACTCGAGTCTGGTTGAGGTTTTGAGCCAGTGCCAGTCGAGTTGAAGACGTGTACATCGCGTGCTGCTATTTTGACGAGCAACGCTACGTGTGATTGCCGTAATGCGCGCTCGCAACACTGTCCCTAAGCTTAGACGCAGTACGCTCCTGTCGGCACGATATAGGATACACGTTTCAGTGCGGCCTGTCGGGGTAATTCACACGCGACGCGACAGCGTTTGACCGCGGCTGCGAGGCGAAGCAAGGCGATGAAAGAAAAGTGAATGATAGATGCTGTCTATATTAATATATGAGGCTATTTTCAATGCCGACACCAACACCGATCTCATACTTTCATCCTTATATTTTCTCTTATTTCATTCTCCAAAGGGCTTTATCCGGATGGGTTGCGTTGCCGAACCGCGCTCAACCCTGAAGGGTTCGCCAGTTCGCTGCTGGTCGCAGGTTTTCGTCCCGTGGGGTCCGCCTAAAACACGCGTCGGCGTAGATTACTGATCCAGTTGCACGCCGAGTCGAAGTTACCCACGTTTGAATAGTGGGTCAGACTTACAGAACTCATCGTAACGAGTTACAAGTTACATGTTTCGTCTCACCCCTACAGTGACGGCGAGCTCTAGCTCTGTTCGCGTGCGAGCTTCACGGGCGAGCAAGTTCCGCCCTGGCGAGCCATTTCCAGAAGTTTTGCAGAAGACTAGTCGCCGCATCATTATGAACGACCGCGGGCGACATGCTATTACGCAGGTCGGCTTTCTTTCACCGCCACGATAAAGAACAAACTTCAATTTTTACAACAGGTCATACCGAGCTTGCAAGGGGATGCGTCCACTCAGTCTCCTCCTGATCTTCCATCCTTCATTTTCAAAGAGAGGATCGTTTACTTGGTAATACTATGCTCAAACAATAACGTCATCAGCTCAGCTCTCAAACCAGGGCATGACCCTTGTACCTTCAGTGACAGAGTTGATTCTTGCCGAACTGCTCTACTTGCAGTATGAAGATAAGAAAAAGCCAATACAACTGTACATTAACTCGACAGGGTCTTCGAAGGTTCGAATATCATCGATGTTATGGACTGCAACTAATACGAACCAAGGATGGGCAAAAATATGGGTATGATACTGAGGCGTTTGCTATATATGATACAATCCAGTATGTATCTCCTCCTGTACACACCATAGCAGTAGGAACAGCTTGGGGTGAGGCTGCGATGTTGTTGGCTGCAGGTAGTAGGGTACGCTTGAATTTGTTCGTTCTCAGCCTATGATAAATATGGCACAGGGTAATCGCGCGGCGTTGCCTTCTGCCAGTATTATGTTGAAGCAACCATTGAGCGCTTTTCGTGGACAGGTGAACATTTGCATTTGCATACTGAGCGTTGTGGCCATTTTAACTTCGATTAGGCATCTGAGTTGGAAATTCAACGCCAGGAGATGCGAAATACTAAAAGACAAATGGTATGTAACTGTTTTAACTAGTTGACCTAGGAATCATGTTATCTTTCCCTACAGCTGGAGATATTAGCGAAGACGACCGGCAAGGACATCGCCACCGTTGAAAGCGATATAAATCGCCCTCTTTACTTCGACCCTACCGAAGCAGTGAAATATGGCTTGATAGACAAGGTGAATCCATTGCCATGTTCAAAAAACTATCATGAAGCGTTTCCACAGGTACTATCGGACTAGAAGAGGAAACAGAGACACAGATATGTTTCAAAAGACTGCGCTAGGAGTTAGCTTCAATTGAATAAAAAGCCCTTCTACTCTAAATACACCCTTCATGAATCAGCAAGAAGTACGGTTGCAATATTTTCAGCCTGAAAAGTACGAACATCCTTATACATCTGCCCAGTACCAACAAACATGATGGGAATCGAAGACGCATACACTAACGATAAAGCAGTGCCAACTTTATTGTCGATGGTGTCGAATTTTGAAAGGAAGATGCCATCTATGACACATTTCTTCTCCGTTTGCATCAATGCTTGTAATCTATGCTCAAACTGCAAAATTTGGCTCACGCCATCATTTCCGACCAGTGCTTCGCCTACAAACAGTGTCAAATCAGGCAGGTTTACACTCAAGAGTTTTGCAAGTGCTCGCATTAATGGTTCGTTGTCTTGCATGCGCCCTGCAGTATCTATCATGACGACATCAATACCTTGTCGCGTGGCTTGCTGAATAGCTTGTTGAGCGATAACTGATGGATCTCTTTCGTAGCCTCTCTCAAAAAGCGCACAGTCAAGACGTTGACAGTGTGTCCGTAGTTGCTCTACTGCACCAGCACGAAACGTGTCACATGCAGCAACCATCACTGAGAAATTTTGCTGACTAAGCCAATGTACTACCTTCGATAGACTCGTACTTTTACCGACACCGTTCACGCCAACAAACGCAATCACGAAAGGTCTTCTACTCTTACGAGCGCTTCCGACCTCAGTCAATAGGTCAATTTTCTTCGCAGAACTCAGTATACGAATGATTGACTCCTCAAGTGAACGGTAGACTATGCTTGCTAGTGACTGGAATGTAGAAACTTTTTTCCCTACGAGTTTCTGTGCAACTTCTGTCACCAGTAAATCAGCTATATCGCTCGTCACATTTTTTTGAGTCAATTTGTGTTTGATTGACGCTGTGAGAGGTAACAAAGATTCCTCACTAATGTGTGTTTCACGGAAACTAACAAGATCACGGCACCAGCTCAAGCCCAGACGTTTCCCCCCCTCGTGCTTAATAGCTTGAGTATGTTTTGATTGAGTGCTTGAAGGCTCTGGAAAAATCGGCGGCTGAGCAACCTGTGACGGCTCTGAGAAATCGAGTGAATCGAGCCTTTCTGAATGGCGAGATCTGGGCACGGATGGGTCATGGTAGTGATGCTGCCTCTTTGTACGTCCAAAATCGCGTGAAGGCAGTTTACTGTCGGAAACAGAGTTATCCACGCCTGACCGTTCACTAGCAGCACCAAGCTCGCAGTGCTCATTAGACCTTTCCAATTGCTGAATCCGTGCTTGGAGAGCGGGTAGGAATTCACTGTAGTCGAATCGATCATGTTCGTAGTATTCAGCAAATGCGTCTTTGCTTGTCCTGAGTAAATCGTCTGCCTCGTGTTTCTCTAAAGCCTCTTCGAAGGAGAGTATAAACGTCAAACCAGTGACAGCGTCACTTAGCCAAATAACTTTGCTCTTCTGAGAATCGTAGGCTGCAATTCTTGACTCAATAGATCGATCTGAATCGCTTTTCAAGGTATGCGCGCATTCTGAAAGTTCGGTCAGAAGAACGACCTCTTTCGTGAAACACTCGTGCACGAGAACAAGCCCACCGCGTGAAAAGACCGATACTTGTTTTAGAGTGGGCATCCGCTTTTGCTCGCCGCGGACGAGGTTGAATGAACGCGCGCGCGCGAGCCAGGCTAGTGCTACGAAGGGCGCGCGAACCAGGCTAATGCTACGTAGGGCGAACGTTGTCGAACGAAACGCAAGTTGCACACCTGTAGGTGCCCGAGTAGAGAAAAAAGAAGTAATATTACTTTCATTATGGAAGTCCGGTTGGTGAAGCAGGCGAAAATTGTGTTTTCTGTTTTTAATAGAAATCCATCGTCTGAACCACTATACCGGTGGAATTGTACGCTATCGCCCGCTTGGCAGCCTTGATCCAAGCTCGTACACACGCAGAGTAGATGTCAGCGCCACTAACATCTTCACTAACTAACGCCAACTTGAGACAATTTTCAGTCAGAGTTTCATCAATTGTTCCTATCTAAGATTACCTGACCAATCTCGAAGTTTGATGAAAATATGAAGTTTTTGGTTAGAGCCTGGGTTGCCAAGTTAAGACGACCTTTGACTCAGTGGTTTTGACAACAAACCTTGAAAATTGCAACCTTTGAGCGAACGTCGTTCTGAAGAGGAACATGTAGAACTCGGTCAAGTCTGAAAGTTTCCGTTGGTTTTTGAGTAAAAAAGCGTGAGCTGACTCACCGCCCAGACCGCAGAATTGTCGGTTCAATAAGTTCTAATCTGTTGCTAGCTGCCAATACAAATACTTGAGACCCCTGGAAAACTGTTATCAATTGAAGAGTGCTGGAATCTAAGACGTGAACACCTTCAGCGAATCCAATTCCGTAACGACTTGACTGATGACACGGCTTATTAGTGTTCCAGGCGGTGCATCAACCTACAGATTCGTCACTTCAACACAGGCATTCCAACTGAGAAACACACCATGCAGAGAGAATCAAATTCATCAAAGAAAATCAATGCGGGGGCCAATTCTCGGGCTTTGTTAAATAGTTCTCGCACACATTTCTATTAAGAGGTCAAAATGAAGTACATCGAGGAGAGAAAGAGTTCACCTCGCTTTCACCGACATACATCCCTAGAAGCTCTGGTCCTTTGACGTTGAAAAATGTCAAGCCTGATTCGACACTTGCAGCTTTTGCTATGAGAGTCTTCCCTGTGCCCTATTGACACTCATCACGTAAGAATGGACATATTTACATCTTCCTCACCGGTGGACCGTGAAGGAGAGCTCCTTTCGAGTAATTCTTGAAAAGCTTCGGGAATTTAATAGGCCATTTCAGCATGTCGCACAAAGCAGCTTTTATATCTTCTAGACCACCGACGTCATCCCAGCGAACATTTCCGTTGTTCTATTTGATCGTGTTAGCCTGAAAATATCACGACATAGTAAGACTTACCTGTTGGCTCGTAGAGAGTGGTACAATTCGCATTGCCTTTTGTTGTCGGTGCCCTCCGATGGATAGTGCACTCTGAACCTTTAAACGAATTTGCTTCAATCCTTCATCGCGTCTTATCTGCTGTACATGGACATCGCTGTCTTGTGAAGGACTTGGAATCTTGCGAAGAGAATACAAAATTAACAGTTTTTCTTACAGCTCAGCGTGTTCAACATACCTGCAATGGAAAGTGGCGATGTAAATCTGAATGCACCTTAAATTCTGCGGTTGTTCCAATTATAAACGTATGGAAAGAGCCTGAGTCATGCGTCAATTGAAACGTCTTACTCAGATCAAGCGCACCTTGGATTGTGCGAAAGTCTGCAATGTCGTTCAGTGTAGATAGCAAACATTGCAAATTGAGTCCATCTTTATCTTTAACAAGAACATCCACGTCTTCCAAAATCAAAGCAGTATCAGAGTCGATACCCGTAAGGGCTCGTTCTATGATCAAACTAATCTACTCGTGTTTTTAGCTTTGTATCTTCTAAGAATCTGTGCACTCCTTACTTGTTTTTGAGATTTTAACAACACTAAGTATTGGCATGAAATAACTCGTGATTGCATGCGAACACTCGACTGCAACTTTGACTGTAGCCAGCGCAAAAAGTGCTTTGACGACTGTTTGAGAAGTAAAGGTGTGTCAGACGCTAGCCGACCTGACTTTGGACGAGTCAGCAAACATCATTTGTAGTCTTGGTATGACATACGCTGCAGTTAAGCGGTGAGGACAGACGAATAAGTGCTGACTTCACAGCCTCAAATCGAGCACGAAAATCCTGTGATACTACCATCGTGTGCTTGTAAGGTACAAATTCATTTTCTCGAGCTTTTACCACGATACGCGTGTCCACTAACGAAAATAAGTCATCGCCGCTTCGAAGTGTTGAAATAAAGCACTCACCAGGCTCATAAAGTAAATGGTTGCCGTCTCGAGAACTAATTTTCGCTACTTGCAGAGAGAAGCTTGGTTTCTTAATTCTTGGACTTCCTTCGCAGGGTAGCGTTACTTGAAATCCGGTCTTTCAACTTTGGCTAAGGTTGTATGAAAATACAGAATCACAGAACTTACCCAAGTAACTTGTTGTTTTGCAAACACGCGCTGGATGCGCCGTAACATAGTGTGGCGCAGTGCTGCCCCATGAGCTTTTGGGGAATCGAGCATCAGTAGCATGAAATTGGCGTTGTGCATCTTCGACTGCGAGAAAGCTGTGATAGATTTCTCTCTCTGGCCAAAACGTTTTACCGGTCGTGTACAGTCGTCACAGAGATTATTTTCATATTGCTGAAATGAAAATTGACATACTGGGAAGAAGCACTCGAGTATCTCTCTGGACCGTGCCATTCGCGTTTGCGACCCACTGCCGTAGTGATTTATTTAGTCGGTGCAAGGAAGTCTCCAGCGAGCCAAAACCGTTAGTTTTTGTAATTGTATTTTCTTTTTGTATTTTGGTATGTTATGGATTTTCCCATATTTGCACTGTTCGATCGCCCATCTGAAAGGCCGAATTCGACGTCACAAGATCGACGTCGCGACTGAGCGAAGGGGGCACCGGTTTATGTCGGCGCGCCGCATCCGTAGAGCTGCGTGAAGAAGGAAACATGAGCGTTCAACGCGGTAGAGTGTGCATACTTGTTGGTATGGCAGGTTCGGGTAAAACTTCGCTGCTGGAAAGGCTTGTGGATTTCACGCACGCCGCTGGGAAATCGTCATACGTAATCAACCTCGACCCTGCAGCGCACAACTTACCTTATCAGGCTAACATAGATATCCGCGATACGATTGACTACAAAGCCGTTATGAAAGAGTATAGTTTAGGTCCGAATGGTGCAATACTCACCGCAGCGAATCTGTTTGCAACCAGGTTCGACAAGGTTATCAGCATATGTGAGCAGAGAGCGACAGAGTATGAGTACTTCTTTGTAGATACTCCTGGACAGATCGAAATTTTTACTTGGTCGGCCAGTGGTATGATGATCACAGAAATGATTGCTAGTAGCTTTAGCACGGACATTCTTTTCGTTATGGATACCCCCCAGTGCCAAAATCCACAGATATTGATGAGCAACATGTTGCAAGCCGTGAGTGTACTATACAGGAGCCGTCTCAATGTGGTGTTAGTTTTCAATAAAATTGACGTTGCTCCTCATGCTCCGCTACTTAAATTGCTAACCGATGTCAATATCTTTCAGGAAAAACTTGAGAATGCAAGTAACTTTTCCTCTGCATTAACTTCATCGCTCAACTTGATTTTACAAGAGTTCTATGAGCATCTAAATATTGTAGGTGTCTCTGCAATACAGGGTACTGGTATTGGCGATTTCGTTAATGTTTTGCAGGGTTTGTAGCGAAAAAGTGAGTGTGATAGATTGGAACTGCACTCTGGTCCATCAAGTGTCTTTACGCTCAACTTCAGCATAAAATTCAAGAAGTGCATCAAGATAACCAGGTTGGATAATCAAATCGTTATGGTCGCCAAATTCAAACGCTATAAATTTTTTGTGACGACAAGACACTGCTTCGAACAATTTCGTCCCACACCAGAGTGGCACTATCCGATCAGCCTTCCCGTGCAGGCTGAGGAAGTTGATATCTTCATCCAGCTCCTGAGCGCCTTGAATGGTAAGGTTCCATTTGTCGCGTAATAATAATTTAACTGGTACGAAAGGTAGCATAGAACGTGCTAAATCATAACACGAGCACAATCCGCCCTCTACGACGATTCCATCGACCCGAACTTCGACTGCCATTTTGAGCAGAGCACTCAGGCCCACAGCACTACCGATGCTTTCCAGGTGTAGAACAAGCTTTTGTGAATTTCGTTTCGCATTCGTGTATGCCCACGTTATGGCTGCCACCGCGTCTTTAATCAGACCATCCTCTGAGATACGACCAGGATTCCCACCAAAACCTCGGTAATCAAAAAGTGCGACAGAACAGCTTGTCCGTTTCACGATTTCATTCGCCCAGTATAGACGGTGAAATCGATTTCCTGCGTTTCCGTGCAAATGCAGTATCAACACTGGTGAAGACTTCTGTCGCCATAACCAGCCTTTCAGTTTCAGCCCGTCAATCACGTGCACTTCAAACTCCTCGACACGACGGAAAGCGGTTGGAAGGCTATCTAGAGTTGGCACTTCTGCAGTGGGGAAGTACTGAAGCTTCCGTTGAAAGAGACAAAGAGCACCTAAAATAGCTGCATATGAGCACGACAGTATCAGTAGACTCTTATTCGCGATGTCTGTAACCAAACGTATCATTCTTGCACTGCAACTGCGACGTGTCGGCTGTACGTATCTCGCGTTCGCGTCGTTTCTTTTATTTGGTTACTGGACGAAAAAAACAAGATCGAGATTCATATAACCTATACTGTAAACCTATCTCTTTGTTACTTCGTACACCGTCGTGACGGATTTCGGCTCGCCGCGACTCTCTTTCTGAGTTACTTGCCAGAGCTGTTCGCCCGTGACGAATCCTAATAGTGAGAGTATACTCCATTCATGAACTTTGATGATACAAATACAACCTTTAAGATTTTTAGTGGTGGCGCACGCACATCAAACTCTTGGGGAAAAACAGACAACAAAAACAAGGAACGCACACGTTCGCTAAGTCATGAGGAAAGAGATGCTACGGAAGAGGCATTGATGGAAAGAGTTCGCAGCGTTGCCGTTGATGCGTCCGCGCTGTGTGCTGCGGCACCAGCTCTACAACACAGTACACAAGGGGACAGCCTGACTTCTTGACGAGAACTCGAGTGTTCAGTTTAGTGGCAAAGTTGTACACAGTCAAGGTGGGTATAAGGTAGACTCATGAAAGAAACAAATCGCAGGGACCTCACGTGGGACATACCACTGAACGTCAACAGTACACGGCGCCATCCGCGCCCATGGCGTGGTCAATCACTTTTACACGCTGCATCGTCGGCACTATTTCGTAGTTTCAACTCACTCTCAAAGCGATTAACTTTGCTCCCAAACTGTAGCGCGCATTTGGGCCTTCTCGAAGTATGCAATAAGCCGAGGTGGCACGCTGTCTTTCGAAGGATAAGCTTATCGCCCTGACCTGGTGGAAGACTAAAGTTGAATACACCGCGAAAAGAACTGGTTGTTACCGAACGCACAAGCTCTTCATCAAGGAAAGGATACCTACCCTCTCGACCTGAATCTGACACAACGCGATCATCTCTTCCCAGATTTCTAATCCATAGACGGTCTATATCCAATTTAATTTCTCTCGCAAGAGAGATCATCCCACCTTGCTCAAAAGCAGTTCTATGTCTACGATACCCACCAAGGACTTCATCAGCACCGTGACCCAAGAGAACAACTCTTGCGTCCGATATGTAATTCCTAGATATTTCAATTGGTCCATGTACGTTGTAGAGCGTAGCGGTTCCTTTCGCTCGCGACGCAAACCATAGGGCCACTCCAATGTTGTAAGCCATGGTGCTATTTTGTGGTTGAATGAGTGAACGAATGTGGTAGAAATGCCTGAGAACCTCTTCCACACTCACGTCTGCCTCGATAAATCGCCATACTCTGCCAGGTGAAATCGACCTTAGCTCTGTTAAAGCATCCTTAGCAGCTAATCGATCCGGAGAGGTTCCATCTCGAAAACAGACGCTGCAAAGGTCGATGACTTCACCGGCAGGGACATGTCTGTGAGCCAACGACGCGATGGTTGTGCTGTCGAGCCCCCCTGAGAAGAGAACAAGAACCTGAGCCATCTTATCATGTGGGGGTGCGCATAACTCCTTCCGAGAGTTCATCGTTACCCTGATTTCCATTGAACGATCGAGCAACCGCATGAACGAACGCAGTGAGCACTTGCTGTGCAGGCTTGAGAGAAAGGTTGGTAGCTGCCTACATTCTTCACCGAGCATCCCGCATGTAGTGGCGACGTTATGCTTCCAGTCTAGCTTTATCACTTCTAGCGTTGGGGCTCTTAGGTCTATGCGGTGCACACCGCAACCAATCTCGGTCCAAAACTTCACGCTGCAGTGTTTGGATGCGCCAGTCGAGCATACAATCAAGCGCCTATCATGGTGATCAGGGATGTGTAGCAAAAGACTTCTCCTTCCAAAGATATCTTTTCCGATCAAAATATTCTCGTTTTTCATATCAAAATATACAATCGCCCAAGGACCCCGCACGCCAGACAAAAGTTCTATCTTCGAGCTTTCTTCTTTGGCATCACCCAGTGCTCGAAATAAGAGTGCTGCGTCACGTTGAGTAGAGTCTTGATAAGGTAGACCACTATAAATTTCACCATTGAATGCCATCGCACAATCATTAGCTACCATCAAAGGGCTGTCTACCATCTCTTCGCCTCTGAGCTGCAATATCGCAGCTGTTAAGCGAATACAAAACTTGTGGCTGGCGTGATTGAACGTGGCACACGCGTCAGGTCCTCGACGGGATAAAGCACAGCTGAGTCCAATATCTATGTCGGACGTACAGTCTACCATAGAAGCTAGTGGTTTCACGTCCGACAAACGATAACTCGAACTACTTTCTTCAACGACTAGAACGACACCGCACATCTTCAGTAAACTTGTTTAACTTGTTTGAGCAGTGACGCCCTCTGTCTGGTGTCTACCGTGCCCTGGAAACAAAATACAACGACAAAAGCCGTTCATCATAACTCCTCCGATAGCGTTGTCATCACTAACGCTACGTTCTTGCGCGACAGTCGTGCGAGCTAAGCGGAAACGGCGGGATTCCAAATCTTCCTATGATACCGTGATGCAGTTTTACGTACAAATGATACCACGGTACAAGTACAGTATTCAGTCGCATGTATTCCACAGTATTAGCGACAAATACAGACATACTGACCAGACAACCTACTCAAAACGTTCACAACTTTTCTTCACTGCTTCTTCCAATACGACCGTCACGGGGGCCGCATTATTCGCACAAAGTTTCACGTCATATTCTCCTCAAATTTTACCGACTCAGTGCCATCTATGCCCTGTCGGCTTACGCCCACGAGACAGTTTGAGCGACTTGTCTGTTTGAGAAACGTTTCTCAAACAACGCGGCGAAGAGGGCATCGCCAAGTTCTCCGAATGTATCGTTGGAAAGTGCAATACATACGTACTTAATGCTCTCTGACGTCACTTGCAGTTCTCGTCAAGCGCTTGACACAGCTTACAAGGTAAGTTCCGTCTTCTTGACAAACAGTTCGAGATAAATGTTTTCCAGGTCAGCCTTTGCGTAGAAGGGAACATCAGTTCAGGCAAAAGTACATTTTTGTCAGAGGTGCTCTCAAGCGCCTCACGCCTAGAAGTATGTGATTCGGTTTGTTATACTCTCTACTCATTTGGTGAATATAGGATCTGGTGTACACTGTCCCAGAACCGGTTCAAAGTTGGCAAAGCGTGCCGCGAAAAAGTGCAAGCAATCCTCCTCATAACTTGCTCAAAGAATTTTACACCAATCCAGAAAGATATGCATATGTGTTCCAGAATTATGTTTTTATGACTCGGTATTTGCAAGAGCGACAAAGCGCAGGAACATCGAAACTACTAAGAATAACTGAACGCAGTGTTTTTTCTGACCGAAACGTATTTGTCGAGTCAGTGCACGAACAAGGCTGGTTATCCGAGCTTGAGGCTGATCTCTACAACGCTTGGTTGTATCCCATGATAAATGTGCGTGAAGTAGATTTGAGTTTCTCTATCAAGTGCACTGACGTGTAGCTGAAGGCCTTACCCTCCCTGATTCCAGATGGGTTTATATATTTGAGAGTTGAGCCAGATGTGTGCATGGAGCGGCTTCAGCGGCGGGCGCGTGGTGAGGAGCTTAACATCACACTCGAGTACCTTGAATCACTACACTACAAACATGAAAAGTGGCTGTTACAAGTATTACGAAATTGTTAAGTTGAAATTGAGGTTAATGACATTCCCAACCAGGATGTGAGAGCGCTCACGGTCGGGAAAAAACATCAGGAGACCTTAACGATAGGTTTTGTGACAGACCACATGTGTAGTCAATTTAAAAAGGTATGTCAGTATCGAGCTTTTGACACAAAAGCATGAACTCACCATGTTTGGTTGCGCCTTGGATCGGGAAATATGTAGAAGCCAGTACTAATTCTAGAATTTGGGCACGATGTCGACTTTTCATCAGACGACAAAACTGTGGAACAGCTTGGCAAGAAAGTCAGGGCATTTTACGATTACATTTCTGACGAATAACTCGACGTAGCCTAATATTGTAAATGTAACTACTTCTTCAGAGTATTACTCGCGTACATCTGTGTAATAGCTCAATTTGTCGAAGTTGAGGTACTGGTACGTGTCAGTACTGTTCGTAAGCACTTCAACATGGCTCAAGTATTCTTCCTTTGATGGTATTCGGCCTAGAATCGCGCAAACAGCAGAAAGTTCTGCAGATGCTAGATAAACATTTGCACCTTTACCAAGACGATTGGGAAAGTTCCGAGTACTTGTAGAAACTACTGTGCTCTTTTCAGCAACTCTCGCTTGGTTTCCCATACACAAAGAGCACCCTGGCATCTCTGTCCTCGCGCCTACCGTAGCAAAAGTGCTGTAATGTCCTTCAACTTTCAGCTGCAATTCGTCCATCTTTGTTGGGGGTGCCACCCAAAGTCGAGTGGGAAGCTGACTGAGATTATCGTTCAAAAGCTTTGCCGCAGCTCTGAAATGACCAATGTTCGTCATGCAAGAGCCTATGAACACCTCGTCAACTTTATCACCAACTACAGAAGAAAGTGTACGTGCGTCATCTGGATCATTCGGTGCACATAATATAGGTTCTGTGATTGCGTTCAAATCAATTTCGATCGTCGCAGCGTACTCAGCATCATCATCAGCCCGTAAAAGCTCTGGGGCAGCGAGCCATTGTTGCATCGCGAGGATTCTGCGCTCGAGAGTACGAACCTCACCATAATCATTGGCTATCATCCACTTAAGAAGAGCAACGTTACTAGTAAGATACTCCTTTACGCTTGCTTCGTCGAGCTTAATTGTACAGCCAGCCGCACTTCTTTCAGCACTAGCGTCTGATAGTTCAAATGCTTGTTCACACTTCAGATGCTCAAGACCTTCAATTTCCAAAATACGCCCACTAAAGGCGTTGACTTTGTCTTCTTTTGCGACTGTAAGTAATCCATCTTCAATTGCCTGCAGTGGAATAGCGTGGACAAGATCCCGCAAAGTAATACCTGGCTGTAGATGCCCAGTGAAACGAACAAGTACTGATTCTGGCATGTCGAGAGGAATAACTCCAGTGGCAGCACCGAATGCTACTAAACCAGAGCCAGCTGGAAACGAAATCCCAATCGGGAATCGAGTGTGCGAGTCGCCACCTGTACCTACTGTATCAGGTAAGAGCATACGATTCAGCCAGCTGTGTATGACCCCATCTCCTGGTCTAAGCGATACACCGCCACGGTTGCGAATAAAAGTGGGGAGAGTGTGGTGAGTGTCAACATCAACAGGCTTGGGATATGCAGCCGTATGGCAAAAAGACTGCATGACTAAATCGGCGGTGAAACCAAGACAAGCCAGATCCTTCAACTCGTCACGTGTCATAGGACCAGTCGTATCTTGACTCCCCACAGTCGTTACACGAGGTTCGCAGTATGTGCCGGGAAGTATCCCAGCCACACCACATGCCTTCCCCACCATCTTCTGTGCGAGTGTAAACCCCTTAGAACGTGATTTAGAGACCTGGGGCACTTGAAATACTTCAGAAGGCTCTAGACCCAATGCATTTCTAGCTTTATCAGTCAACGATCGACCAATAATGAGTGGGATGCGCCCACCAGCCTGAATTTCATCCAATAGCACAGGACTCTTCAGGGAAAAAGTTGTGATAACCTCATTTGTGCCATGTTTCTTGACTAAACCCTCATACGGGAATATATCTATGACATCACCCATGTGTATATTCTTCACGTCCATCTCGATAGGGAATGCCCCACTGTCCTCCATTGTGTTGAAGAAAATTGGAGCAATTTTACCACCGATGCATACTCCTCCAGTGCGTTTATTGGGAACGTTCGGAATGTCAATACCCATGTGCCACAAGACAGAATTCGTTGCAGACTTACGTGACGAACCAGTCCCAACGACGTCGCCAACATACGCCAGTGGATATCCAAGTTTTTTGAGTTCGTCGATTTGAGAAATCGGGTTTTGAATTCCTTCACGCGGTGATTTGAGCATCGCAAGGGCGTGCAGAGGAATATCGGGGCGACTCCATGCATCTTGAGCGGGCGAAAGATCATCGGTATTTGTTTCACCTGGCACTTTGAACACTGTTACAGTGATTTTTGATGGTGGTGGGCTCTTCTTTGTGAACCATTCTGCGTCCGCCCAACTCTGCACTACTTGCATGGCATACTTATTTGCTTTATCTGCTTTCTCTTGAACATCGTAAAATGCATCGAATATCAACAGGGTGTCAGAAAGAGCGGCAGCGGCAATGCGACCCAAGTCGTCATAATCAAGTGCATCAATAAGAGGCGAGATGTTGTATCCACCCTGCATGGTGCCAAGGATACGGACGGCATCTTCCCGCGATACTAACGGGCTCACAGTCTTGCCTTTGCTTACACTTGCAAGCCAACCTGCCTTAACATATGCCGCTTCATCGACACCAGGTGAAATGCAGTTTACTAGCATATCATATATGCGGTCTTCTTCTTCGCTGATCGGTGCTTCCAGCAAGGCAATCAGTTCTGATACTTGCTTCGCAGAGAGAGGTTTTGCGGGTATACCGAGTTGGGCCCTGTCGTTTTTATGCTGTTCATACTCATCTAGAATCCCCCTTGTACCGACGCATGCGCTACGGCTCGACTGCACGTTGATAACCGGTATTACGCCTGTACTTCGTGTACGCAACAACGGCAACAGAGTTGTTGAGCTGTCCGCTAAGTCTGACGTACACCGTGCGAGCCGGCAGCCGAGTAGCCCGAAACTTCGCACTCTCACAAGTGATTGAAGCGTACGGTGCGCTGATCGTACATTCATCGGGTTCGGGTCGCGAGTTATGGAAAATTCCGCGTGCGAACTGGTGCAGCTGAATAAAAAAACTGTGATCGACCGAGTGCTGCGCCACACCTGTGGCTGAGAGATATTGACACATGAGATGAACCCAATCCTGTATTATAGTGTTGTCAACGCTTATTATACACCATCGCAAAACGGCGAAAGTCTAAATTGAGAAACCTTGGGTTTATAAGTCGCGATGGATGCCGTGCGTGCTTGTCCGATGCTTATTCATACGCGCTAAGTCTATATGTAGGTCTAGGTCATGTAGTGTAGACATAGGCGTTAGAACCACTATAATACGGGATTGGGTTCATTCTCTATATGTCGGCGAACGTATGATATCAGTATGTATTACTTTCTGGAAACCTTGGGGCGTGGAACCACGCCCCAAGGTTTCTCAGCAATATGCGATAAAAAAACTACGTAATCTGGCGTAGTACCGTGTAATATTACACTATATATAGGTATATAAAACAAAATGTCTAAACATTACTTAGCCGATTGTCGCTTCTTCTTTGCACTGAGCTGCTCATCGAATCCGCCTGGGGAAGCCATGTGTAATTTGGCCATCTTTCTAGAAGCAAAAACTTCTCCCACCAACTTATTAACATCTGCTTCTTGCACATGAAATTCTTCGAGTTCGTGCCCAAGGTGTTTTTCTATTTTCTTGATTTTTCCTACATCATACTGCGTGACGAGCGATATAGCTTGACCAGTCGCGTGAAATCGAGCAGTTCGACCGATTCGGTGAATGTACTGACGAGGATCTGAGGGTATATCGTAGTTGACCACCAATTCAACGTCAGGCAAGTCAAGTCCTCGCGCCGCAACATCTGTCGCGACTAAAATCTTCACCATTGTACTCTTAAAAGCGTTCAATGTGGAGTGTCGATCTCTCTGTTTCTTCGCTGCATGTAGAGAACATGCAGCTATACCGAGATTATGAAGCATATGCGATACCATCTCACACTTCTGAACTGTAGGGCAAAATATCATGGCGCGTGTGGACTTGCTTGACACAAGTTCTCTCAACACGTGAACCAAGTACGTATCCTTGACTTTTTCGGGCATGAAACAGTAGTATTGCGCGCACCCGGTGGGCGTCGTTAATTCACCTTTTTCTTCATAGTAGAAAGCACGTTGACCGAGGAGTGGCTTGAGTGCTATAACGCTTGGTGTTATGGTGGCAGAAAACATCAGAGTCTGGCGCTTCTGTGGCAAATTTGTCAACAGATATCGGAGCTCAGCCTCAAAGGAGGAATCTAGAAGTCTATCCGCCTCGTCTAAAATCAAGAACTTGAGTCTCTGAAAGCATTCTATGGTATCAGAGGAGTGCATGAAGTGCTCTAGTAAACGTCCAGGCGTTGCGACAACAATATGCGGACGTTTCGATAGTGAGCTGGCCTGTCGAAGTAGGTCCTCACCACCAATTACCACTTCACACCTGAGAGACATTCCGACGCTGAAAACTGCAAACTGTTCAGCTATCTGATAGGCCAGTTCCCGCGTAGGGCTAAGGCAGAGCGCAAAGACGCCATGTGGGTCTACACTCAATACGTGCACAACGGGCAGGGCAAAGGCAGCTGTTTTTCCACTTCCTGTGTTGGCAATGCCGATGACATCCCTTCCCTGAAGGATCGGCGGGATGCAAGACTTTTGCACAGAACTAGGCTCTGTAAAACCTAGCTGCCGAATATTACGTAGCAGTACGCCGCTTAAACCAAGCTTGTCGAAAGAGGTCATTTCAAAGAGCTTAAACAGTGCTTGTCCAGTCACACTTGAAGTTCAAAGTGCATTCGCAACTTCATCACGTAGTTTCATCACGAAGGATAGTACAGCGTACGATTCATACTTTGACGCTGAATCGTTTCACTTGGAAGGAAGAGCTCCTGCGTCTCTGTGGTAACCAGCTACGCAGAAATCGAGAACGGCCCTCGTGCCGCCTTTATCAAATCTAGGGTTTAGAACGGGTCCTATTGGTTACATTTCTTTCCATACTGATGCGACATCTACACGCTATATATTGTATATCCGTATATTGAATGTGTAATATATCGGATCATTTACACACAATGCACGCTTCGTAGCCTACCATTTTGTACTTATGTCCGTCCACTCGCAGTCAAGTCGGCTGGCGTCGCTTTTTTTGTTTCTCTCGCAAAGAAAGTCGACGCGCGCGCGAGAGTCTCGCTTGTGCAGAAGACCATCTGTGTAGGCGATATCATATCGCGCTCGACTTGACGTCGCGTACGCTAGTCGAGATGGGAGGCTCACGTGGCCGTGCCTGGATAGACGACCATGGTGACGGCGGTTTCTGCGGAAATTTTGCGAACAAGCGACGGGTGGAGGCAGTTGAGTTTGCGGGTTCTGAATTGGCTCTTTCTCAGCCAGACGAAGAATCTATTTCCTTCATCGGGTCGAAAGTAGTCAAGCGTTGGTCCGATGGTACCCATACCAGCACCGGTCGTGCTTTCCCAGAAGTTGGAAACTCCGCAGTTCGTGTAGGGCTGGAAGCTCGGCGCAACCTGAATCTTCTTGATTTTACGAGGGTGAAAGATTTTGATTTTGACGGCCCCCCTGAGAGTGCAGCTATTTGTGTGCATTTTCACCACAAACGTGAGTTGGCCTTGAGTGCTAGTGCCGACTCTCGGGTGAATATATTTAGGGTGGACGGTAAAAACAACAAGCTGTTTCAGACACTGTCGATAGAAAATGTATCAATTAAGAACGTAGAATTCAGCAGGAGTAGCGATTACACTATTATATGCGGCAAAGGGAACTTATTATTGGGCCATCTTGAGAGAAACACCGTTGAGAGGGTCCACATGCGTAGAGAGACGCTCGTCCGCGGTACCTTTGCTCAAGCTCCAGGCACAGACTTGTTAGGTATTCCAGGATCATCCGAAGTGAATATAATTTCACAAACGAGCCGCACGTGTGTTATGAAACTCAATACTACTGGTACGTCGGTTCGTGCATGTGTATTTTCACGCGCCGGGATGGAGATAATCGGCGTCACAGATGATGGATTGCTTTATTGTTGGGATGTTCGCATGCAGCGTTGTCTGAAAAAAGCAGCTGGTTTTGATGACACAAAATGTATATGTTTGACACCTGACGGTGAGAAAATCATCACGGGGCAAGGCAATGGCATAGTCAGCGTCCATAGATTCGCAGATGTGGACTGGAGTGATCCAAATAAGAGAAGAACGCAGAGTCCAGCAAAGCGCATATCAAGTCTTTCGACATCGGTCACATCACTAAGTTCAGATCCTCATGGTGATATCATCATCATGTCGTCATCATTCAAGAAGAACGCTTTACGAGCCTTCCACGTCCCTACGTTATCGATGGTCAAAGCTTGGCCAACTAGCTCAACCCCTTTACACTACGTCTCGTCGACAGCTTTCAACAACGATGGCACACTTCTGGCCGTCGCGAATGCGAGGGGTCGCATACTCACGTATCGAGTTTGCTCTCGGCAAACAAATGCATGAAACGCTCGAAGCTAGCGACGTGATGATTCTAAAGTAGCAAGTCGATTTTAAGTGCGCACAGGCCCGGTAGACTTTTTCGTGCTGAAAGTTTCCTTAACATATTTTGCGGCTTGTAGTTCTACGTGGACACCTCGATAACCAGTTCAAACGAGTCGATGAAATGTACAAGGACTGTTGAAGCCGGTGTAATCGCTGCCGGGCCAATGTTGTACGATACTGAGTGATGACATTATTGAATTTTTTCGCCTGCATATCGAGCGTCAGGGCGTGGGCCCTCTTCTCACAAGCACTTAACTGCACTTGGCGCCGTTGGAGCAGTGACTAACTCCATGGTCAATCGAAGGTGGTAACGTGGCAAACTAGTTATATTCGAGTTCCTTAATGTGCTTAAAATCGCCAAAAGTACTGAACATGAATATTGCTAGACCCAACATTCGGTGTTTTCATATCTTCTTACCTTCGCTGCAAGTAAATGTTTCAAAATGTACAACTCTGCCTCCTCCGTCGGCGTTTTCTTAGTAGTACTCGAGTTCGACATGTATCTTCTTCTTCGCCGTCTATGATATGATGGTCCGAATCTCACGATGCCGTTCGCGCGGGAAGAGCGCGCGTGAAGATGACGCTGTCAGGTTAGCTTACATTTTCTACAGTTCTACCAGTTAGCTCGGACAGATAAAAAAAACGTGACAATTCTCGAACTCTTCATCTCTTCCCGAACAGCCTTCAGACTCGCGCATCTCAAGCGCGCACCGATAAAACATGCACTAGAGTGCGTAAGAATCGAATGGTGGACCAATGTACTACAGAAAATAAGAGCGTTCAGTTAGACCAGTTGCAGCGGCGGTACCGTTCACAAATACGACGGATAAAACAGTTACAAAGCAGCGGAGCGGAGAAAGTTCAGTTGCGCAACGCAGCAACAGTTCTTCGTTCGATTAAAGATGATATTCGCTTAGAGCACAAAAACAGGACGCGCCGGAAGGTCGTTGACAACTGTGCAAATCTCTATCCACGGGCGTGCAGTATACCTACAGATGACGAGGGCTTTGTAACGTCCTTTCCTGCTGGACAAGTACTCAGTGGTCCAGAGACGGACAAACACGAACTCTTGGATTTTTTTAAAACGTACGGGTTCGTAATCTTTCGCGATATCATCGGTCCTGAAGAGTGCGAAGAAACTGCAAAAGAAATTTGGGACCACTTGGAGGCCAGGAATCCCAGTCTTCAACGTGGCGTCCCACACACTTATTCAGTGTTATCTTCCAAGACCTATGGCCTTGCACCCGAACCAGCACTATTCACAGCACAGATGATAAGAAACAGATGTAACGAGTATGTGGTCAAGGCACTGCGACTTTTATTGGGGCACGCGGATATATTATTGTCACATGACCGCTGGTGCTTCTACAGACCAACAAAAAGTATAAGTATAAAAAATAGCCAACACTTCATGGACATGCCCACCTGGAAAACACCGAGTAATCTTCACTTGGATTTGAATCCTTGGATGTATATAAATGGGAATGTACCTTCACAGACGCTGGACTACAAAAACTTGCGCGATTTTAGCAAAGAGATGAACAGTGTTACACAGGTAACTGGGCCACACCTACAAGGGATTCTATCGATCACGGAGAACAAAAACGAAGATGGCGGCACGGTGCTCGTTCCTGGCTTCCATAGCGTGTTTTCAGATTGGGTCGAACATTTGGGGGCCATGAACAAATATACGAACCACAACGATTCCAGTACAAATAGGCTCGTGTGGCGAGGTCACGGTGCAGGGAGCTTCAAGTTTGCGGCTGTGGACCCTATTCACAATTTGAAACGCAGAATTTCACTTCGGGCTGGTAGCTTTTTAGTCTGGGATCAGCGCATTGTTCACGGTTCCGTACCAAATAATAGCTCCAACCCTCGAATGGCACAATTTATCAAGGCCTTTAAAAGTCACGGGATATCCAAACAGCAGTTCTACGCGAGATCTAAAGCTATCCACAAGCACATGAAAGTAGCAAGAACGCTGAAATTAGATACGCTGACGAGCGACTCACGTCGAGTGTTAGGTCTCGACCCTCATCTTAACAAACTAAACGGTACCAGCGGAGTCAGTATGTAAGCTCCAGTTGTTCAAGAGTTCGTGATTTCGTTGCTTATGCAACATCAGTAAGTCTAACGCAATAAGTAAACTGCCCTGTATGGTTGCTTTCTCGTGTGAAAACAACTGAGACGCTTCGTCGTAACCACTCTGCAATCGTTCCATCACAGTTGATACATGTGACGGATTTGCATCATGAGTGATCAACTGAACTTGTTTCTCTATTTCACGAAGATTTTGAACAAGTCCCTGTATTTCGTCATCACAGCGTTGGCGCTCTTGCTGATAATGAACGTCTGCTTTGTGAAGTTGCTTCTGAAGTGAAACGCACTCGGAAATTTGTTTCTCTTTCACTGCCGAGTTAAATTGTACTGTGCTTTCCGTATTTCTTAGTCTGTCGAGCGTGGCAATATTCCTGGCTCTTATTCGCGATAACTCACTTTCCAACAAAGCACGAAACTCACGAAAATTCTCACTATTCTCTTTCTCATGCATGCCAAAATTTTCCAAAACCTGCAACAGTTTTCCTTCATTCAAAACACCTCTTCTCGACCACGGGAGTCCTAAAGTAGCCAACAGTCCAACATATTCCTCATATTGCTTCTCTAGTGATTCTTTTAAGTCAGCAAGTGGCGCACTATATATAGAGATGGATGACTCAATATTCACAAGAGAGTCTGAGTCTGACTCTACTTGTTTAAGCACAGGTCGATTTTGCGTTTGTCGGTCCACAGAAATATGAATCTTTTTGCGATAGTCCTGCAAGCTATTCTGGAGGCCACTATAGAGTCGCTGTTGGATGGAAATGCGTGATGGAGTCGTATCTAGGCGCTCAAGTGCAGCTATCTTTCGCTGTTTTAAGTTCCTCAGTGTTGTTATGAAGCTCCGTTTAGTGGCAGTGTATTGTTGCAACTCTACCTTTCTCTTTGAAACGGCATATTTCAAACCTTGCAAACGATTGTTTGCTATGTGCACTTGCTCCTTCGATAGTGGTGACCGACAAAGAAAACGCTCAGCAGTTTTGAGCTCGTACACTTCCACACCTCGCAGAAAATCCTGATATAGCGCCTTTGTCTGTAAATAAAGTAACCTCCCTTTGTTCTCGCTTGTCTCACTTTTCATTTCGTGGTTATCCTCGTATACGAATAAATAAATTAGCCACGTTAAGAAAGGTATCACGTGCTGTTCTGAACTGTATTTCTTTCCAAGCGCCGTAGTATTGACTGGAAAAGGATATTTTAAACACTTGAGCGCAAATTTAAAATGTTCAACTCTATCTGCACCTACGTCGTTTTCTACCAGTTTTAGAACAAACAAAACGACGGAATCTATGTCTCCTGGAACAGCAGTGTTCCAAAATTCTTGCTCCGGTATGTGGAAGGGACAACTCCGCTCGGTAAGGAAGACATTCAGGTTCTCCTGGCACGCTCTAGCATACTCTCGTTCGTGAAATGGCCTCGGATCAGTCTTCATTGTTCGATAACCAAATGACAGATTAGATTATGATGCAGATGTTACTATTGTGTTCTAGTGGCTACCCGATGGTGGGCGTTGTTGTTCCGACTTCAGCTAGCACGCCTCTGGACGCTCAACGGCACAAAAACTGTGCCGAAGCGTTTTTAGCTGGATTCGCCGAAACGGAGAATACATAGACCGTAATTCCTCGCAATATACGAAGTCAATAGTCAAGGGCTTTCAACCCTATATACAGTCCGATTTTCACTATCACATGCTGCGTTGCAACGTTGATATGCTTAAGCTTTATACAGTTAGGGCTGACATTCACTGACGGCGACGGACATCTTGCACACGTAAATGGTCAATACTGTATCTGGCAATTCAATTTCAAAGAGTTCAGCCTCCGGGAAGATGTATACGCGCGCGACTC
>Ga0181597_10001633_pt1 | contig 25020 bp, 22 predicted proteins | sample 041ome_5_FD_148647 | JGI IMG/M metagenome (GOLD analysis project Ga0181597, IMG submission 148647) | Coastal salt marsh microbial communities from the Groves Creek Marsh, Skidaway Island, Georgia - 041403US metaG (spades assembly) | ecosystem: Environmental > Aquatic > Marine > Intertidal zone...
GCGGCGTCTCCTTTCGCACTTTTGTCTTTCCTCGGCGAAGATGCGGTGATGGAATTGCGGGTTGATAAGCTCGTCGGCGACAATAATATCGAGATGGATGAAGCGCGCCTGCGCGTGGTGCGCGAAAAAGGCCTGCACGAGAAATTGGCGTTTCAGGGTGTCTTCAAAGACGGCTCGGACATGCTGATGGATATTGCGCGCGAGACGGATACTGAGCGTCAATTTTTAATCCAAGCCGAACGCGCCGGCAATTTGTTCCGCATGTTCGATTGGGCCGAAGAGATCTATGGCGGCAATCTGGTGATACATGGCAGGCTCTATGATGATGGCATGCTTCTTGACGGGCGGCAGCGCGAATTGAGCGGGCGCATGACGATGACCGATTATCGTGCGCGTAATGTGCCGGTGCTGGCTTCTATTGTTTCGCTTGCCTCTTTGCGCGGTATCGCTGACACGCTGTCGGGCGACGGCATAAAATTCAAAAAAGCGCAGGGCAATTTTTCTTTGGGTGGCGGTCGCCTGACCATCAAAGATGGCCGCATGCACGGGCCGGCAGTCGGCATTACCGTGCAGGGCGATTACGATCTAAGTCGAGGCGATGTCGATATGGGCGGTACGGTTATACCGTCTTACACGCTGAACAGTTTTTTCGGCAAAATACCGATTGTCGGGCAGGTGCTGTCGGGTCGAAAGGGCGAGGGCATTCTTGGTATTGGCTACCGCGTGTCGGGTAAGGCGGGAGAGGCCAATGTGCTGGTCAATCCGCTTTCGGTTTTAACACCCGGCTTCTTGCGCCGCGTTTTCGAGATTGGTATCGGCCTCGGAGATGAAGAAGGCAGTGACACCCTACCTGAATTGGATGAGCCGGGGCTCAGTGAATAGCCCTAGACCGGCTTCAACAAGACGTGGCGTTTTTTGCCGAAGGACAGTTTAACGCTGCCATTTTGGATATCCGCTTCGGTAAGAGTTACGCCAATATCGTTCTGTGCCGCGTCGTTTACTTTGGCACCGCCGCCTTGAACCAGACGCCGCGCTTCGCCATTTGATTTGGCCAGTCCGGCCAGCACAAAAGCTTCCAACAGGCCGAGGCCGTCTTTCAGTTTCGCCGCTTCAATCTCAACACTGGGCAGGTCGGCGCTGGTGCCGCCGCCTTCAAATGTCTCCGTTGCGGTCGCTTCGGCTTTCGCCGCCGCATCGCGGCCATGGCACATGGCGGTGGCTTCCGTCGCAAGAATTTTTTTGGCGTCGTTGAGCTCGGCCCCTTCGAGCCCCTCAAGGCGGGTGATTTCATCCAGCGGTAATTCGGTGAACAAGCGTAGGAAGCGGCCGACATCGGCGTCTTCCGTATTGCGCCAAAATTGCCAGTAATCGTAAATCGGCAGCATATCGTCATTGAGCCAGACCGCACCTTGCGCCGTCTTGCCCATTTTCGCACCCGAAGAAGTTGTCAGCAGATTGGTGGTCAGGCCGAAAACGCTGTTCTGGTCGCACCGCCGCGTCAGTTCAATGCCGTTGACGATATTGCCCCATTGGTCGCTGCCGCCCATTTGCAATGTGCAATCATAGCGGCGGTTGAGCTCGAGGAAATCATAGGCTTGCAAAATCATGTAATTGAATTCGAGAAAGCTGAGCGGCTGCTCGCGGTCGAGACGCAGCTTGACGCTGTCGAAACTCATCATCCGATTGACCGAGAAATGACGACCATAATCGCGCAGGAATTCGATATAATTCAGCCCCGACAGCCATTCATCATTATCGATCATTATCGCATCGGTCGCCCCGTCGCCGAAACTCAGAAAGCGCTCAAAAGTAGCGCGGATGGTCTGCTTATTGGCGTCGATTTTATCCTGTGTCAGCAATTGGCGGCTTTCATCCTTGCCCGACGGGTCGCCGACTTTGGTGGTGCCCCCGCCAATCACCACAATCGGGCGATGGCCGGCCTGTTGCAGGCGGCGTAGCATCAAAATGGAAATCAGATTGCCGACATGCAAAGACGGCGCGGTGCAATCATAGCCGATATAGCCGGTGACGACGCCCGCATTGGCGGCGCTGTCGAGCGCTTCGCCGTCTGTGCATTGCGCGATGAAGCCGCGTTCATCGAGCGTTTTCAGAAATTCTGATGTATAACTCATGACGCTGACTGTTAAGCAAAGCGCGAAATGAAATCAAGATGGAAAGTGTGCAGGAGTGAGATGACACGCGCCGTAACCGCATTGGGACTGATGAGCGGCACCTCGCTCGACGGCATCGATCTGGCTTTGCTCAAGACCGATGGCGCGGCGGCAATCGATTTTATGCGCGATGGGTTTGTCGCTTATGCGCCCGAATTGCGGGCGCTGCTGCGCGGCGTATTGGATGCAGCCGCTAACTGGCCGACAGCGCAGCTCAAAAACCCAGATGATTGGCCGTCGCAACTGAAGGAAGCGGCGGCAGCGGTGACACAAGCGCATATTGCGGCGGTGGAAGGATTTCTAGAGCCCGACAGCGCGCTGGCGCTTATCGGTTTTCACGGCCAGACCATCAGCCACCGCCCGGCTGAGGGGTTTACCTTACAAATCGGTGACGGGCAGGCGCTGGCGGCGGCGACCGGTAGCGATGTGGTCGGGCAGTTTCGGTTGAATGATATGCGCCATGGCGGGCAGGGCGCGCCACTGGCGCCGTTGTTTCACGCCGCGCTGGCCGGTGAGGCGCGCCCGCAAGCGGTGCTCAATCTCGGCGGCGTTGGCAATATCACTTGGCTTGGTGCAGATGACGCGATGCTGGCTTTCGACACCGGCCCGGCCAATGCGTTGATCGATGACTGGGTGGGGGCGCATAGCGGGCAGGCTTATGACATTGACGGTGCGCTGGCGGCCAAAGGCAAGGTCGATGAAGCGGCTTTGGCGGCATTGATGGCGCATCCTTATTTCGACGCGCCGCCGCCCAAATCGCTTGACCGGATGGCTTTTCCGACCGACGCGGTGGGCGCGCTGGATGTTGCCGATGGCGCGGCGACGCTGACGGCTTTCACTGCCGCCAGTGTGGCGCGCGGTTTGGCGTTTTGTCCGCAACCGCCGCAGCGCTTAATTTTGTGTGGCGGCGGGCGACACAATAAGACATTGGCGGCGATGCTGGGCGCGCAGTGCGGCGTTGAGATACTTGATTGCGATGCGCTGGGGTGGCGCGGCGACGGTCTGGAAGCGCAGGCTTTTGCGTGGTTGGCGGTGCGGTCGCAAAATGCCCTGCCGCTATCACGCCCCGAGACCACCGGCGTCACCGAGCCGGTCAGTGGCGGGGTGTTGTATCAGGCGGGGTAAACTCGGCTAGCCGATTTCGCTGATGCGGCGGTCGAGATAAGCACCGACCGTATTGTCCAGCGTGTCCAAATCGTTCTCGAAGAAATGATTGGCACCTTTGATATTCTCGTAATCAATGGTGATGCCTTTTTGCGCTTGCAGCCGCTCGACCAGTTTTTCCGTATCTTCGGTCGGCACAATGCGGTCGGCGTCGCCATGCACAATCAGACCGCTGGCCGGGCAGGGCGCAAGAAACGTAAAATCGTAAAAATTGGCGGGCGGTGCCACCGAGATAAAGCCGGAGATTTCCGGTCGCCGCATTAAAAGCTGCATGCCAATCCAAGCGCCGAAACTGTAACCGGCAATCCAGCACTGGCGCGCATCGGCACTCAGCGCTTGCAGCCAGTCGAGCGCCGCGGCGGCGTCTGACAGTTCACCAATCCCTTCGTCAAATTCGCCTTGACTGCGCCCAACGCCGCGAAAATTGAAACGCAGCACCGAAAAGCCGCGATTGGCGAATTGGTGATAGAGCTGGTAGGCCACCGGATTGTTCATATTGCCGCCAAGTTGCGGCAGCGGATGCAAGATCAGCGCTATCGGCCCGCCGGCCTCTTTTTTCTGCGTAAAACGACCTTCCAGTCGCCCTTCAGGTCCGTTGAAAATCACTTCAGGCATAAGGCGCTCCCACGACGCTTAAACTTGACTAAAACGGTCGGATTTACTATATCCAGTTTGTGTGGCGTTTGTGTTACCCAAAAGCACGGGTGTTTTGCAAGAAAAATCGTAAAACATAAATAAAAACATAAGGTTACGGAAAGATGAAGATTTCGACAAGAGGCCGTTATGCGGTCATGGCTATGGCTGATATGGCACAACAAGAGAAAAACGGTGCCAGCGGGCCGGTGAGCCTTGCCGATATTAGCGAGCGGCAGGAAATCACCGTCAACTATCTAGAGCAGATTTTTGGCGATTTGCGGCGCGCCGGTTTGGTGGAGAGCCGTCGTGGCAAAATGGGCGGCTATTTGCTGGCCGCGCCGCTTGATGCCATTCGCATTGGCGATGTTATTCGCGCCGTGGACGAGCCGGTGGATGTGACGCGCTGCAAGGATGCGACGGGCTGTCTGAAGAAAAGCGGGCGCTGTCTGACGCATGATTTATGGGCGCATCTCGGCGGCACCATCCACGCGTTTTTGAACTCAATTTCGCTCGATGATTTGGTCGATGGCCGTATGCCGCGCGTGTTGGAGGCTGCTGAATGAACCGCACTTATCTCGATTATAACGCCACCGCACCGTTGCGGCCCGAGGCGCGCGACGCGCTGCTGGCGGCTTTGGATATCGGCAACCCGTCTTCGGTACACGAAGAGGGACGCCGCGCGCGTGCGTTGGTCGAGGCGGCGCGCGCCGATATTGCGGATTTGGTCGGCGCCCCCGGCGAGACGGTCATCTTTACCTCGGGCGGCACGGAAGCGTGCAATCTGGCGCTCAATCTGCGCGACGCGCCCAACGGAAAAGTCGAAAGAGTGCTGGTCAGCGCTATTGAACACAGCGCGGTTTTGACGGCTGCCAAACAGGCGGGGCAATTATTTGCAGGGCTGGCCGTCGAGGAATTGCCGGTCACCGATGCGGGTATTATCGATATGGCGGCGTTGGATGCCGCCTTGGCCGATGACACGCCGGCGCTGGTCTGCGTCATGCTGGCCAATAATGAGACCGGTGCCATTCAACCGCTGGCTGAGATTGCCGCCAAGACGCGCGCCCATGGCAGCCTACTGCTTTGTGATGCGGTGCAGGCGGCGGGTAAGATTGAGATTGATATTTTCACGCTCGGCGTCGATGCGCTGTCCCTGTCGGGGCATAAATTCGGTGCCCCGATGGGTGTCGGGGCGCTGGTGACGCGCCCCGGTGTCGTTGTACCGCCGCAATTGATTGGTGGCGGGCAGGAGCTTGGCCGTCGTGCCGGTTCGGAAAATATTTCCGGCATTGCCGCTTTCGCCGCCGCCGCCCGTGCCGCCAAGCGCGACCTTGAGACTTTTCAGGGGCTGGCCGCGTGGCGCGATGCCATGGAAGCGGCGTTGCAAGCGGCACAACCGCAAGTTGAGATTTTTGGGTGCGCTGCGCCGCGACTGGCCAATACAAGCTGCTTTTCGCTGCCCGGCCTCAATTCGGAGACGCTGGTCATGGCGCTTGATCTGGCCGGTATCTCGGTCAGCGCCGGTTCGGCGTGTTCCAGCGGCAAGGTGTCGCGCAGCCATGTGCTGGCTGCCATGGGTGTGGAAACCCATATAAGTAAGGGCGTGCTGCGGGTCAGCCTTGGCTGGCAATCCAAACAAAGCGACACGCAAAAACTGGTTGATGAATGGAGTAAGCTGGCCGGACAGGCGCTGGCGGCGGAGTAGAAAATGAGCGAAGCAAAAGCCTCAATCGATAAACAAACGGTCGACCAGGTCGCCAAATTTGGCGGTGAGCATTATAAATATGGCTTCACCACAGAGATCGATGTCGACAAAATTCCCAATGGCTTGAGCGAGGATATCATTCGTTTCATATCGGCCAAAAAAGAGGAGCCGCAATGGCTGCTCGACTGGCGTCTCGACGCTTATGAGCGTTGGAAAACAATGGATGAGCCGGACTGGGCGCATGTCGATTACCCGAAAATCGACTATCAGGATTTGTGCTATTACGCGGCTCCAAAGTCGATGGAAGACGGGCCGAAAAGCCTCGATGAGGTTGACCCGCAATTATTGGAAACCTATTCCAAGCTCGGCATTCCCCTGCAAGAGCAGGAAGTGCTGGCCGGTGTGCGCAAAGTCGCCGTCGATGCGGTGTTTGACAGCGTCTCGGTTGGCACCACGTTTCGTGAGGAGCTGGCTAAGGACGGGGTGATTTTCTGCTCGTTCTCCGAAGCCGTGCAAGAACACCCGGAACTGGTCAAAAAATATCTCGGCTCCGTGGTGCCGAAATCGGATAATTATTTCGCGGCGCTTAATTCAGCGGTCTTCTCCGATGGCTCGTTTTGTTATATCCCGCCGGGCGTCAAATGCCCGATGGAGCTGTCCACTTACTTCCGCATTAACGAGGCCAATACCGGTCAGTTCGAGCGCACTTTGGTGATTGCCGATAAAGGCTCTTATGTCAGCTATCTGGAAGGCTGCACAGCGCCGATGCGCGATGAGAACCAACTACACGCTGCGGTTGTGGAGCTGGTCGCGCTGGAGGATGCCGAGATTAAATATTCTACCGTGCAGAACTGGTATCCGGGCGACGAAAACGGCAAGGGCGGGATTTATAATTTCGTCACCAAGCGTGGCGATTGCCGCGAGGACCGGGCGCGCATTAGCTGGACACAAGTCGAGACCGGCTCGGCCGTGACGTGGAAATATCCAAGCTGCATTTTGCGCGGCGATAACAGCTCGGGCGAGTTTTATTCGATCGCCATTTCAAACAATATGCAGCAGGTCGATAGCGGCACCAAAATGCTGCATTTGGGCAAAAACACCTCCAGCAAAATTATCTCGAAAGGCATTTCGGCGGGGCGCTCGTCCAACGCTTATCGCGGCCAGGTGAATGTGCACCCCAAAGCCGCGGGCGCGCGCAATTTCACCCAATGCGACAGTCTGCTGATTGGTGATAAATGCGCCGCCCATACAGTACCTTATATCGAAGCGAAAAACCTTTCAGCCGTGCTGGAGCACGAGGCGACAACCTCGAAAATCAGCGATGATCAGCTGTTTTTCTGCCAGCAAAGGGGCCTCGATGCCGAGGAAGCCGTGGCGCTTATCGTCAATGGTTTCTGCCGCGATGTATTGCAAAACCTGCCGATGGAATTTGCCGTGGAAGCGCAAAAACTGGTTGGCATTTCACTGGAAGGAAGTGTCGGATGAGTGCGCTGCTTGATATTCAAAACCTGCATGCCGGTGTCGAAGGCACACCGATTTTGAACGGCTTGTCGCTGAGCATTCGGCCCGGTGAGGTGCATGCGATTATGGGGCCGAACGGCTCGGGTAAATCGACCCTGTCATATGTGCTGGCCGGCAAGGATGGCTATAATGTGAGCCAAGGCGAGATGCTTTTCAACGGCACTTCGCTGGCCGATATGGCGCCGGAAGAACGCGCCATTGCGGGTTTGTTTCTGGCGTTTCAATACCCGTTGGAAATCCCCGGCGTCACCAATATGACGTTTTTGAAAACTTCGCTGAATGCCATTCGGCGCGGTCGCGGCGAAGACGAGATGGACGCTGCCAGTTTTCTTCGCTTGGCACGCGAGAAGTCTCGCGCTCTTGGTATGAATGACGACATGCTGAAGCGACAATTGAATGTCGGTTTTTCCGGCGGCGAGAAAAAGCGCAATGAGATTTTGCAAATGGCGATGCTGGAACCGAAGCTGGCAATTCTTGATGAGACCGATAGCGGCCTCGATATTGACGCGCTGAAAACCGTCGCCGATGGGGTCAATGCGCTACGCGCGCCCGACCGCGGCATGCTGGTCATCACCCATTACCAAAGGCTGCTCGATTTCATCAAACCCGATGTCGTGCATGTCATGGCCGACGGCAAGATTGTCAAATCGGGCGGGCCGGAATTGGCGCTCGAGCTCGAAAAATCGGGCTATGCGGAATATATTGGAGAAGCGGTAAATGCTTGAAGCAAAAACCTATTTTGATCGCGTGAGCGATCAGCTGCCGGGCGATGTCGAGGCTCGCGCGACAGCTTTGGCGGCGGCTGAGGCGGCTGGTTTGCCGACGCGTCGGCAAGAGGCATGGCACTACACCGATGTCGCGCGGCTTTTGAAAAACCCCGATAGCGCCGCCGCGCTGCCGGTCGATTTCGAGTCTCTCGACCCGCTCATGATGACCTTCACCAATGGCCGCGCCGAAGCGCTTCCCGAAGCGACGGGATTGACGCTCGCGCCGTTTGAGACGCATGCCGAGATGGCCGAGGGTGCGGTGCTGAATTACAATGCGGCGTTGGCGCAAGACGGTTTGCGGGCCGAGGTCAGTGGGGCGTTGACACAAGCCCTGGTTGTAACGACCGCGGGCGATGCGCCGACTCATTTGCACCATAAAATCACCCTCGCGCCTAACGCGAAAGCGGTGCTGGTCGACAATCATATGAGCAGCGCTTACACGAATGCGCGTTTTGATATCGCTTTGGGCGAGAGCGCTGAGCTGACGCTTATCCGTCTGCAGCAAGCGGGCTATCAAATCGGCACCTCGCATGTCACTGTGGCGGGGGACGCGCAGTTTAAATCAGTGGCGTTGGTCACCGGTGGGGCGCTGGCGCGCCACGAGGCGGCGGTGACGCTGTCGGCCCCGGGCGCGCATGCACAATTGCACAGCGCGGTTATTGGGCGTGGTAAAAATCATGCCGATTTCACCTATATCATTGACCATGAAGCTGCCAATACCTCAAGTAATACAAGCGCTTATAATGTACTAGACGAAGCCTCGCGCGGCGTCTTTCAGGGCAAAGTCATCGTCCGTCAGGATGCACAACATGTCGAAGCCGAGATGCAAACCCGCGCGATGATGCTATCGGATGGCGCAGAAATGGACGCCAAGCCGGAGCTTGAAATCTTCGCCGATGATGTCGCTTGCGCGCACGGCTCGGCGATTGGCGAACTGGATAAAGACGCGCTGTTTTTCTTGCGCGCGCGCGGCCTCGATGAAGCCAGTGCGCGACACTTGCTGGTGGTCGGCTTCATCGAACAAGTACTGACGCATATTGACGATGAGGCAATGGCCAAAGCACTTCGCGCGCTGGTTGCACAATCAGTATCGACGCAATTCACAAATGAGGAGGGCGCGTGATGGGCGCAACTTTTGACGTTAACGCCATTCGCGCGCAATTTCCCGGCCTCGCTCAAGAGGTTTACGGCAAGCCTTTGGTCTATCTGGACAATGCTGCCTCGGCGCAAAAACCTGCTGCGGTGCTCGACCGCATGCACGACTTTGCGACAAATGAATATGCCAATGTGCATCGCGGTCTGCATTATCTTTCCAACAATGCAACCAATGCGTTTGAAGCGGCCCGCGAGACGACGCGGCAGTTCATCAATGCCGAAAGCGTTGACCAAATCATTTTCACAGGCGGTGCCACCGATGCCATTAATCTGGTGGCCTATGGTTTCCTCGAGCCGCAAATTGAAGAAGGTGATGAAATAATTCTGTCGGAGATGGAACACCACTCCAATATTGTGCCTTGGCATTTCATGCGCGAGCGCCATGGCGCGGTGCTGAAATGGGTGCCGGTCACCGATGAGGGCGCGTTGGATATGGCGGCTTACGAAACGGCGTTCTCCGACAAAACCAAATTCGTCGCGCTGACACAAATGTCGAACGCCCTGGGCACCATCACGCCGGCCAAGCAACTGGTTGATATTGCGCATAAAAATGGCGTCCCCATTTTACTCGATGGGTGTCAGGGCGCGGTGCATTTGAAAACTGATATTCAGGATTTGGACGCTGATTTTTACGTCTTATCCGGCCACAAGGTTTACGGCCCCACCGGCATTGGTGTGCTTTACGGCAAAACCGACCGACTGGCCGCCATGCGACCGTTTCGTGGCGGCGGCGAGATGATACGCGAGGTCGCCAAAGACGCCATCACCTATGGCGACGCGCCACATCGTTTTGAAGCGGGCACACCGCCCATTATCGAAGTTATCGGGTTAGGTCGGGCTCTTGAGTGGATGATGGATATCGGCTTTGACGCCATGCGCGCGCATGAAGACGTGCTGCGCGACCACGCCATGGAGGCGGTCGGCGCGATTAACCGCGTGAAGATTTATGGCACGACGGCCGAAAAAGGCGCCATTGTCTCTTTCGGCGTCGATGGCATTCACCCGCACGACCTCGCCACAGTCATTGACCGCTCGGGCATTGCCGTGCGCGCCGGCCATCATTGCGCGCAACCGCTGATGAAGCGCTATAACGTGCCGGCGACGGCGCGCGCTTCCTTCGCCGTTTACAATACGCATGACGAGGTTGACGCTTTGGTCGCGGCGTTGAATAAGGCGATTGATTTTTTTGGATAGGCTCGAACGAGAAACATGAACGACGAAAAAGACATGCCGGTCATCGATACTTCGGACCCCAACGCCGCTATCACTGAGACGCAAGCGGCCGATGCGCCTGTTGCGATTGAGGATTTGTCGCCCGCTATGGCGGCGCTGACCGATGATATTCTAGGCGCGCTCAAAAGCGTTTACGATCCGGAAATCCCGGTCGATATTTACGAGCTGGGGCTGATTTACCGCGTTGATATTTCCGATGACCGCGACGTCACGATAGATATGACACTGACCGCGCCGGGCTGTCCGGTGGCCGAGCATATGCCGCGCTGGGTTGAGGATGCGGTGCGCTCGGTGGACGGTGTCGGCGATGTTATGGTAAACATGACTTTCGAGCCGCCATGGGACCCCAGTCGCATGTCGGATGAAGCCCGAGTTGCGTTGAACATGTTTTAGCGAAACGGAAAAGATATGAGCCAAACATATGAAATGCCAAAAGTCATCACGCTGACCGACCGCGCCGCCGCGCGCGTGAAATCCATTATGGCAAAATCGGAAACGCCGAAAATCGGCATCCGCCTCGGTGTCAAAAATGGAGGCTGCGCCGGCATGGAATACACAATGGACTATGCCGACGAGCAAATGCCGCTCGATGAGGTGGTGGAAGATAAAGGCGTCACCATTCTTATCGAAGCCAAGGCGGTACTTTTTTTGCTGGGTACGGAAATGGACTGGGAAGAAGACAAATTATCGGCCGGTTTCCGCTTCAACAATCCGAATCAAACCGATGCTTGCGGCTGCGGCGAGAGCGTTACCATCGTACCGGCTGAAGCGCCACATAAACAATAAACCCCAGAATAAGGGATAAAAATGGACCAATCATTAGATACGATTTTGGGGCTGCTGAAGCTTGAGCAGCTGGAAGTTAATCTGTTTCGCGGCCAAAGCCCGAACGAACAACGCCAGCGCGTGTTTGGTGGGCAGGTTCTCGGCCAAGCGCTGATGGCCGCGTGCTACACGGTGGATGATATGTTCTGCCATAGTTTTCACAGCTATTTCCTGCGCGCCGGCGACCCGGAAACGCCGATTATCTATGAAGTTGATAGGGCGCGCGACGGCACAAGCTTTGCCTCGCGGCGGGTCATTGCGGTGCAGCACGGCAAACAGATTTTCAATATGGCGGCCAGCTTTCAGCGCCCTGAGGAAGGCCGCGAGCACCAGATGCAAATGCCCTATGCGCCGGACCCGGAAACGCTGAAAAGCGATTACGAAATGCGCATGGAAAATGCCGAAAAAATTCCCGCGAAGTTTCGCGATAGTTGGCTGCGCCGCCGCCCGTTTGAAATGCGTCCGGTCAGCCCGAAAGATATTTTCAACCCAGAGCCGTCAGAACCGCGCAATATCGTTTGGGTAAAAGTAGCCCCCGGCATGCCGAAGGACTTTGCGACCAATCAGGCTATGCTGTCCTATATTTCCGACACCTCGCTTCTCGACACGTGCATGCGTCCGCATGCGCTCAGCTATATGAACCCGAAATTGCAATCCGCCAGCCTCGACCACGCCATGTGGTTTTATCACGAGTTCGAGGCCACTGACTGGATGTTGTATGTGCAGGACAGTCCGGCCTCGGCCGGCGCGCGCGGCATGAATTTCGGTCACTTTTTTACGCGCGACGGCAAGCTGATTGCCACGGCGGCTCAAGAAGGCCTCATCAGGGTTCGTGATTAAACGATAGCCGACTTCGTCCCACTAAGGGTGGGACTTCGCTGGCCGAAGGCGGGGCCTTACGCCGCTTCGTTGTGGCCTAGATGCTGGGTCAATGTGCTGATGAGTTCTGCCGCCGCATCGGGGATGACCGTGCCGGGCGGGAAAATCGCTTTCGCACCGGCTTCGCGTAGCGCGTCAAAATCTTGCGGCGGAATAACCCCGCCGACAATCACCATCATATCGTCTTGGCCCTCCGCAGCCAGCGCGTCGCGCAGCTCCGGCACCAGCGTTAAATGGCCCGCCGCCAATGACGACACGCCGACAATATGCGCGCCCGCCTTAATGGCATCCTTGGCGGTTTCTTCCGGCGTCTGAAACAATGGCCCGGCGACCACCTCAAAGCCCAAATCGGCCAGCGCGGTGGCGACGACTTTTTGCCCGCGGTCATGGCCGTCTTGCCCCATTTTGGCGAGGTAAATGGCCGGTGCGCGGCCTTCGCGCTCGCTAAAGCGTTCAATCATCTCGCGCACTTTCAAAATATTTGGGTCGGTAGCACCGAAATCTTTTTCGTAAACGTCAGAAATGACTTGGGGGCGCGCTTCGTGGCGGTTATAGACCTGCTCCATGGCGCTGGAAATTTCCCCGACCGTGGCTTTGGCGCGACCGGCATTGACGGCCAGCGCCAGCAAATTGCCTTCGCCGGTCTCGGCGGCTTTTGTTAGCGCCGCCAGTGCGGCTTGCGCTTGCGTCTCGTCGCGGCTTTCCCGCAACGCTTTCAGGCGGTCGATTTGCGCCGTGCGCACGGCGGAGTTATCGACTTTCAAGACATCGACGGCGTCTTCGTTTTCCAGTTTGAATTTATTGACCCCGACAACCGTCTGGCGACCGCTATCAATGCGCGCTTGGGTGCGCGCGGCAGCTTCTTCGATGCGCATTTTGGGAATGCCCTGTTCGATCGCCGCAGCCATGCCGCCCAGTTTTTCGACTTCTTGAATATGGGCCAGCGCGCGCGCCGCCAAATCATGCGTCAGCTTCTCGACGAAATAGCTGCCGCCCCACGGGTCGATAACTTTGGTGGTGTTGCTTTCCATTTGCAGCATGAGCTGCGTGTTGCGCGCGATGCGGGCCGAGAAATCGGTCGGCAGAGCCAGCGCTTCGTCAAAGCTGTTTGTGTGCAACGATTGGGTGTGGCCTTGTGTCGAGGCCATAGCCTCAATGCAGGTGCGCACGACGTTATTGTATATATCTTGCGCCGTCAGCGACCAACCCGAGGTCTGGCAATGGGTACGCAACGCCAAAGATTTCGGGTTCTTGGCACCCAGCCCTTGCATCAGTTGTGCCCACAAAAACCGCGCGGCGCGCATTTTGGCAATCTCCATAAAGAAATCTTTGCCGATCGCCCAGAAGAAAGACAGGCGCGGCGCGAAAGCATCGATATCGAGACCGGCGGCCATACCGGCGCGGGCATATTCCACCCCGTCGGCGAGTGTGTAAGCGAGCTCGAGGTCGGCCGTCGCGCCCGCCTCTTGCATGTGATAGCCGGAGATTGAGATGGAATTGAATTTCGGCATATTCTCGGAGGTGTAAGCGAAAATATCCGAGATGATGCGCATGCTCGGTTGCGGCGGATAAATATAGGTGTTGCGCACCATGAACTCTTTGAGAATATCGTTCTGAATGGTGCCGGCCAGCTTGTCGGGCCTGACGCCTTGCTCCTCGGCGGCGACGATATAAAGCGCCATAATCGGCAGCACCGCCCCGTTCATGGTCATTGATACCGACATGGTGTCAAGCGGAATTCCGGCGAACAGGGTCCGCATGTCGAGGATTGAATCGATTGCCACACCGGCCATGCCAACATCGCCAAAGACGCGCGGATGGTCGCTATCGTAACCGCGGTGGGTGGCGAGGTCGAAAGCCACTGAAAGGCCTTTTTGACCGGCTTTCAGATTGCGCCGGTAAAACGCGTTGGATTCCTCAGCCGTCGAGAAACCAGCATATTGGCGAACCGTCCATGGTTTGTTGACATACATGGTCGAATACGGCCCGCGAATAAAGGGCGCGAGGCCCGGATAGCTGTCGAGATAGGGCAGACCATCGCGATCATCGCTGGTGTAAAGTGGTTTGATATCAATGCCCTCAGGCGTCTGGCGCAGCGTCGCCGCATCGGCAGTGTCCTGCGCCGCTTTGGCCGCGTTTTGCCAATCTGCCAGCGTCGCATCGGTGCTTGTTTGGGCACCCAATTTCAAGGGCAGTTTGGAAAAATCAGGTAGCTTGCTCATTTCTCACAACCCCAGCTTTTTATGAATGTCTTGTAAAAAACGCAGCGCGGCGCAACCGGCATAGCAGTAGCTGTCAATGTCGGCATTGTCTCGCGGCTTACCGGCCAGCGCGATATGCGTGGCTCCGGCTTGTTTCAGCGCGGCGGCGACGGCGTCGGCATGGACGTCGTAATCGTCGTCACTGCCGCAGATGACCGCGATTTTGGCGTTCGACTTTTTGAAGGCTTCTGCGATATCGAGGGCGATATCACCGGAATTAGAGCCAGAATTAGAGCCAGAATTAGAGCCAGAGTTAGAGCCGCCCGCTTTATTATCTGCAGCGCTCACCGCATGCAGTCCTCCGGCTGCGAATATATTGGCGGCGAAATTGGCGCGCGGGGTATAGCTGGCCATCTCGCCAATGGTGGCGAGGAAGACTTTCGGTTTGGCTTTTTGCGCCGCGTGACGCAATTGCTCATAGGCTGCTGGCAAGCGATAACCGTTCGCATCACCGGCTTCCAGCGGCGCTTCTTCGAGATTGGGAAATTCACTGACCCCGACCAATGGCATGGCGCGCGTGTCAACGGCTTGGTCGAAAGCGGCGCGCGCTTGGCTCAGCGCCGCGTCGATCTGGGGAGCAGCAGCTGAAAGGCCGCCGGCCGCTTCAACGGCCTGAAATTCCGCCCAAGCCTTCTCCGCCAATTGTTGCGTCAACTCTTCAATATACCAACTGCCACCTGCCGCATCGGCGACATGACCGATATAGCTTTCTTCCTGCAAGATGACTTGTGTGTTGCGCGCGATGCGTCGCGTTAGCGTATTGTCGGCGGCGCTGGTGGCGGTGCAGGGCGCGACCGTCAGCATATCGACACCAGCAATGCCAGCGCCCATGGCGGCCGAGGTGGCGCGGAGAATATTGGTCCACGGGTCGATATCAGAGAATGCGCGCAGACTGGTTTCGGCGTGAATTTGTGGCGGCGTATCGGGCGCGCCGACCGCAGCGGCAATATTGGCAAACAGCAGTCGCGCGGCGCGAATTTTTGCCAGCGTCGCAAAGAAATCAACATCGGCCGCAACGGTGAGGGTGATTTTTGACAGCGCCTCGGCGGCTTCCATGCCCGCGCCTTCAAGGGCGCGCAAACCGGCGCTCAACTCGGCCAGCATCCAGCCCAATTCTTGCGGCACGCCCGCGCCTTGGGCATGAAACGCAGCGCCATTGGCGGTCATCAATCGCGCGGCCGAGCGGGTTTCGGCAACACCCACCATGGCGGCGGCGTCTTCTGCCGAGAGGTTCAAATAAAGCGGCACATTGGCGACTTTGTTTTGGTCAAGCAAGTCGAGCACGGCTTGCGCTTGGTCTGTCGAGGCGGCGGCCAGTGCCAGCGGCGCGACATCGAGCATCACGCCTTTGAGCAAATTGGCGAGCAATTTATCGAGCCCGTCGGGATCGGCTTTTTGCTGACTGAAATCCAGTGTGATGGCGCTGACCCCGCCGGCGAGGTCGGTCAAAATGGCTTCATTATCGGCCGATTTGCGACCGATAATAACGCGCTGCGCGATATGCCAGGGCAGAAACTTATTGTTCAGCACCGCCGCGCCGCGGGTGAAAGGAGCATAACCGGGCAGGCCGGGCAGACCGGGCAGGCAGGCCTGGGCGTTTTGCAGTGTGGCGGCGCTATCGCTGTCGGTATAAAGCGGCCGGCGTTCAAAGCCCGCAAGGTCTTGGGAGTTCAGCGTCTCGACGGCTTTGCCGCGCAACGCAGTCTCCACCGCTTGCAGCCAGTCGTCATGCGACGGTGCGCCAAACTCATTCCCCAATTTCAACTCACTCATGGCCGCCTCCTCAACCATCTTCCGTGGTCAGTAGATAGCTGATGGATAGAAGGAGCGCAATAAGCGCCGGTGTCCAACTGGCCAGCACAGCAGGCATGAAATTCAGCTCGCCCATCAGCACCACGAAATCATTGAACAAAAATAAAGCGAAACCACATAGCACCGACATGCCAAGCGTCTGGCCCGCGGTGAACATGCGCCCCGTCGGCAAAGAAAAACACGCCGCCACCATCACCATCGCCATCAGCAATATGGGCAGCGCCAGCAGCGATTGAAAGCGCACTTGATGGCGCGTGACATCGATGCCGCTATTGCTGGCCGCAGCGATATAGCCCGGCAATTGCCAAATATTGATAATCCGCGCATTGGCGAAACTATCGGCCAGACTTTCCGCTTCCAGTCCGGTCGGCAGTTCGAAGACCGCCACATTTTGTGCCGCGTCACTGCCGCGATAAAGTGTTGCTTGCTCGAGGCGCAAAACACCGTCATCCACGACAGCTGACGGCGCGGTGATGCGCGCTTCAAACAGCCCCTCTTGATCGAGCATCATTATCTCGACATCTATCAGGCGACCTGTTTGTTCTTGGTCCGGACCTTGGTTTGAGGAAATGGCGCGGGCGCGACTGGTATAACTGCCGCTGTCAGTGGTCTCGCGGAACCAAACACCGCCGGTGGAAAAGCTGAGGCCGGATTTTTTCGAAGTCAGTTCGGCCTGACGCTCGGTAAAGCGATTGTGCAAATTGGCGCCGATTGGCTCCAGCGCCAGCACAATCAGCGTCGTCAGTATGAAAGTGAAGACCAGCAGCGGTTTCAAGAATTGCCAAACCGACAGGCCGGCCGCGCGAATGACCGCAAGTTCCTGCGCTTGGCTGAGGCGCAGCAGACAAAACACAGTGGCGAACAAAAACACAAAAGGCAGAAAGTCCATCAGCAATAGTGGCAGACGCTGTAGGGTGAAGCCGAAAGCGGCATTGGCGCCGAGGTCGAAGCGATTGGCAAAACGCAGCATTTCCAAGAAATCGCCGAGCATGGCAACGGCACCAAAACCAAGCGTCACAATCACCAGCCAGAGCGCGAAACGGCGCACCAAATAAAAGTTCAACGTGGTGATCATGATGCGCGCCCGATCATTCGTCTAAACATATCGGGGTCGTTTTGCTTTTGAATGAAGCCGAGTAGAAAGAGCAAGAAAATGGTTTGCCAGACGAAAATCAACACCGGTTGGTTTTGCTCCACCGCCACATCGGCCAGCGCGATGACGCCGATTTGAAAGATAATGGCCAGCAATATGGCGGCCATCACCCGACGCCCATATCCGACGCGGCTAAGGCCACCGGCAGTAATCACCGCAAAGCCGATCAGCATGAAGATAAAGGGCGCGGTGAGATTGGAAATCAGTTCCAACCCGCGCCCTTTCATACGGGTGATGCGGCTTTGTGCGCTCACGCCATGCGCGGCGGGGTCGAGCAGTTGATGGATCATCATATGGTTGCGGTTGAATATTACCGGCTTTGCGACGGTATCGGCCTCTTGGCTCAACGGCAGCAAATATTGCTGAAAGCTGACAATCTGCTCTTGGCCTTTTTGCGTGTGCACATGCTGGCTGCCGTCTTTCAGAACAAAATAGGATTCGCCATTGCGTTCGCTGAGTTGCGCTTTTTTCGCCAGATAGGTGATGGGGCGCGCCGGTTTGGTGGCGTCATAAATCATCAGGTCGAGCCAATTCCCGTCGCTATCTTGTCCGCTGGTGAAAGCGGTCATGCCGGGTTTCAAATCCTTAAACGCGCCGGGCTGCAAATCGGCGAGCACAATGCCGCTTCGGCCCTCCATCGTTGACAGTTTCAGCATCTTCATGGCCATTGGCGAGACGTAAAAAGCCAGCAAACCCTGCACCAGCATCACCAGCATGGCGAGCAATAGCATCGGGCGCAATATGCGCAACGGGCTGAAACCGGCGGCGGTGAGGGCGAAATATTCATGGTCTTGCAGCAGCCGCACCATTTGCGAAATCACCGTAATCAGCAGCGCCGGGGCGAGGGTGAAGGTCAAAACGCGCGGCAGCACGAGCGTTGACAAGACCAATGTTTCGAACGGCGCGGTGCCCGAGGTCAGCGCCTTGTCAATCAGGTCAAGCGCCTGCACCAGCCAGATGACCCCGGAAAGAACAAGGGTCAGCGCGATTTGGCTTTTCAAGAGACGCATGAATAAATAGCGGTCGAGCATGGGGCCACAATATCAGCGCTCGGCGCGGCTTCCTAACAAATTTGGCGAATAATTTACCATCTCGCTGCGGGGACAATTATCGGTTTGCGCGGCCCCCGCTGATTGCTAAGATTTACGCAAAGGGAGTGATTGTTATGGATCTCAATTTCACGCAAGAATATGTCGATTTCCGCGACCAAGTGCGCGGCTTTTTGGACACCCATAAAGACCAAGCACCGGCGCAGGGCGACCGCTCGGTGCGCAGCAAAAAGCGGCTGGCTTGGCAAAAGATTTTGCTGGAGAACGGCTACGCGGCCCGCACATTTCCGAGCGAATATGGCGGCTATGGAGCCGAGCCGGACGCGCTGAAAGCGCGCATTATCGCAGAAGAATTTGCCCGCGCCAAAATGCCCGGCGGCATTTCCGGTCAGGGCATTAATATGCTGGTTCCGACGCTTTTGGAGCTGGGCACGGATGAGCAGAAAGCGAAATATATTCGCCCGACGCTGGAAGGCGAGATGGTTTGGTGTCAGGGCTATTCTGAACCGGGTGCGGGGTCTGACTTGGCATCTTTGCGCACAGCGGCGGTGGTCGATGGCGATGATTTTGTCATTAACGGCCAGAAGATTTGGACGTCGACGGCGCAATTTGCAGATATGATGTTCTGCCTTGTGCGCACCGAGCCGGATGCGCCGAAGCACCAGGGCATTAGCTATATTCTGATCGATATGAAGACGCCGGGCATCGAGGTTCGCCCGCTCATGACCATGACCGGTTTTGCCGAATTCAACGAGGTGTTCTTCACCGATGTGCGCGTGCCGGTGACGTCGATTGTCGGCAATCGCGGCGAGGGCTGGATGGTCGCCAATGCAACGCTGACGCATGAGCGTGGCATGCTGGGCGACCCTGATGCGGCGCTGTCGCGGCTGCGCCAAGTGGCTGATATTATGCAAAACGAGCAAGTCGATGGCGCAACGCTGATGGATAATCAGGTCTTCCGCGACCGCCTCCTTCAATTGCAGGGCGAGGCCTATGCCATGAAGATGAACGGCATGCGTCTGACCACAGCGGCCAGCGAGAAGAAATCGGCCGGCATGGCGGGGCTGTTGGTCAAGCTACAAGGCTGCGAGCTTAATCACCAGATTGCCGAACTGGCTATCGATGTGATGGGCGAATACGGCATGCTTTTCGAAGACAGCCCGTTTATCCGCGATAAAGGCATGTGGCAGACCGCTTATATGTTCGATCTTGGTCTGATTATCGGCGGCGGTTCGGCGCAAATTCAGAAAAATATCATTTCCGAGCGTGGCCTCGGTATGCCGCGCGAGCCGAAACCGGCGCCGGGTGCGTTTAAAGCCAATTAGGAGACGGCCATGCATTTTGGACTGAATGAAGACCAGACCATGCTGCAGGATTCGGTGCGGCGCTATCTCGAAGACGCCTCAGAACTGGAAGCGGTTCGCGGTTTCGCCGAGGGCGATATGAGCCTTGCCAATAATTTGCAGGACGGTCTGCTGGAATTGGGTGTGCCGTTTGTGCTGCTGCCCGAAGCGCTCAATGGTCAGATATTGGGCGGCCTTGGCATGGGGGTGCTGGAAGCGGCGCTGATACAAGAACAATTGGGCCGCCATGTTGCGCCGTCCGGTTTCGCCGCCACTTACGGCATGGCGGTCATCGGTTTGCGCGAGGCGGGTGACGAAGACTGGCTATCGCAAATCGCCTCGGGTGCCGCCGTTATGGGTGTCGGCATGACCGAAGCGACGGGAGGGCGCGAAGGTGCTGGGCTGACGCTGAAAGGCGACAAAGTTTCCGGTCGCGCCACATTTGTCATGGGCGCGGAGAACGCGACGCATTTTCTGCTGACAACTGGCGAACAATTGGTGGTGGTGGAGCGCGGCGCAGCCGGTGTCTCCGAGACCGCGCTGACCATGATCGACAAGACCCGCCACACCGTGACGTTGGACCTCGACAATGCGGCGGCGCATTTGGTGACGGGTAATAATCACGCCGAAGCGCAAAGCCGGATGATCGATGCGGGCCGCGTGCTACTGGCCGCTGACAGCCTCGGCGCGGCGGCCATGATGCTGGAAAAAGCCGTCGATTACGCTAAGGACCGCGAGCAGTTCAACCGCCCGATTGCCAGTTTTCAGGCGGTCAAACATATGTGCGCCGAAATGGCCGCCAAGCTGGAGCCGTGTCGGTCGCTGGTTTGGTATGCGGCCTATGCGCAAGACAATGTGCCGGATGAAGCGCCGCTGATGTCGCGTCTGGCCAAATCGCATATGTCAGAAGTCGGCAAATTCGTCGCCCGCACATCCACCGAAGTGCATGGCGGCATGGGTTTCACCGATTTGCTAGGGCTGCATTATTGGTTCAAACGCATTGGGGCCAACCGACAATTGCTCGGCGGCCCGCAAGCGGTGCGCGAAGAAGCGGCTAAATTGCAGGGGTTTGTCGCCTAACCGCAATAAACCTCCCATTTTTCCTCGAATTGTGGGTCGCCGCTCAGCCCTACCATCTCGCGGTCAATGACATAAAAGCGCTGATTGACAATCAGATTATCGGAAGCGCTTCGCGCTTTGCCGCAGACAATATGCACCGGCAGGGTGAAGCGCGAGATATTGGTTTTGCGCATAAAGACATCGGTAAGCGCGGCGTCGGGCTGGGCAAGGCGCGCGCGCACCGCCGCTTTCGACTGCGCGATAATGGATTGCTGCTGCATCGGGTCAACCGACGCGCCGATGCAGCCGCTTGTTATCGTCGCGACGGCCAACATCGCAAATGAACGCGTTTTCCTCACACAAACCCCCTTTCTTGTTTTTATTGGGGCTTTTTATTGGGGCAGTGTTAGGCGGCTAAATCATTGAGCCGCCATTTGCTGCCCTCTTGCTCAGGACATTGGGGAAGCGGACATAATGATTGACCATCATAGTGGCAAAAGCGGTCGGGTCCGGCCGCTCGCCGGTCAACACGCCCTTGGCCCGCAAGTCGTCCTCAAGGCGGTTGAGGATGAAGTCGATGGACAGGTCATCGCTGCCACTGCGCCACAATTCTTCTTCCGCCGCATCCTTGAAGCAATAGCCTTTCCATGAAATCGAATAGCGCAGCTCTGACCAGTCATAATCGCCCAGCACTTCGTCTTCATGGCGCAGCTGCCATTGGTCATCGCCCATGAAATGCAGGCGCGCTGATTTATTGATAAGCGGTATGTCGGGCTTGGTCTCGAAAACCCGCTCGACGCCGTGGAACACTTTATCGGTATCGATAACGATTGCCGAATTATGGTCGGACTGAATGGCCTCGGCCTTGCCGTCGGGCCCTTCGGGATAAAACGCAAACGCGCCGCCCTTGGATTTGCCGAACCATGACACGCAGGTGGTGATGGGAATACGCCACTCATCAAACAGCCCGCTATGCAGCATGGTGACCAGCAGCCATTGCGGCGTCACTTTGCGATTGGCCCCGCGAAACTCCGGCACATCAGTGTGCACCGCAAGCTCTTGCCCCGGAATGAGGATATTGGCGAAAATAATAGCCGGCACAATACGCTCGACGCCGGAGATTTTACGCGCCGTCTCAGCCAATGCCGGATGGTTCATAAACGGCTCAACGCCCGGCGCTTTGACCTCGTCACCATAGGCATAGGTCTCGCGGAAATAATTGGTGCGCGCCGCCGCGGTGCGGGCATCGTCGCGGTTTTCGCTGCCATCCATGCCATGCGCGATATAGTTAAAGGCGGCGTCGAAACGCTGCGGCAATTCCTCGCCAATGCCGTCATTCTCTGCCTCATTGGCGTAAGGGCCAAAGCTGCCGAAATTTTCAGCCAGACGCAGCATGGTGTCGGCGTCTTGTTTGGTCAGAAACGGATCTAGATGGTTGTAATGCGCGCGCATAATTCAAACTCCCTCAAGTTCAGGCCAGTTTGGGGTAAAACCGCTTGTCGGGTCAAGAAGAAGGGCGCGGCACCAATGCACCGCGCCCTCAAAAAAAGCCTCGAAGCGTGTCTTGTTAGACGCGTTCGATGATGATGGCCGGAGCCATGCCGCCGGCGGCGCACATGGTAACCAGACCGAATTGTTTGTCCTGACGCTCCAACTCGTCGAGCATGGTGCCGACCAGAATGGAGCCGGTCGCGCCAATCGGGTGACCCAACGCCATCGCGCCGCCATTCACATTGATGCGCTCGCGGTCGATATCGAGGTCGCGGATAAACTTCTCGGTCACCACAGAGAACGCCTCATTGACTTCGAACAGGTCGATATCGGCAATGCTGAGACCGGCTTTTCCGAGAACTTTTTTGGCGGCCGGCACCGGTGCGTTGAGCATCAGTGTCGGGCTGTCGCCCATATTGGCAATGGCGCGCACTTTGGCGCGGGCTTTCAGACCATTGGCCTTGGCATAGCTTTCGGAAGCCAGCAGCAGCGCCGCCGCACCGTCAACAACACCGGAAGAATTACCGGCATGGTGGACGTGATTGATCTCAAGGTCAGGGTAAGCCTGATTGACCAGCTTGCGGAAAGTGGTGCCGTTTTCATCGAGCGGGATATCGGCCAGCTTGGCAAAGCTCGGCTCCAATCCGGCGAGACTTTCCGGCGTGGTTTGCGGGCGCGGAAACTCTTCTTTGTCGAGGGCCAGCGAACCGTCTTCTTTGTGAACCGGGACAAGCGATTTGTCGAAACGGCCTTCTTCAATGGCGCGTTGGGCGTTTTGCTGGCTAACATAAGCCAGCGCGTCAACCGCCTCGCGATCAATGCCTTCCAATGTAGCAATGGCATCGGCGCAAACGCCTTGGTGTGGCTGCGGGTGCACTTCGCGCAGGCGGGTATTGCCGCTATCGAGGAAAGGCGAGTCCGATTTAGCATCCGTGCCGAAGCGCGACATCATTTCAGTGCCACCGGCAATGGTCATGTCTTCCATGCCCGACATGATATTGGTCGCGGCGATATTGACCGAGGTGATGCCCGACCCACAAAAACGGTCAAGCGTCATGGCGCTGGAGCGCACATCATAACCGGCATCGAGCGCTGCCATGCGCCCAAGGTCACCGCCTTGCGTGCCGCGCTGGGCGCTGGTGCCCCAAATAATGTCATCGACTTCAGCAGTGTTGATTTTATTGCGCTCCGCCAGTGCTTTCAGCACGGTCGCGCCCAAATGTTGCGGGTGAATATCAGACAGGGCACCTTTGCCCGGTTTGCCAATGCCCCGCGGTGTGCGGCAGGCATCAATAATATATGCATCGGTCATTTCTAGATCCTCCAGTATGAATTGGCAGCTAATTTGAAGCCTAATCCCGATGAAATCAACCGCCTATTGGCTTATTCGTCAAAGCGGGCCAATATTAGCCGACTGTTGAGAAGCAGCCGGCAGGCCCGTGAAACCGAGAACAGGGGAGAGCGTTTTGGACTTTCAGTTAAGTAACGAGCAGCGCGAATTGCGCGACGCGGCGCGCAAATTTGCCCGCGCCGAAATGCCCGAAGTGGCAGCCTATTGTGAGGAAACCGGTCATCCTGTGAAACCTGATATGCTGAAAAAACTCGGCGAGATGGGTTTTTTGGGCATTAACATCCCCGAAACGTTGGGCGGGCTGGGCCTCGGCAATTTGGAAGCGCTGCTGGTGTTGGAGGAGTTTGCCAAAATCTCGTCCGCTTCGGCCTTCCCCTTATTCGAAGCCAATGTCGGGCCGGTGCATGCTTTGGTGCATTTCGCATCCGACAAGCTGAAACAAGAAGTCGTGCCGCAAGTTTGCAAAGGCGAGATGGTGCTGGCCGTCTCCATGTCGGAGCCGCAAGCTGGCAGCGCCCTGACCGACCTGACCACCAAAGGCGAGATTAAAGACGGCAAAGTGACGTTGAACGGGCAGAAGCGATGGTGCTCGGGCGGCGGCCATTCCGATGGCTATCTGGTCTATTGCCGCTTGTCAGACGACCCCGGTGCCAAAGGCATTGGCGCGGTGTTTGTGCATAAAGACACGCCGGGTCTGAGCTTTGGCGCGCAAGAAGAGCTGATGGGTTTTCGCGGCGTGCCATCGGCTGATATCTTCCTCGATAATGTCACCGTGCCGGAAGACAATATTGTCGTGCCCGCCGGTGGCTTCCGCAAATTGATGGAAGCTTTCGACCTCGAGCGCTGCGGCAACGCCACCATGGCGTTGGGCCAAGCCTCGGGCGCGCTGGAAGATGTGCTGGATTATGTGCAGGAGCGTCAACAATTCGGCAAAGAGCTGGTCGATTTTCAAGGCGTGCAAATCAAGCTGGCGGAAATGCAGATGAAAGTGGAGGCGGCTCGCTTGCTCATCCATCGCGCCGCGGTCAATGCCGAGGACGGCTTGCCCAGCGTCATCGACAGCTCGGTCGGCAAATGTTTTGCCAATGAAATGTGCCGCGAAGTGACCGGCGCTGCCGTGCAACTTATGGGCGGCTATGGCTACTCGCGCGCCTATCCGATGGAGCGGCGTATGCGCGACGCGTGGGGTTGGGGCATTGCCGGCGGGGCGATTGATATCCAAAAGACCAATATCGCCGCGGCGATGATTGGACGGCGTTTCGACCAACGCCGCTAGGATTTTACTTCAGGAAATCCGGCATATTGCCTTCAAAGGCGTCGCCTTTTTTGCCCGATTTACGCGGTGCTTGCGATTTTGCCGGTTCCGACTTTTCGGATTTGGACGCGGCTTCGTTTCGCTTCGGCTTGGCTGCTTTGTGAGAAGCAGTGTTGTCAGAAGCAGTGTTATT
>Ga0181597_10001636_pt1 | contig 24991 bp, 26 predicted proteins | sample 041ome_5_FD_148647 | JGI IMG/M metagenome (GOLD analysis project Ga0181597, IMG submission 148647) | Coastal salt marsh microbial communities from the Groves Creek Marsh, Skidaway Island, Georgia - 041403US metaG (spades assembly) | ecosystem: Environmental > Aquatic > Marine > Intertidal zone...
ACTCCCTCTCCCCTCGTGAAGTATTGATGCCTGAGGGGCTGGGCAGGCGTCTGGAGATGATGGAAAACGGCAAGGCCCTCGCCGATGATATCGACCGTGCCCTGGGGGATGTTCTCCGTACCGAACGCCCGGATTTCGACTTTGACCAACGCTCCGGAGCACGGGAGGTGATGGAAAGCCTCGGGGTGATGAACCTGCAGGGCTTTGGTATTGAACTGGAGCATCCGGGACTGGGGGCAGCCGGAGCGGTTTTAGTTTACGCTCAGGATGTGCTCAAAGGAAAGCCTGGTAATCTCAGCACCATTGAGGACTACCGGGAGGGAGATGCTCTTTTGCTGGACCCGGCGACCCAACGCAACCTCGAGGTCTTTCGTACATCCAGCCAGAGCCGAAAGGGCTCCCTGCTTGACTTCATGGACGAGACCATCACACCGGCAGGGGGGAGAATGGTGGAGAGCTTTCTGGCCCGTCCCTGCCGTTCGATTGAGGAGATCGGGCGGAGGCAGGGCTGTGTGGAAAATTTTTCCCGGGCACCTGGAGTGGTCGATACCATCCGTGCCATCCTCAAGAAGACCTCCGACATGGAGCGCATCCTTGGCCGTTTGCGCAACCGGGTGGTCCGGCCCCGTGAACTGGGCGGTTTGCGGGCGACATTGCGCGGTGTGCCTGCAATCAAGGCGGCATTGGAGGAAGAGGCTGGCTCCTTTCCTGCGATTGGGAAGCTGGCTGCCTCCATCGAGTTGTTTGCCGAGCTCCGTGACCTGCTCGAGCGTGCGTTGGAGGAGGAACTGCCTGCCGAGATCAAGCTGGATGTAAAGGGCGAAGGCGGGCGTGTCATCCGAGAGGGCCACAATGCAGATTTTGATACTCTTCGTGAACTGGCCGGGGGAGGAAAGCGGTGGATTCTTGAGCTGGAAGCGGGCGAGCGCGAAAAAACGGGAATTTCTAACCTGAAGGTAAAGTACAATGGTGCGTTTGGCTATTTCATTGAAGTGACCAAGGCCAACCTCCATCTCGTGCCGGAGCACTACGTGCGAAAGCAGACCATGACCAATGCCGAACGTTTCTATACCGATGAGCTGAGGCAGAAAGAGAAAGAAATTCTCAACGCAGAGGAACAGGCCGTGGCTAAGGAGCAGGAACTTTTCAGCGAGGTGGTACAGCAGGCCCTGGGCTATGCCGAGGGGCTGGGCAGGCTGGCCTATGTGCTTGCCGAAATTGATGTCTTTTCCTCCTGGGGAATGATTATGCGGGAGCGGGATTACTGCCTGCCCACCTTTACCGAAGATGCCCGTGAACTGGTGATTGAGCAGGGGAGGCACCCCGTGGTTGAAGCGGTGCTCAAAAAGGAGAGCCTTGGGCTGGCGGGCACCCATGCCTTTGTGCCCAACGATTGCCAGCTCAGTGCGGATGGTCAGCAAATTTGTCTGCTTACCGGCCCGAACATGGCAGGAAAGTCCACCTTCATCCGCCAGGTTGCCCTGATCGCATTGATGGCCCAGGTGGGCTCGGCGGTGCCGGCAAAAGCATGCCGGCTCGGCTTGATTGACCGAATTTTTTCCAGGGTGGGTGCAGGCGACGAGCTGGCCCGGGGAAATTCCACTTTCATGGTGGAAATGAATGAGACCGCCAACATTTTAAACAACTGCACATCCAACAGCCTGATCGTTCTTGATGAGATCGGGCGGGGTACGAGTACCTATGATGGGCTGAGCATCGCTTGGTCGGTGGTGGAGCACCTGCACGGCACTGCCGGGGAGGGCCCGATGACTCTCTTTGCCACCCATTACCATGAGCTTACCCGTTTGGCCGATTCGCTGCCCCGACTAAGCAACTTCTCGGTGGCGGTAAAGGAATGGAATGACGAAATCATCTTTGTTCGCCAGGTGACCCCGGGCGCATCGGAAAGGTCCTTTGGTATTCAGGTCGCCCGACTCGCTGGATTGCCTCAGGCCGTGGTTCAGCGAGCCAAGGAAATTCTCGCCGGCCTCGAAGGGAAGGCTTCACCCGCAACGGCAGACCATGCACTGCGTGAACATGCGGAAAATGAGGCAGATGTTCCCCCGGAACGGGCTATGCCAGTTGTTAAGAAAAAGAGGGTGTCTCCGCCAGCCGATCCTTCCCAGTTGGAGCTGTTTTGACCCAAGATCTCTACTTTGAGGAATATGGGGAGGCAGGCAACCCAACCCTTATTTTTCTGCATGGGTTGCTCGGTTCCTCCAGAAATTGGCGATCGGTGGCCAAGGAGATGGCGGGCGGATATCATATTTACTGCATCGACCTTCCGGAGCATGGTGAATCCGCCCACCTCCCCAAGACCAGCCTGCCGATCATGCAAAGCAGGATTGAGGGCTGGATTGAAGGGCAGGGTATAGATAAGTACCGCCTCTGCGGACATAGCCTCGGCGGCAAGCTGGCCATGAGCCTGGCCTGTAAATGGCCCCAGAGGGTGGTTTCCCTGACCGTGGCCGATATTGCTCCGAGGGATTATCCGCCTGAACATCACCTGCCCACCTTCGATGCCCTGCTTAGCCTGAATCTTTCAGGGATCAAAAACCGCAAGCATGCGGATGAACTTCTAGCAGAAAGCATTCCCAACTGGGCATTCCGGCAGTTTCTGCTGACTAATCTAATCACGGATGGGGATGGGTTGAGGTGGCGGGCCAACCTGAAGGTCCTACGAGCGGGAATAGCCGATTTATCCCGCAATCCTTTGGCCTCCACCGACCGCTATGCCGGGCCTAGTCTGGTGGTCAGGGGCGGGAGGTCCGGCTATGTGCGCTCCGAGCACTTTTTTCTCTTTGACCGCTATTTTACTGACTGTTCGATAGTGACCCTACCGGAAGCCGGGCATGATGTGCATGTCGAAGACCGGGACGGTTTTGTGGGGAACCTGAACCAATTTTTTTGCTCCTCAACCTAGGCTTGGTCATTGGGTGCAGTGGGCGGGCAGGCACACGGCTGACTCATTTCCTCGAATTCTGCAATGTACCCTTACTTAAAATTGCCCAAAAAAAGACCCACGGTTTTCCGTGGGTCTTTAAAAAGGGGTATTTTTGATCAAGAAATTAGATCGCAGCTTTGAGCTTCGCTCCAGCCTTAAACTTTACATTCTTGGAAGCCTTGATCTTAATCTTTTCGCCGGTTTGGGGGTTGATTCCCTTACGAGCTGCCCGTTTGACAACGGAAAAGGTGCCGAAACCGATGATTTGAACATTTTCCTTCTTTACGGCCTTGGTGATTGCGTCGAGAACTGCATTTAGGGCAGCGTCAGCAGCGGCTTTGGAAGTTTCTTTGCCCAAGTTTTTTTGTACGGCTTCGATGAGTTGTCCTTTATTCATTATATTTTTCCTTTGGTTTGGAAGTATGATTTACTGAGTTAAACAGTGTTCTAGCTCGGAGTTTTCTGGCTCACGGTCAAACATTTTTTGCGAAAAAGCCGATTTTTCCCCATTTTTAGTGCTTTTTCGGGGGGTATGCCCCTTGATCTGCAGGTTTTAGGCTCCCCTGAGCCCCATGCACCGCAGTTTCCAATAGAGCCTGTAATTCCGAAACGAAGGAACCACCTGCCTCCTCACTTTTCTGCCGTGCCCTCCTGACCAACTGCTGGGCCATGACCTCTGCCTGCTCGGATTGGGCACCGAGATTCAGGAAAATTTGAGAGACCTGTCGGATGTTTTCCTGGAGCTCGTGTTCCTTCATTGGGCAGTCGGGAGAGGAGAGAGTGAAGCTTGGTTGAGGGAAATTTCCTCGTTTTCAAAAGCGGGCATTGCCCGGTTGTTCAACAAGGCCATCCCTACCCATGTCGGATCCGTTGGATGGGCAAAGGCACTTTTCACCTGGCCGATGAGCTTGCCCTCATCGTTGTGCAAGGCAACGGGGAGGTCATTGCCGGGGTTGGCCCGGCAGGAGTAGGGGAGCAGTTTGCGCTGAACCTTGCCCATTGCGTGGATTCTTGCCATTACCTCCTGGCCAAGGTAGCAACCCTTGTCGAAGTCAATCAGGTGGTCTTCGAGTCCACCTTCCTGGGGCAACTCAGTTTCGCCAATTTCCTTGGGTACCCGGGCCACATGATTAGTAATGCGGTGAAGTTCCCAACGGTTTTCTTCCGCTTCCTCCATGGCGTGTAAACAGTGGGGAATCTCTTGGCGTGGGTGTAGGCAGGTGAGGGTGGGCTGGTTGAACCGTGGGTCCTGAAAAATATATCCTTCGCCATCGGTCAGGCAGGCTGGTGGAGGAGGGCAGGGACGGGTGGCCGAAGCCGACTCACCGAATATAAAATGCGTGGCCCACTGAGGAGTCTCGTCCGCGAAGTCCACCTCATCAGCAACCATGTTTTCCCCGAGCAGGGAAATGATTTCGCTGGCGGCTGTTTCCTGGCTTACCAGGAGAAATTCCTCCTCTCCGAGACAGATTATCTGAGCAGCACAGATAACCTTTCCCTTTATCGAAAGTCGCAGCCCCATGCGTGTGCTCAGCACAGGAAGACGATTGAGGTCCACACTCCACTGGCTCTGTAGGTAGGGCAGTGCATCCTCCCCGGTTACCCGGACTACCGCAGCGGGCAGAGATGTGAAAAAATATGCATTCATACCAACATAGCTAAAACTTTGGCTTGTTCATGCAAGCTCAGGTTCTATGGTACTTGTCCCGTGCACCAGGTTACAAATTTAAGAATATCCAATTCGGAAACCCTTCCTCCACCCAATGAACTGGTGGAGGAGATTGCCCGTACCGACTTCCAGAAAGAAATGGTCGCCCGCTCCCGTGCCTGCTTGCACGAGATTATTCACGGCCGTGACCGGAGGTTGATTGCGGTGGTGGGCCCGTGCTCGATTCATGATCTTAAGGCCTGCCGGGAATATGCAGAAAAATTTGCCCGTCTTTCAAGGGAACTCGGAGACCGCCTCTATCTGGTCCTGCGGGTTTATTTTGAAAAGCCGAGAACCACGGTGGGGTGGAAGGGGCTGGTTATGGATCCCCAGCTTAATGGTAGTTGTGATATTCCCCGGGGCCTGCGCATTGCCAGAACCTTTCTGGGTGAGGTGCTTGACCTTGGTATTCCCACCGCCACAGAATTGCTCGACCCGATCACCCCGCAATACCTCGCTGACTCTCTCTGCTGGGCGGCCATTGGGGCGAGGACATCGGAGTCGCAGACGCACCGACAGATGGCATCGGGCCTTTCCATGCCAGTGGGCTTTAAAAATGCCACCAGTGGTGATCTCAAAGCCGGGATCAATGGAATTATCGCCGCCACCCAACCGCAGACATTTCTGGGCATTGCGGATGATGGGCGTGCCTCGGCGGTGACCACTGAGGGCAATCCGGATTGTCAGCTCATATTAAGAGGGGGCAGTGGCGGGCCCAATTATGCAGCCAACATTGTGGGCCAGGCCCGGCAGGGCCTGGAGGAAGCTGGTCTGCCTGCCTCCCTGATGATCGATTGCAGCCATGCAAACAGTGAGAAGGACCCCAACCGGCAACCCGCGGTGCTCGACGCCGTGCTTGAGCAGGTCGGGCAGGGCAATGATGCTATCCATGCGGTGATGATTGAAAGCCATCTCCATGGAGGAAACCAATCCTTTCCCAAGCCCTTGCCCAACCTTCAATACGGGGTTTCCATCACCGATGGCTGTATCGACTGGACGACTACTGAGGCTTGCCTTAGGCGCTCCGCCGAGTTAATTGACAAGGTTCGCTTTTCCTAAGCAGTCCTTCCTTTCAATCTCCAACTTTTACCCAATACAACCTATGAATACTACCTCTCCCATTCGTGTAGCCGTGACCGGAGCCGCTGGTCAAATCGGATATTCTCTCCTTTTTCGTATCGCCTCCGGAGGAGTCTTCGGGCCCGACCAGCCGGTCGCCCTGAACCTGATCGAGATTGAGCCGGGGATGAAAGCCCTTGAGGGTGTGTGCATGGAGCTCGATGACTGTGCTTTTCCCCTGCTCACTGATATCCGGCCAACCTCCGACCTCGATGCCGGGTTCGACGGTGCAAACTGGGCTCTCCTTGTCGGCAGTGTGCCCCGTAAGGCGGGCATGGAGCGGGGCGATCTGCTCGGGATTAACGGAAAAATATTTACCGGACAGGGTCGGGCCATAGAAAAGAACGCCGCTGATGATGTGCGAGTTCTTGTGGTGGGCAATCCCTGTAACACCAATTGTTTAATCGCGATGAACAATGCCCAGGATGTTCCTCAGGACCGTTGGTTTGCCATGACCCGATTGGATGAGAATCGTGCGGCTGCACAGCTTGCAGCCAAGGCCAACCGGCAGGTTTCTGAAGTAACCAATGTCACCATCTGGGGAAATCACTCCGCGACTCAGTACCCCGACTATTACAACGCCCGGATTGGGGGAGTAGCGGCCCCGGAAGTGATTGCTGACGATACCTGGGCTCATGTTGATTTTATTCCTACCGTGCAACAGCGCGGTGCAGCAATTATTCAGGCACGGGGAGCGTCCTCTGCCGCTTCTGCTGCGAATGCCGCTATCGATACAGTAAAATCCCTGACCACCGCCACGGCCGAGGGCCAGTGGAATAGTGTGTGCGTGTCCTCCGATGGAAGCTATGGAACCAAGGAAGGTTTGATTACTTCTTTTCCTATCCGTTCCGATGGACAGAACTGGGAGATTGTACAGGACTTACCTATCAATGATTTTGCCAGGGAGAAAATCGATGCTTCGGTCAATGAATTGGCGGAGGAGCGGGAATTGGTTTCAGATTTACTTTCCGGTTAATTTAAACAAGGCAGAATCTTTTTACTCTTTCCCCAGGCGATGTTCGTAAATTTGGACATCGTGGTATTTCCCGAATTTATAGCCTCCTTCATGGAGTAATCCTGCTTCGATGAAGCCGAGTTTCTTATGTAATTTTTCCGATCCGGGGTTGGGCAGTACGACGAGCCCGTAGGCCCGGTGCACATCTTCATCCTGTTTTAAATTTTCGAGAAGGGAGGAATAAACCTTCCCGCCCACGCCCTGGCCAAGAAAATCAGGGTGGACATAGATACTGGTCATCACGGAGGGAGAGTAAGCGGGTCGCTGGTGAAAGCGCAGGCTGGCTGCATACCCAACCACCTTCTGGGCGGTTTCTGCAACCATGAGCTGGTAGCGGCCCACCTCACGGAACTGAGTAAACCAGGTCTTACGGTTTTCCAGTGATAATTCCACCATTTCAAAGGTAACCACTGTTTTGAGAATGTAGTGGTTGAGAATATCCCGCAGGGCGGGTAAGTCGGACTCTCGTCCTCTGCGGATCAATGCATCCATTTAAAGCATTAAGGAGTATTCAAAGAGTGGTACCCGGAGAGGGGGTCGAACCCTCACTCCCTCGCGGGAACTGGATTTTGAATCCAGCGCGTCTACCAATTCCGCCATCCGGGCAACGAGAAAGTTTTAAAAAATGGGAAAAAAGCGACCGCTTGGCAACCTTGGAGTTTTTCCATGCCCGAATCATTGGTCGAGGCAAGAAGGGCGTTCAGTCCGAAACCCCTAGCTCTTCGAGCGATAGTTCGTCTGCGTCTTTCCACAAATGTTCGAGTGCATAGTTCTCCCTTTGCTCCCTGGAAAACAGATGGACCACAAAGTCGATCGCATCGAGGACCAGCCAGCCCCCCGGTTTGAACCGCTCACGGGAGAGTGTCTTGATGTCGTTTTCCTTGAGTGTTTTTTCAAGGTTGTCGCGCAGGGCCTTGAGGTGGGGATCCGATGTGCCGGTGGCAATAACGAAGCAATCAGTGAGGGAGGATTTTTCCCCGAAATAAAGAAGGGTGAGGTCCTCTGCTTTTTTGTCGAGCAGGGCATTGCAGGCGAGGCCCAGCTGTTGCTTGAGGGTTTCTTTGGAGGGGGGGAGCACAGGTTTCACAGTCAAAATAAGGAATTCGGTAAAAGAGAGAAATCTTTGAGGTATTGCAAGACTTCCTCGGTCAGGTCGTTGGAAAAAGGGATTTTCATTTCGATATTTTTACGGATGGAAGTGGAAGAAACTTCCCACAATGGGTTTTGTATTTCCTCCCAGCAAAGGTGAGGAAGGGCGGGTGCCCCTATGGGGTGGGAACGGCGGGCAAAGACAAAGAACTCCACCAGCTTGGTGAGCTGATCGATATTTTTCCATCGGGGGAGTTGGGCAAATTGATCGGATCCGAGGATGAGAAAAATTTTTTCCGGTGAGAATTTTTTTTTGACTTCGCCGATGGTGTCCGCGGTGTAGCCGACCTTTCCCTGGTTGACTTCGTAATCCCAGGCATGGGCTTGGGGGATTTTTTGGCACATGGCCGTGACCATGCCCAACCGGTGATGTGCAGCAAACAAGGGCGGTCGGTCGCGTAAAGGGGCATGATGAGCAGGGCAGAGCAGGAGCAAGTCAAGGGAAGCGGCTTCAAGGATACTTTCGGCCATGGCAAAATGTCCGCGGTGGGGAGGATCAAAACTACCCCCAAAAAATCCCAGCCTTGGTACCGGGTTGGGTGGAATGTTCGACATGCAAGAAGATTACAAAGACCGACCTGCCGACCGTTCGTACAGGGTAAACATCCGTCCTTTGCGAAAATAGGTGACCTGACCGGATGAGGAAACCACCAGGGCGATAGAGTCCGTGGTGGCGGTGATAGCGGCAGCCGCGGCGTGGCGTGTGCCCAACCCGCCTGGTAAGGTGATATTTTCTGCCTTGGCCTGGATGAGACTACCCGAGGTTTCGACCACGCCATTGCCACGGACGATAAAAGCACCGTCAATCAGGGCGAGTTCTTTGATGGTTTCATCCATGAATGGGTTGAGGATATTGCGGTCTTCTTCCTCATATCCGTGGAAGGGGTTGAGGATGAGTTGCTTGGATCGCTTGATCACCTCCTCGTGATCTCCGAGCACAAACATTGCCCCGATGGACTTTCCTTCCCGCCCGGTAACGGCGAGATCGGTGGCGATGGCGGTTAGCCTTTCCAAGGCTTCTGCAGAAACGCTCGCTGGAAGCATATCCTCGCCATGCCCGATGGCCGATTCAAATTCCTCGTCCACATCGACGACGAGCACGGTGTCAAGCTGCCCACTTTGGGGGATTCCACCCACACAGCATACCCGGTCCTGAAACCCAAAAATATCTCTGGTGAGTCCGAGGAGTATGGCCGCCCGCAACTGGGAGAGACGGGAGTTGGAATGGGCCCGCACGGCGAGGGTGGCATGGGCACGGTGGTGATCGCGCTCATGGTCTGATACATCCTCCCCTGCCAAAACCACCCGGAACCCGGGGAAGGTCATTCTCGGGGCCAGGCTGGGGGGAAAGACATCGGTGAAAACAAGGATGGTCGAACAATCGGCAGCTTTGGCAATTTTAGCGGCCTCGTCGGTAAGCAACTTATTAAATTTGGTGCGGCGCCGAGCGGGGCGTTCGTCGGTGCCGGCAAAGGCGTTTTTGACCGCATCTTTGAACTCGGCAATATCCCTGGCCATCCAGAGATGGTCCATAACGGATTTGTCCTGAAATGTGCGGGCCAGTGTCGCCAGGAAGGAGAGGTAGTTCTTGGCGTTTTCATTGGCGATGAGCAGGAAAACAAAACGGATATCCTCATAGCTGTCCTTACCCTGAAAGTTGAGCCCGGTGGGGCATCGCCCAATGGCTAGGGCAAAAGGTCTTTTCATTTTCACCCGGGCATGAGGAAGGGCGACTCCTTCCCCAAGGTAACTGGTCATCGAATGTTCCCGTTCGATTAGCTCATTGAGTACTTTTTTACGGGAGGCTGCCGAGGGGAGCAGGGACTTAAAGGAAGCGAGAAGTTCGGAATATGCGGCCTTAAGATCCGGACTGGTCAGATCGATAATGCGAGTGTTGGAAATGTAACGGTCGACCTGCATAGACTAAAGCCCGCTGGGCCTGAGCCAGACGATTGCTTGAAGAAAAAGTGAGCTGGGACGAACTATTTTTCCCACTCCAATGCACCACTTTTAAGTTCGTACACAAGTCCTGCCGCCAATACAAAAGTGAAAAAAAGCATCGGCCCAAGCAGGGGAATACCCGCTGCGGTCAGTTCCCGGTGGGTCAACACCCAGGGGATAAGAAAAACCACATCGATATCGAAGAGAATGAAGAGCATGGCGGTAACATAAAACTTCACCGAGTAGCGGGTGGTTGCCCCGACTTCCGAAGCGAGCCCGCACTCGTAGGGAGAATCCTTGATTTTTCCACGTACCGCCCGCTGGCCGAAAAGGTGGCTTGCCGCAAGGATCCCGACACCCATACCCACGGCAAGGAGGATTTGAATAAGAACTGGGAGAAAGTCGGGTAAAGTCACACCTCTTTGATGGTTAGATTCCTACGGTGAGGCAAGTTTATTCCTTCTGCCTTTCGCACTCTTCACCTTGTCTCCATGCTTGCCAACCAAGCGGGCACGGGCATAAAATCAAATCCATGAATGATCTGAGGAAAAAACCCATATATTCAAGAACGTCTGCTACCCGCCGAACGGGCGGGTTTACCTTGGTCGAAATTCTTATTGTGCTGGCACTAATCGGGATTGTTGCCGGACTGGCGATGAGTAACCTTGGCGGCATTTTTGGCAGTGGTAAGGTGCAGGCCGCCCAGACATGGGTGAACAGCACGGGAGAGGCTTACATCAACTCTTACTTTGCTCTGGTAGGTGAATATCCCAAAAGCCTTGCAGAATTACGTACTCCTCCCAATGGATTGCCTCCTTTTGTGAAAAGGTCATCCGATCTTCAGGATCCCTGGGGCAAGGATTACTTGTACCAGTGCCCAGGCTCTCGAAACCCGAGCAGTTTTGACCTCTCCACCACTGCGCCTGACGGCAAGGTTATTGGGAACTGGGATAGCGGGAATTGAGTTGCCCACCTTCCCCGCCAAAAGAAAAAGCCCTGGCTTTACCTTAATCGAAGTCCTTTTGGTTCTTGCCCTAATTGGGGTGATGGCCGGAATTGTGGCGGGCAATGCAGGGGCCTTTATCAATGCAAGCGGGTTTGAACCTCCCGTTCGCGTGCTCAAGCGGGCGGTGCTGGATGCGGGCTATTTTGCCGGGGAAAGGAAAGAGCCGACCTTTCTCGCCTATGAGGAGAGCAACGCATCCTTTGTCATCTCAGATGCAGGAGGAGAGGTGCTTGCCATTCATCCAATCTATAAAAACATTACCAAGGTGGGTGAAGAGAAAAGAGGGGAGTTTCCTGAGATTAAATTTCGGGCGGTTGGGCCCTTGAGTGGGTCGGCCCGGGGGCGGACCATTTATCGCGATAACCAGCTCCGATTGGACCGAATCCGGTTTCATTCCGGTTCGAGTGTGCAGTTTGAGGTGAGAGTCAGGCACCGTGGCGAGGATGAGAAGTTTGAATTCGACCCGTTTTCCGGATTTGTGCTGGCAGATAATTTGAGATGAGTGCCTGGTTTCAAAAGAACCGCAAAAAGTATGGCTTCATGCTGATTGAAGTGCTTGTGGCTCTGGCGATTTTTGGTCTGGCCGCCGTTTATCTGGTCGATGGTGCTTTTGTGGCTTCCCGTACCATCCGACTGATGAAAGATGCCCGGGAGCTGGAGCAGGATCTTCTCTGGGTGCGCAGCCAGGTGCTGACCGAGCCAAGTTATGAAAAACTGGAGGACGGGGGAGAACTTTCCGCCCTCACCATGGGTGAAGTGGAGTGGAAGGTTGAGGTGGAAATGACTGAAGTGCTCGATCTTTATTTAGTCAAATTAACCCTTGAGTATGAGGGGAATGACGATTTCGGTATCGAACCGGGCGAGCGGACGACGCAGATGTATCTGTTGCGTCCGAGTTGGGGCGGTCATGCCGATTTTGCCACAGAGCGCAACCGCTTACTCGAGGATAAGCGGGATAAAATCCGCGATCTCAAAACGGAAAGGAAACGGAACCGTTGAGAAAAAAGCGGGCATTTTCCTTGGTCGAGGTTCTGCTTGCTTTGGCAATTGGTGGGCTTGTCCTTACTGCGGCAACCTCCCTGTTGGTCACCATTTCCCAGGCTTGGGCAAACCGACCCGCTACCCGGGATGCCTTTGATGCTCATGTCAATGGAGTCGCCCATTTTCTCAATGCCATGTTGGAGGAGGCGACCATACCCGGGGGGGGGAGTTCTCAAAAAAAGGCAATTACACTGGGTCGTGCCCCTGGTTTTTCGGAAACCGATGACCCCTTGGTTCAGTTTTACCTCAGGGAGGCACCTCCCTTGTTCTTTTGGCCGAGGCCGAGCGAGGTGGCGAATCGGGTGCATGCATTCCTTCAGGTGGACGAGAGGGAAGGGCTTGGCCTGCTTTGGTATTCAGATCTTCAGGAACTAGAAAAAAATAAGCAGGGGCAGAGAGAGCCTGAGGATGATGATGAGCTTTTTTGCACCGTGATCAGCCCGTTTTGTACGGAAGTATATTACTGCTACTACGGGGACGAGGATGCAGGCCCTGATGATCCGAAAAGTTGGGAAATTGAGGATGAGTTGGAGGAGGATATTGATAGCGGTAATTTCCGCTTGCCGGCTTTTGCCAAGTTGGTGTTCCGCTGGGATGAGGAAAACCTCGAAAGGATCGTTTCCCTAGCGATTGACCGTCCCATACCTAGCGGTATTGCGGAGGAACCCCGATGAACGCAGGCAAAGCAGGAAAAAGAAAAGGGGCAATTTTGGTCTTTGTTCTCGCCCTGATTGTGTTTCTTTCGGTCCTTTGTATCAGGTTGATGGAGGAGACAGTGCAGGAACTCAGGCATGTCAGTCAGTACCACCGGAGGGATGACTTAAGGGTGCATGCTTATTCCGCCCTTGATGTGGCGGCAGGTGTACTCAATGAATTTAAAATGATCGAGAGGAGCCTTTATGAACCTCAGCAGGGATGGGGGGATCCCCTTGCCTGGTCCGGTTTGAGTCCTTTGGATTCGACGGTGCGCTGGAGTATCAGGTTGGTCGATGAATCGGCAAAAATACATCCTGCCAATGCATCGAAAAAAGACTTGGTCTCGATGTTTGCTCAAATGCACGCTGGGGGAGAGAGTCGGGTGGATGAAGATGATGGTGAACCCTATTACGATGCCTGGATGGATTGGGAGGACACCGATGAAAATGAAAGGGAGGAAGGGGCCGAGGACAATTACTACGAGAAGATGGACCCTCCCTATTTTACTCCAGGAAAAAAAGTGCAAAATTTCGAGGAGTTTCGCATGATTAAGGGTTTCGCCTACGACCCAGACGAGCCGGAGTATAGTGGTCTGTTTTTTGCCGAGAATGGAAGTGAGACCATCCATATGAAAAATTTTCGCTCCGCCTTCTCCTTTTTCAATGAAGGACCCTTAAATATTAATGGAGTCTCCCCTTACCTGAAAAGATTTCTGTGCGGCGATAATGACTCATTGCACGAAGAGATTGTTGCTGGTCCCAGGTTTGGCAGCGGCGGAGAGCCGTACTACACCGACTTGAGCGATCCCAACCTCGCTCAGTTACAAAGCATCCGGGGTATTAAGTTAACTACATCTGCCACCCTGTTCCGGGTGGAAGTGTCCATTTCAAAAGGAAGAGCAGAGTTTAAGCTTCATGCCATCCTTTCGACCGATCTGGGTTTTAGTAAGTCCGGTCAGCAAAAAAATACCCATGCCTCTCAGGGTAAAAAAAAGCCGAGAAATTCTCAGAATGTAGCCCTCAAGTATCCCTTCAGGATTTTGGCGATCCGGGAAAATGAGAATTTGATCGACTAGAATAGTGCGGGAATCTACTTTTTAAGCTAGTTATGGCGGATGTAATAGAAAAATCTCCCAGTACTTCCTTTAGTGATTTGCGTGAGGTTACCTTGCGAATTCCGGGGGAGCATTTTTTTTGTGAGTCTTTATCTCTGCCCAACCAATTGATTGCCCAAATTAAAAAAGGGGATGAGGGGAAGTCGGTCGTTTCGGTTGTACAGAACTACATAGAAGGTTTGCTTGACGATTCTTTTTTTTCTCCTTACCCAGCCGAGCAGTTAGCCTGGGGGTATCATTATTGTGATGTTTCCTACAAAGTACTCCTATTTGCTGCCCCCTATGCCAAGCTTAGTCAGCTTGGATGGGATAATTTTGAACTTTTCAGAAGAATCTTCCCCTCTTTTGTAAGTTTGCTTGGAAATATCTATGATGAGTCCACGCTCGTTCTTTTTATTTTTGAAGAGACCCTTACCGCGGCCTCTTTTTCTCCCAAATCTTCCGTTCCCGATGAACTCTTTTCTCACCCATTTGATCCAAGTGATGAAGATTCCTTCGAGTCTGCTCGAGGAAAATTACTTTCACTAATGAATCTAAGTGCTTACCCTTTGAGCTCAACTACATTGGTTGCCGGCGAAGTGACGAGAAGCCCAGATGGTTTTTTTGAGTTTGAGCACTATCTCAAAGACGGGCGGGAAGTCGCATTGCGGGATGATTATATGGTAAGAATGCCTGCGGATGATTTATGGAACCATGACCTTCGTTCCCCCGCCTTTAAAAATTCAGAGAAAATCAAGCGTCTCAAAGAGCGGGGTTTATGGCGTGGTTTCAAATTGTCCTCGGTTCTTCTGGTTGTTCTCCTGCTTTCTTTTGTTACCTACAAGGTTTTTGAATTTGGGCAAAGGGCTCAATCTCTAGCAGCCGATGAAATGGCTAAGGAAGTGCCCCTTGTCCTAGAGTCTCAGAAGTTGTTGGAGAAACTTAAACAGAACAAACTCGGCGGGATTGATCCTTTTGGCGCGATTGAAAGGCTTTCGATTCACCGTGGTGGGACCACGGATCGGCCAAACTTGTGGTTTAGTAAAGCCCACTTCGAAACTAGGAACCATGTCAAATTGGAGGGGGAGGGCGTTAATGTCGAATCTGTTAACACATTTATAAGCAATTTTGAAGGGGCAGGGGTGGCTCAATTACGTAAGAGCCGGAGTGGCGAAGAATACAGAGAAATCAAGAGTGATGGAGGGAAGACTACTTTTGAGATTCAAATTAATTTACTCGAAGAAGAACCTGCTCCGCTCTCAGTGGAAGATGGGGATGTTCAGCAATGAAACATGTAGAGAGAGTTTTCTTTAAGCTTAGCCCCCGGGAGCAAAGACTGTTGGTTCTCTCCGTTTGGGTTGTCCTAACTCTCGGTCTGTTCAAGACTGGGGAAAGGTCGATTGAGCTCTATAACCAGCGGGAACTTACCGCGCAGGCAATAGCTGGCTACGAAGGAATTATCAACCTCAAGCCATTCATTAATCAGGCACTAGAAGAACAAAAAGTGGAGCAAAAGAACAAGAGTTATGACAAGAAAAACCTAAGCAACCGTGCATCCAGTCTTGCAGACAGAGTTTTTCCTGCCCGTGATTATCGTGAATTAGACACCGACGAGAGGGAGAGATATTCCCAGCATCGTGTGAAAATTACTTTCGATCGTGCGAGTTACGAGCAAGTCAACGAGTTTGCCAGCTTGATTCGAAAGGAAAGTCCGTTCATGTTCTTAAGTGAAGTGAGGATTGCACCAAATTATCCACCAAAATCGAGGCCCTATGACCCAACTACCTTCGACGCCACCTTTGAGGTAAGTTCAGTTGAATTCAATGAACAATGAAATTATTTATTCCTATCCTTCTCTGCTTCTTTTTTAGCCAACATCTTGTTGCCCAAGTTCCCTTGGGCTCTGCGGAAAAAGTGCCCACTCCAGGTGTCGCCCCCAGCCTTCAGGATGGTGTTGAGGAGATTCCCCTTGGCAATTTCTCTGACCCAACTGAACTTTCCCTTATAGAGGGTTTGGACGAACCTTTGGAGCGCCTTCGTCTCCGGGATCATGATGCAAATATGATATTGGACATGATCCAACTGATCACTGGCAGATATATCCTTCGTCCCCAAAATTTACCTCAAGTGAAAATCACCTTTGATAGTATGAGCGCTCTCACGAAAAGGGAAACGCTGAGTGCTTTGGACAGTCTATTGGCGATGAACGGAGTGGGGATTTCCAAAATTGATGATCAATTTTTCAAAGCGGTCCCCGCAACGGGTATGAATGTGCATGTCCCGATTTGGCTGGATGGGCTTGCTTCAGATTATGCACCCAGTCAGAGAATTTATATTAAAATGTTTCACTTGGAATATGCCCCAGCCAATGAAGTGAAAGAGCAGTTGAATCCTTTCTCCACTCCCAATGTCGGGGCACTGCTTGTTTTTGAAAAAGCAAATAGTATCCTTGTCACCGATTCTTTGCTGAACCTTCAGAGAATGGAGAAACTTTTGGAAACGATCGACCGCCCCATTCGCAAGGAGGACTTGGGTACCGATTTTTATGTTTGGCACACTCAGCACGCGGGTGCACGGGAGCTAGAGAGTAAAATTAAGGGAATGATTGAGGGTAGCTTGAAACCTTTCCTTGGTGGAACCACCTTGCTCGACTCAGACGAGCGCACCGGTAAACTCATCATCATAACCAGGCAGGAAAACAAGGAAACGCTGTGGTTTTTCCTCGAGCAATTGGATGCACCGGTAAAAATGAAGACCACGAGTAAGTTGTTCAAGTTACAACATGCCGAATCGAAGGATATTCAAAGCATCCTAGATGAGGTCATTAAAAATCAGCAGCGCATCAAACAGCAGTTGCAGGGAAAAAACACTGCGGCAAGAGCAAATGCCACTCAGAGTGCAGGGAAGCCTGTAACCCTGCCGGGTGGGCAGACCAAGCCAAGTACGCCCGTCGAGAACCGCACTTCCGATACGGGAGGTGAGGGAGCTCACGAGTTTAGTGATTTTGTCACTATATCCTCCGACGAGAGAAGTAACGCTATTTTAGTCTATGGAACCAAAGCGGATATCGACGAAATTGGTCGGATGATTGAATCTCTCGACCAGCCGTTGCCCCTCGCTCGGATCGATACCATTTTTGTCATGGTTGACCTGACTGAACAAAACCAAAGGGGCATTGATGCACTGCTCAGCAAGGTCGAGTGGTCCAAGTACGCTAGAGGATCTGCGGGAGATAATCTCTTTGGGCAACCTGTTACCGGAACTAGCCAAGTCACCAATGCAAATGCTGATGGTAGTCCGGGAGATACCACATCAACGGTCACCAACAATATCTCCAGTAATATTGCCCAGGGGATATTAGGCATTCCTGGATTAAATTCTTCAGTTCCTTTCGAATTGGATGACTGGAAACTGACCGCGATTCGCTGGGATCAGCTCTTTGCACTCTCTTCCGAGCGCAATGATGTGAGGATTTTTTCCACCCCGTCTCTGATGGTTTCACACAATGCACCCGAGGTGCACATTCTGATTGAGGATGAGCGAAACATTGTCGTGCCTACTTACGGAACCTACTCGTCATCTGAAAACACCAACACGGGGCAGCGGGACCAGATTACCGCAAAGACGGAACTTAACATCAAGAAGCCCAAAATTGGGCTTCCTAAGTTCGACGGAAATGGAACCATGGTATCAAGGGGCTCCATCTTTATGGAGGTTGAAGTAAAGGCGGAGAAATTTGATGAGACTCAGAGCAATTCATACGCGGGGCAATCCTTGCCTGCAAAGAAGATTCGCGAAGCGAAGTCCTTTGTCACCATTCAGGATCAGGAGATTTTGGTTCTTGGGGGGTTACAGGAAGTGCAGGTCGATTCCACCGAATCTAAATATAATCTCCTGAGCGATATTCCCTATTTTGGAAAGAAATTCTTTCGACCCAAGGCGGTTAAATACACCCCGACCGAGCTGTTAATTTTCCTTCGGCCAACCATTATCAACCCTGGTCAGGAGTTGTCTGATGAGAATATTCATTTGATCGATGAAAGACTGGCTCCCCATTACGCACCTAAGTTCACATCTCCATCCGGGAAAGTTTTGGGTATGCCCGACCTTGACCAAAAGGAGAGTGGTGGGGAATCGATGCAGGATTCGCCATCGCCTATGCCCAAGCTATGAACTGTTCCCTAGTTGCATTGTTAGTGCTTGTTTCATCTGGGGTGCTTTTTCCCGAACTTATGTTTGGCCAGGATTTAGGAAATCCGTTCCTCCGCCCCGGTGGGAATAAACCCACTCCTCCACCTGTAATTAAGCAAGCCCCTCCTCCGCCAGCCCCGATTCCGCGAAATCCAAACCTTGAGTTTCGGGGCTATTTTAAATTTGATGATCATTGGCACTTTGCCATCTTTGATAAAGCTAAGAATGAAGGAGTTTGGCTAAAAAAGGGGGAGAGCTTTGATGAGGGAAAAGTGGAAGTAGTAGGCTTTGATCCTGATGCAAACGAACTGCGGCTCAAGGGCGGGATGCAGCTTACTCTAAAGGATTCAGAAAAAAAAGTGCTCACGGTGCCGAGCGGACAGGCTGTGCCCGCTAAGACTCCTGCGAAGGTCATCCCCCCCCCGGGAGCCAGATCTATTCCCCCGCCACGCCGCCGGTAAGCCCTTGAGAATGTTACGCTCGTGTGTTCCATGAAACTATCAGCTAAAAAGGCCCCTGATCCTGAAGAAGAGCCAGATTTGGATAGTTTTTCCTCTGCTGGTTTTGTCTCGTTTCAAAAGGATGCGATGCTTTGGTGGCCTGATTTACCCGATGTTGACAGGCTTAATATACTCGCCGCACCTTTGGAGGAAAGGGCTCGAATTTTGGCTGCTAAATATTCCTTCTCTTTGGATGTGGCAGTTCGTAAAATAGCTGAGAAAGCAGAACTCCCATTTGTGGAGACTTTTGAGTTGGTCGAAAATCCCACCAAGAGACTGCCTCTTCGGTTAATTCATGCCTTTGGTTGTCTACCTATAAAGAGAGTAGAAAAAAAACTACCCTCTAAACTCAAAGTGCTTTGCGTGGATGATGATGAATCCATCCTTCAGGCCTTCCGCCGCACTCTTGGTAGAGATTACGAAATTTGTACTGCAACTAACGGTATAGATGGATTAGAGGTATTCAAGGAGCATGGCGATATTGCCATTGTTTTATCGGACATGGTAATGCCGGAGATGAATGGCCCTGAAATGCTTGAACTCATCAAGCAATATGAGCCCAAGACCATGACTGTTTTACTTACTGGTCATTCCGATTTTGAGCTAACCAAGAATGCAGTCAATTCAGGCAAGGTCTTTAAAATCCTGACCAAGCCCTGTTCCTCTTCTGAAATTCTAAGTGCATTGAGTGAGTGTGCCGATAAGTACATCCAAATGCTTGACTTTCGCACCTCTGCAGAGATTGATGATGGGAAAATTCACTTGGCTACGGTATGGCCACCGACTTCTCGAATGAGCAGATGGCTCTTTGCCGTATCGGGATGTAAGCCTGTCTGGCATTTAGGAACGCCTGAGAAAATCGTGCGTGCTATAACAGAGAATTTCGGTATTGGGGCGGACAGTTTGGGGGATTCTGAATTGGATGAGGAGAGCGAGGCGGAGGTTCAGGATGATCTGGAGGACCAAAATGCTGCGATCATTAAGTTTGTCAATGAGGTGATTCAGCGGGCGATTGTCGACCGGGCCACAGACATTCATTTTGAGCCTCATAAAGAAACTTTGCAAATTCGCTATCGTATTGATGGCCAGTTGGTGCCAGTGCGGGTCCCAGATAATTTGAGAAGTTTTCAAGATGCGATTATTTCCCGAATCAAAATCATGGGCGGGATTAATATTTCGGAAAAACGGAGACCGCAGGGCGGGCGGATTACCTTTACCCATGGGCAGAGTGATCTGGATATTCGGGTATCCACCCTGCCTACCCTCTATGGTGAAAGCATCAGTCTGCGCTTACTTAATGAAAAATCGCAGCCCCTGTCGATGCGGGAACTTGGATTGCTGGGTAAAGACGAAACCAATATTGTCAAGGTATTGGAAAAGCCCCACGGCATTGTTATGGTCACCGGTCCGACCGGTTCGGGTAAGTCTACCTCCCTGACCGCATTTATCCGGCGCATTCACAAACCCGAACGCCGCATTATGACTGTGGAGGATCCGGTGGAATATGAAGTTGCCGGGATCAATCAAACCCAGGTCAATTCCGAGATCGGTTTTACTTTTGCGAGTGCTCTCCGGGAAATTCTTCGTCAGGACCCCGATGTGATTATGGTTGGGGAAATTCGGGACAGGGAAACTGCGGATATTGCAATTCGGGCCTCCCTTACCGGCCACCTCGTGCTCAGTACCCTCCATACCAATGACGCACCCGGAGCAGTGACCCGGTTGATTGATATGGAGATCGAACCTTTTCTCATTGCCTCTTCCGTGGAGATGGTCATTGCCCAGCGACTGGTAAGGAGGATTTGTTCCCAGTGTGCTCAACCGGCCAACCTGCCGGAGGAAGATTTAAGAGCGACCTTAACCCTGCTCGGGATGGATATTACTGAAGTGATTCATGCAGATAAGGTTCTGGGGGCGAACGGGTGTGAGAAATGTCAAAACCTAGGGTATCACGGCAGGGTGGGCATCTTTGAACTGATGAAGATGAGTGATGCCATCCACACGCTGATTATTAAGAGTGCTTCAGCTCCGGAGATTCGTGAGGTTGCTCTCAGTCAGGGAATGACCACCTTGCAAGCCTGTGGCTGGAACCAGGTGAAGCGCGGTCTGACTACCCTAGACGAAGTCATTCGCTATGCAGATATTTTTGAGGAAGATCAGGATTCGGGAATCAGTTCTGATTTGGAATAAGCGGTCTGTAAGCGGTTTGGATAAATATGGCTGAATTCGAGTACTTTGCCATCGATTCCAAGGGGCGTACCAAGTCTGGTCGTATGGCCGGAGATTCCGTCAAGGCGGTGCGTAGGCTATTGCAAGCTGAGGGCCTTACCGTCCTCAAAGTCAAAAGTCCGTCAGGGAATATTGCCCAGACAAGTGCGGGTTCCAAATTTGCGGAGAAAGAAACGAAGAAACCCAAAAAGACTGGGTCACTCCAGCAAAAAACAGGAGCAAAGGGTGAGAAACTAGGAACGGAATTTTTAAAGCGGCTCCTCGAATTACATGGAAGCGGCATGCCGGTGGCGGAAGCTGTGAAACTGTTAAACCAAAGATTATCCGATCCTGATCAAAGAGAAATTGCCTCCATCCTCTGGCGGGAACTTGCAGAAGGGCGCACCCTCTCCCGGGCGATGCGCTTGCTCCCTGGGTATTTCAGTGAGTCCACCACTTACATTATCGAGGCAGGTGAGGCGACAGGGAACCTTTCGCCCATTCTAAAAAAAATTATTTCACATCTGGATGAAAAAAGAGAGATTCGAAATAAAGTGATTTCCGGGATGTCCTACCCAATCTTTGTGGTTCTGGTTGCCTTGGGTGTCGTACTGTTTTTTCTCTTCTTTTTGCTTCCCCAAATCAAGGAGATGCTCGACTCCCTTGGAGGAGAGCTGAATTTAATGGCGAGAATTCTGATTCAAGGCTCCAATTTAATAATTACTGTTGGCCCTTTTGTTTTGATTGCAGCATTGGTCGCTTTGGCCATCACTAAGCGCTGGAGCAAAACCGCATCTGGAGGTAAGAAACTGGATCAGTCCATGCTCAAACTTCCTTTGTTTGGTGAAATCTTTTTCTTGTCCGAACTCTTTCAGCTCTCCAGTTTGCTGGCCACCCTAATGTGGAGCGGCATTGGACTGACGGAAAACCTGCGGCTTTGCGAGAAGACGATAAAAAATCGCTTCCTGAGAAGTCAGTTCAGGTCGGCACGGGGATTGGTTAATGAGGGGAAGTCTCTGCCTGAAGTGTTGCGCAAATACAAACTGATGCCTTTGATGCAACTGGATGTATTGGAGGTGGGGGAAAAAACAGGAAATCTTGGTAACAGTATGGAAGATGCCGCCCTTGCCTTTCGGGATGGGTTGACTAAGAGAATAAAAATCATGACCAGCCTGGTCTCCGGGGTTGCGCTAGGCTTCGCTTTTTCTCTGGTTGCCATTATTGCAATTTCGATTGTCACGAGCATATTTCAAGTTAGTAAGAGCATAAGCTACTGATGAGTCCCTGCCTGCCACGATTCTCTTTATCTATTTTGATGAGTTGCCCGCTCATTTTTTTCCTTTTGCTATCCTGTGATTCGGTCAGCACCACCGCAGAAGAGTCATTACCTGCTGATACGGTCAACTCAAGCGGTTTGGCGAGGGAAGCATCCATGGGAAAGCACAACTTTGATGATGGTTCTGTTTACCACGGGGATTTCATCCGCGGCAAACCGGATGGGTATGGAAGAAGGGAATATCCCAATGGAGATATCTATGAAGGCCAGTTTGAAAATGGATTTTTTTCAGGGCACGGAACATTGCGCTACAAATCGGATGCCAACTATGAACGCTACTTTGGTAACTGGAAATTGGGTATGCGCCATGGGTACGGGGTTCTTGCCCTTGATGATGGGTCAAGCTGGGAGGGGAGTTGGAAGGATGACTCTTTTATTATTGGCCGATTTAAAAGGTTTGATGGACTACTTATGAGTGGAAAATGGCAGGACGATTTTCTTACGGAAGGGAAATTAATTTCTGCTGCAGGGGACGAATTTACCGGGAATTTCCGGTCTGATGGAAGTTTCCTGGAGGGAATACTGGTTAAAGCAAATGGAGAAGAATATGTTGGGCAGTTTGAACAAAACCAGTATCACGGATTTGGTTGCCTTAAGGATGTGGATGGTTCCGTTTACAGCGGAAGTTTTTCGGATGGGGTGCAGTTCGGGCATGGTTTCCTTATCGAAGTGGATGGTTCGCAGTATTCTGGAGGTTTTATGAATGGACTTCCACATGGCATCGGCACGCAGCGCGATCCTTCAGGAGTGTCCTACCGTGGATCTTGGGCAGAGGGCGTGCGAGAGGGAGCGGGGGTAATGGATTTCGGCGACGGCACCAGCTTTACGGGGGAATTTAAAAATGGGCTGGCTGCTAATGGACAATACGATTGGGGAGACGGGAGAATTTCGAACTCCTACCAGGATGATCTCGGGAACTGGATTGATTTTGACGCGGCTGAGTGACTATGCCGTAAAATATTGGAGGTTGCCAATAATGTCCAAGTTCTGAATATTTATTTTCTAGCCTAATGTCTAATTCTACTGATTTTCGCCTCAAATTTTGGGGTACGAGGGGTAGCATACCCTGTCCCGGTCCGGGTACTGTAAAGTATGGGGGAAACACCACCTGCTTTGAAGTGAACTGTGGCGGGAAACGCATTATTGTGGATGCGGGCACGGGCATACGTCTGCTGGGCAAGCAAATCATGCTCAATGAAGGAAATCTGCTGGATGCAGACCTCTTCTTCACTCATACCCATATGGATCATATTCAGGGACTTCCATTCTTTGCCCCTCTTTATAACCCCAACAGCACCGTCCGTCTCAATGCTGGTCACTTGGACGGGGATACCTATGACCTGCAAGGTATAATTGGCACGATGTTGATGAAGGACCCCGTTTTTCCTGTGCCAAGTTCTTTGATTGAGAAAGCCTGCACTTTCAGCGATTTCCAATGTGGCACTACTTTTGAACTCGAGGGCGGTGTTGTCATCAAAACCGCCCCCTTAAATCATCCAAACGGTGCTTGTGGATACAGAATTGAATTTGCAGGAAAGGTCCTCGCCATTTGTACTGATACGGAGCACTACGAGGATCGTATGGATGATTATGTACTGTGCTTGGCCGAAAATGCGGATGTGATGGTTTATGATTCGGCTTACACCGATGAGGAGTATCCCAATTTCAAGGGGTGGGGACATTCCACCTGGCAGGAGGCCATCAAAGTGGCTGAAGCTGCTTCGGTTAAAAATACCTTTCTTTTCCACCACGACCCTTCGCATGACGATAAGAAAATGGATGAGATTGCTGCCCTCGCCTCCAAGCAGAGGGAAGGCGTGCGTCCTGCGGTCGAGGGAGAGGAAATTTCCCTTTAACGGGGCGAATTTCTTTCTTGGGTATTGGGCCAGCCTTTACCTGCTGTAGTCTTCGACCAGTCTCCCCGCACCTTCGCCCCGGTGAATTACCATGCCCTTGGGTTTCTCAAGCAACCTCAGGTCGCCGGATCCAGTAATTTTTGCATCGAGCCAAAGGTTGGGGACAACGCTGACCAAGCCGGTACCCCGATGTTCAATGGTGGCATGGTCGAGAAAAAGCTCCTCGGCCGATAAGTTTCCAGACCCGAGAATCCGGGCATTGAGTTGATCGATTTTGTCTCCACGCAGGGCAACTTGGCCGGAGCCGTTGTGATGAATCAATAACTCGGCGGAGTCCACATCCTCAAAGTGGGCTGTGCCCGAACTCTCTGCAAAGAACTTCAATTGGGGGGCGTTGATATTTTTCACAGTAAGGTTGCTTTGCCCGAGGAGACGAATCTCTTTGAGATTCTCGATCTTTACTAGAATCTCCACGGGGAATTTTCTAATTGCGGAAAGCCCGATGAAGGGAATTCTACGCCTTAGACTATAGGTATTATTTGCATCAAGGAAAAGAGTGCGGTTGACAACTTTGCAAACGATGGAGTCGATAATTTCAGAATCCGCATAGATTTCCACTTCCCGGTTTCTCACCCCCGGTTCAATAAAAACATCAAGAGCACCCTTAACTTCAATTTTATCGAAGTGGAAAAGAAGATGCCTCCGTGAATCCACTTCGGCCCAAGACAGGTAAGGGAGAAGGGTGCCTACACAAAGAATACCAGTCCAAAAGCTAGCTTTTCTTTTTCCCATAACGGCGGACTCCCCGTTTGCGGTTGCTGTATTTGATTTTTTTTGAACCTTGGGAGTTCGCACTTTGCAAATTCCCTTTTTTAAGAAATTCAATTTGGTCTCTGAGTAAGGCGGCTTTTTCAAACTCTAGGGCTTTGACTGAATTGAGCATCTCTTTTTCAAGCTGTTTGATCAGTTGCTTCACTTCTTTGGATGACGAGGGCTCAGAAACGGCAAGAAGGTCCACATCCTCATCCATTTTTTCCCGTAGGCTCTCCTGAATGGGGCGAACCACACTTCGCGGTACCAAGCCATGTTTCTGGTTATATTCCATCTGCTTCTCCCGGCGGTAGGTGCAGACATCCCAAGCCGCCTGCAGGGAGCGGGTCATATGATCTGCGTAAAAAATCACACGCC
>Ga0181597_10001642_pt1 | contig 24954 bp, 12 predicted proteins | sample 041ome_5_FD_148647 | JGI IMG/M metagenome (GOLD analysis project Ga0181597, IMG submission 148647) | Coastal salt marsh microbial communities from the Groves Creek Marsh, Skidaway Island, Georgia - 041403US metaG (spades assembly) | ecosystem: Environmental > Aquatic > Marine > Intertidal zone...
TGTCTATTCATTTTATAAAAAACAAGACTACGAACCATTTGCTATTCCATTTGGATATCCTGTTCTTGACGACATCAACTTTAAACTAGAATTAAAACAAATTGATCAAGCTATATGTCGTACAATTGAGAATGTAATATTGTTGATCACGATGGGCGCAGAGCCCGACAAGGGTGGTATCAATCCAAGAAACATGGAGGCAATGCAAAATCTTTTCAAAAATGAAAGTGTTGGCCGCGTTTTGGTGAGTGATTATACAACCAAGGCTCAGTTTGTTATTCCTGATATTGGCAAGGTTGTTGGCCCTGCAAAGTACGAAGTTATTAATAATGATATCAAGGAAGGCTTACAGAATGTTATTGTTGGCGACGAGCGATATAGTAACACACAAGTCAAGGCAAAAATCTTTTTAGAGCGTCTCGAAGAGTCTCGCAATGCATTCATACATGACTTTTTACAGCCACAAGTCAAAATGATTTGTCAAAATCTTGGTTTTAGAAAATATCCGACAGTAAAATTTGAACAAACAGATATTAAGGATGAGGTTCAACTTCAACGAGTTGCTACTCGATTAATGGAACTTGGAATTATTACGCCTGAACAAGGCATGCATGTTCTCGAGAAAGGTTCATATCCAAAACCAGATGAAATGGAAGCTGCTCAACAAAAATATATCGAGCAACGCAAAGAGGGTATGTACAATCCTATTGTTGGTGGTGTGCCAATGATTGCTCCAGAAACTGGCGACGAAGAACAAATTCAACAAGTAAAACAAGAAGTTGGTCGACCTGTTGGAACATCAGATATTCAACAAGAAAAACAATCTTCTGCCAAAGAGTTGTTTTCACGTAAAAATCTTCAGCAAGTTATTTATTCTACAGAAGCATTAAGGCAAGAAGGTTACAAAAAAATGCGTAAAAAATTAAAAAAGACAAAACTCAAGAATGATGAAAAATGTATGATAGATGAATTATGTGAATCTATTATTTTATCTTGCGAAAAAAATGATTGGATTAAAAGTTTAAATAATTGCATACAGGATCCAGAGTATATTGATTCTTTAAACGCGCTGCAAAATATTACTGAATTATCGATTTCTCATGATTTAGATTTATATTCTGCTGCACTTTTACATCATAGCAAAGAGGAGGCCTGATAAATGGGAGCTTTTGAACTTTTTGTAAATGCGAATTTAGGTATACGCAAACCTTTAATTACGGATGTTGGTCATCCATCTGGCAGCGCTAAAGCTGCGGGTATTATAGGTTCTCACTATATTGATTCTTCAAATAATTATCTCTACGAAAAAACAGGAGAAAATAATACTGAAGACTGGGTATTTTTAAGGACTTTAGGTTACAGTTTAGATGAAGAGACTAGAGAATTAAGAGAGGATGTGTCAAGTTTATCCTTTAAAGACCTTGATCTTAATAGCGATCTTTCTAGCTTGCAGTTTAAAGATGAGGATTTAGATAGCGATCTTTCTAGCCTTGCTTTTAAGGATTTTGATGTTGATAGCGACATCTCAAGCTTGCAGTTTAAAGATGAAGATCTTGATAGCGATATTTCTAGCCTTCAGTTCAAAGACGAAGATCTTGATAGCGACGTCTCAAGCCTTCAATTCAAAGACGAAGATCTAGATAGCGACATCTCAAGCCTTCAGTTTAAGGACATAGATACCGACAGCGACCTTTCAAGCTTAGCTTTCAAGGATGTTGATGCTGATAGCGACATTTCTAGTCTTCAGTTCAAGGGCGAAGATTTAGATAGCGACATCTCAAGCCTTCAGTTCAAAGACGAAGATTTGGATAGTGATATCTCAAGCCTTCAGTTCAAAGACGAAGATTTGGATAGCGATATCTCAAGTCTTCAGTTCAAAGACGAAGATTTAGATAGCGACATCTCAAGCCTTCAGTTCAAAGACGAAGATTTAGATAGCGACCTTTCAAGCTTAGCTTTCAAGGACGTTGATGTTGATAGTGATATCTCCAGTCTTCAGTTCAAAGACGAAGATCTTGATAGCGACGTCTCAAGCCTTCAATTCAAAGACGAAGATCTAGATAGCGACATCTCAAGCCTTCAATTCAAAGACGAAGATTTGGATAGCGACGTCTCAAGCCTTCAGTTCAAAGACGAAGATTTAGATAGCGATATCTCTAGTCTTCAATTCAAAGACGAAGATTTAGATAGCGACCTTTCAAGCTTAGCTTTCAAGGACGTTGATGTTGATAGTGATATCTCCAGTCTTCAGTTCAAAGACGAAGATTTAGATAGCGATATCTCAAGCCTTCAGTTTAAGGACGAAGATTTAGATAGTGATATCTCAAGCCTTCAATTCAAAGACGAGGATCTAGATAGCGACATCTCTAGTCTACAATTCAAAGACGAAGATTTAGATAGCGACATCTCAAGCCTTCAGTTCAAGGACGAAGATTTAGATAGTGATATCTCAAGCCTTCAATTCAAAGACGAAGATTTAGATAGTGATATCTCCAGTCTTCAATTCAAAGACGAAGATTTAGATAGCGACATCTCTAGTCTACAATTCAAAGACGAAGATCTAGATAGCGACATCTCAAGCCTACAATTCAAGGACGAAGATTTGGATAGCGATATCTCAAGCCTTCAGTTCAAAGACGAAGATTTAGATAGCGACCTTTCAAGCTTAGCTTTCAAGGACGTTGATGTTGATAGTGATATCTCCAGTCTTCAGTTCAAGGATGAAGATTTGGATAGTGATATCTCCAGTCTTCAGTTTAAACATGAAGATTTAGATAGCGATATCTCAAGCCTTCAGTTCAAAGACGAAGATTTAGATAGCGACCTTTCAAGCTTAGCTTTCAAGGACGTTGATGTTGATAGTGATATCTCCAGTCTTCAGTTCAAGGATGAAGATTTGGATAGTGATATCTCCAGTCTTCAGTTTAAACATGAAGATTTAGATAGCGACGTCTCAAGCCTTCAATTCAAAGACGAAGATTTAGATAGCGACATCTCTAGTCTTCAGTTTAAACATGAAGATTTAGATAGCGATATCTCTAGTCTACAATTCAAAGACGAAGATTTGGATAGCGACATCTCAAGCCTTCAATTCAAAGACGAAGATTTAGATAGTGATATCTCTAGTCTTCAATTCAAAGACGAAGATTTAGATAGCGACATCTCTAGTCTTCAATTCAAAGACGAAGACTTAGATAGCGACATCTCTAGTCTTCAATTCAAAGACGAAGACTTAGACAGCGACATCTCAAGCCTTCAATTCAAAGACGAAGACTTAGACAGCGACATCTCAAGCCTTCAATTCAAAGACGAAGATTTAGACAGCGACATCTCTAGTCTTCAATTCAAAGACGAAGACTTAGACAGCGACATCTCAAGCCTTCAATTCAAAGACGAAGATTTAGACAGCGACATCTCAAGCCTTCAATTCAAAGACGAAGACTTAGACAGCGACCTTTCAAGCTTAGCTTTCAAGGATGTTGATGTTGATAGCGACATCTCAAGCCTTCAATTCAAAGACGAAGATTTAGACAGCGACATCTCTAGTCTTCAATTCAAAGACGAAGACTTAGACAGCGACATCTCAAGCCTACAATTCAAAGACGAAGATCTAGATAGCGACATCTCAAGCCTACAATTCAAGGACGAAGATTTAGATAGCGACATTTCAAGCTTAGCTTTCAAGGATGTTGATGTTGATAGCGACATCTCAAGCCTTCAGTTCAAGGACGAAGATTTAGATAGCGACATCTCAAGCCTTCAGTTCAAGGACGAAGATTTAGATAGTGATATCTCTAGTCTTCAATTCAAAGACGAAGATTTAGATAGCGACATCTCAAGCCTTCAATTCAAAGACGAAGACTTAGACAGCGACCTTTCAAGCTTAGCTTTCAAGGATGTTGATGTTGATAGCGACATCTCTAGCCTTCAATTCAAGGACGAAGATCTAGATAGCGACATCTCAAGCCTTCAATTTAAAGACGAAGATCTAGATAGCGACATCTCAAGCCTACAATTCAAGGACGAAGATTTAGATAGCGACATCTCAAGCCTACAATTCAAGGACGAAGATTTAGATAGCGACATCTCAAGCCTTCAATTCAAAGACGAAGATTTGGATAGCGATATCTCTAGTCTACAATTCAAAGACGAAGATTTGGATAGCGACATCTCAAGCCTTCAATTCAAAGACGAAGATTTAGATAGCGACATCTCTAGTCTACAATTCAAAGACGAAGATCTAGATAGCGACATCTCAAGCCTACAATTCAAGGATGAAGATTTGGATAGCGACATCTCAAGCCTTCAATTCAAAGACGAAGATTTGGATAGCGATATCTCTAGTCTTCAATTCAAAGACGAAGATCTAGATAGCGACATCTCTAGTCTACAATTCAAGGACGAAGATTTAGATAGCGACCTTTCAAGCTTAGCTTTCAAGGACGTTGATGTTGATAGTGATATCTCCAGTCTTCAGTTCAAGGACGAAGATCTAGATAGCGACGTCTCAAGCCTTCAATTCAAAGACGAGGATCTAGATAGCGACATCTCTAGTCTACAATTCAAGGACGAAGATTTAGATAGCGACATCTCTAGTCTACAATTCAAGGACGAAGACTTAGACAGTGACGTTTCAAGCTTACAATTCGATAATCAAGGCCTTTCTGCAGATATGTCAAGTTTGAATAATGTAGAAAATCAAAGATCCTTTTTCAGGAGTATAAAAATACCAGTAGGTACTAACAATATAACTTATAAATATGTTGACCTTGGTTCTACAATATCTTATAATTCCACACCTAGGGTATTTGCTAGTTTGAGGATTTCTAGCTTAACAGATGTTTTATATTCTTTCTCTTTATACAATGTCAATTCTAATGGTTTTAGCGTATCTTTTTCTGATGAAATATTAGAAGATGATACTTATTTGGATGTTTTAATTAAAACAGACTTAGATGATCTTGGAAGAGCTTCAATTCAATCTACTTCCTGGTTCGCTCCAACGGACATAACTACAGAAAATACTGAGGTAGCTTTATGGTTAGATTCCAGCGATTCTTCGACTATTACAAGTTTTAATAATAGTGTTGCTAAATGGTCGGATAAAAGCGGGAAGTCTGTTCATCTTTATTCTAAAAATGGAGCTGGTTATCAACCTATGGTTGCGGCAAATGGACTGAATGGTAATAATACAATTAGAACTTACGGATTGGAAACAATGGAAAGTGATTCCTCTTCTTTGCAGTTTGGGGAAATGTTTATTGTATGTAAGTGGTCTGGCACTTCAAGTTCTTGGGATAATTCATTAAATGGGTTAGTTGCAGGATTGAATAATACCGCAGATATAGGAAACGGAAATATCTTATACGGCTCATCTTCTGACCCAGATGCTTTTGGTAATTTATCTCTTTTTAATGGAGAGTTTTATTTAAATGGAGAAAAAATTTCTGAGGATAGATTAAATCGAGTTGTTTTACCCACTTTGTCTGACTCCTCAGGTGGGCTAATCAATACAAGAGTTCTTTCTTCTTTTGGTTCTGCTTTCATAAATGGTATAGGCTTAGGTTTCAAGGGGTTCGATCAAGGAATGTTTCACTGGAAAGGTGATTATGCTGAGATTATATTTTACGATGAATTATTGTCTGAACAAGATAGATTGAAAGTCGAGGGATATCTTTCTTATAAATGGGGCATTCAATCATTGCTTCCAGACTCGCACCCATATAAAAACGAAAGGCCAGCGAATTAATTATGAATATTGTTCTAACAGCAAGTTTTAATAAGGGTTTATTCTGTAATGGGTTGAATCAAAATATTGTATTTCTTGCAGAATTGATACGGGATATTGGCCTCACACCTATACTTGCTATTAATCATAAAATGGATGAATGCATTGATCCGCCTTGTGATATTTTGATTATTGAGAAAAAAGAATTAATTGATTGTAAAGTTGATTTTTTGTTGCAAACTGGGTGGGTTGTTGAGAATGCTCTGATAGATCAACTTAAACTAAAAAATAAATCATTTAAAAATATTCATGTTCATTACGGAAATAGGCTACTTGCAGATATAGAACAATGCAAGTGGGATAACATCGGTATACCTAATTACAAAGTTGATGAAGTTTGGGTTTCTCCTCATTATGAATTTTCGATACCTTATTTCAAAACTTATTACAATAATCATAAGGTATTTGAGTTGCCATATATATGGGATTCAAAATATGTAGATATTCATGAGGCTATATGGTCAAAAATAAACAAAAGCTGTTATTATGACCCTAAACAAGAAAAACGTATTGCTATATTAGAACCTAATTTAAATATGACTAAAAATTGTTTGCCATCTATTATGATTGGAGAAGAAGCGTATAGAATGGATCAAAATATTTTTAAAAAACTAACAGTTTACTGTTCTGACTCTGTGAGGAATAAAAATTATTTCAAGTCATTGATGTGGCAATTAGATATGACTAAAAATCATAAAATTGATTTCGCTTCAAGAAAAAAAGTTAGCCTTATATTCTCCCACGAAGCAAATGTTGTTGTTTCTCATCAATTATTGAATGCGTTGAACTATACATATTTTGAGGCATTGTATTTTAACATTCCTCTTGTTCATAATTCAGAATATATTAAAGGTGCTGGATATTATTATCCAGATTATGATACAAAAAAAGGGGGTCAGGCTTTATATGAAGCGTTGACTTTTCATGATAATCATTTAGAATTATACAAAGAAAAATCACAAAAAATCATTTTTAAATATTCACCAAAAAACCCTGAGGTAATTCGTCTGTATAAAAAACTATTTTCATGAAAATCGGATTGACAATAAATATGTCTGTTGCTTTTTGGGCGAATGGTATGCAACAGAATATAGTTTTTTTATATAGTTTGCTGCAGAGTATTGGAAATAACTGTTTTTATATTACGCAAGAACAACCCAAATATACGATACACAAAAACCATAAGGGTATGATTTTGAAGGATCTACTAGAAGATCAGGCCGAGATGTTTGATTTTATATTTATAGCAGGTTTCGATCTTACTGATGCAATGTATGCAGCGTTAAAGAAAAGAAATCCTAATCTAAAAATTATACTTATACATTACGGAAATAAATTGATGGATGATATGAGTCACGGAATATCTGGCTCAGATAATTCAAGATTGCCAGTAAAAAAATCTTCGTACATAGATCAAATTTGGACTTCGCCGCATTATGAATTTTCAATACCCTACTTAAGGGCTTATTATAATAATGAAAACGTTCGGTTAGCTCCATATATTTGGGATAGTTTTTTTGTCGATGAAAAAATTAAAGATCTTAAAAAATTAAATCTTAATCCTTTTTTTAGTAAGGATAAGGTAAATCAAGTATGTATATTTGAGCCAAATAAAACTCACTCAAAAAATTGTTTGGTACCAATTATGATATGCGAAAGATTTGCTCAATTATTTGAAGAAGAAATTAAGTCCATTAATGTTTTTTGTGCGGAAAAAATTAGAAAGAGACAGTTTTTTGCTGCGTTTATTAAAGGGCTGTCTATTGGAGAAAAAAAAGATTATATGTTTTTTAATAATAGGTGGGGCTCGTTGGATGCTTGTTCTAAGTTTGGTAGTACTGTTATTAGTCATCAAATAAATAATGAATTGAATTACTCTCACTTCGAGAGCTTGTATTTAGGTTTACCTTTAATTCATAACTCTGAAATGCTTCAAGATGTTGGATACTATTATCCTGAGTTCGATGTAGATATGGGGGCAAAGCAATTAAAAAATGTTATACTTAATCACTCAAAAACTCATACTTCTTACATAAAAGATTGTAATCGATTTTTAGAATCATTTAGCCCTTATTCTCAAGAGAATATTAATCAGTATAGTTCTTTATTGAATGAATAAAAAAATATGTATAATACAATTATCTGATTATGAATATTATTTGAGTAGAAGAAATTGCGTAGAATCTGTAAGAAATTACTGCAAAAAAAATGATATTGACTGGATTGGCTTAACTGGAACTTTAGATAAAAATACTCATATAGCCTACCAAAAACCTCTGGCAATACTCAGAGAATTAGATAAGTTTGATTATGTAGGTTGGGTCGATATGGACGTCGTTATCACTAATCGAAATTTCAACCTATTTGAATACTTAGATAAAAGGAATTATGGAATAACTGTTTGCAGGGATCCGGCTTATTTTAATCAAAACACAGCTAACAGTGGAGTGATGTTTTATAAAAACAATGTCTTCTGTAAGAAATTTTTAGAAGAATGGTGGGGTATGAGAGTAAAGGGTACCGACAAGCACTGGAGGTATCAAGGTTCAGGGGGTGATGCAGATCAATCTTTACTTAATGTATTACTTAGAAAGTATAATTTAGAAATACAAAATCCTCATGATTTAAACATACATCCAAAACACTATAAAAAGGGAGATTTTGCTATGCACTTTATGGGTCATAAACCTAAAGACTACGAAGAATTTGTAAAACTTGCAAATTCTGTAAATGATGATGATCTTTTGCAAAATTATTGGATGATATATTCTTTTCAGTCATACGATTTGATAGATAGATATTATGAGTATGGGAGACGAAATCTAATGTCCACTACTAGGTATTCACCGCAAGAAATTTTAACTGCCGCTCGGGCAATTAAAGATATTCAAATTCCTCATTAATGAAAGTTGTAGCATTTAGTTTATGGGGTAAGGAAGAGGCTTACTATATAGGTGCAATTGAGAACGCTAAACTTATAAACAGTAAATACTATTTAGGATGGCAAAGTTGGTTTTTCGTTGGTAGTGACGCACGAGATATTTACTTGAGAGAGTTAAATAAATTCGCAGATAAAATAATTTTTATCAATAGGAGTGATTTTGCTTTATCTTTTGAAAGGTTTTCGCCTATATTATTTAAAAATGTTAACATAGCCGTGAGTAGAGATGCGGACTCGAGGGTCTCCGATAAAGAATATCAGGCGGTATTAAATTGGGAGAAGTCTGAAAAAATATTTCACTGCATGAGGGATCATAAGCTTCATAATTTTCCAATTATGGCTGGCATGTGGGGGGCTAAGTCATCTATGAATCAATCAGTTAAAAAAGACTATCAGGCTATTTTTCACAATCGAGAAGATAGGTTTGAGTCTGATCAGTTGTGTTTAATAGATTTTTATAAAAAATATAAAAACTTATTTCTAGAACACGATTCATTTAACAGATACCAAGGACTGCCGTATCCCTCTTGCGAAGATTTTTTAATTGGAAGTTTTATTGGTCAAAGAATAAATGAAAATAACGAGCCGGCATCTGATATGAAAAGTTTTACAAAAGGAGGTTATTAGTGAAGGTTGCATATATATTTTTTGGGCAAGTTAAAAACTTTTCCAGTAAGCAGTACGATTCGATTAAAAATAATATTCTTGAACAATGCAAAGAATTTGAGTTGGATTTTTATTTATGCACTAGCAGAAATGAGAAGTATTTTAGTCAAAGACAGTCCAAGTCTGAGGGGGAGTCTTTTATAGATTTTCATAGCATAGAAAAATATTTTGATTTTAAGTATATATTTTATGATGAACTTGATAATATTGATTTGAGCGAAATTAATGAGCTTGCTGGTTGCTTGGTAGATAATTTTGGTAAAGCCTGGGGCGAGCATTCTTTACCTTCTACAATAAATTCTCTAAAGCAAATATATTCTCTTGAATATTTTTATAGTCAATTTAGTAAAATTGATCTTAATTACGATGCATTTATATTGTCAAGAACGGATTTGTTTCACACCCATAAAATAAGTGTCGACTCTTTTTATGCTGATTATGATATTGCTGTGCCATATTACAACGACTATCCTCAAATTGATTATGGGTGGTTTGGTGGGATTAATGACAGATTTGCGATTATTAAAAACCGAAAGGCATTAAATACTTATTGTTCTAGATATTCTAGAATAAAAGAGCGTCCAGAGTACTATCATGCGGAAAAGTATTTATTAAGTCAAATAGAAAAAGACGAATTGTTGTGTGATAAAATAAATAACTTTGAGTTTAGGCTAATCAGGGCAAATGGTAACATAACAGATCTAATAGGAATATATCCAGATAAATCAATGAACGAATTAAATAATATAAGTAAGTCTTTTTTTATTAATCTGGACAGAAGAAAAGATAGGTTAGAACATATTCGCAGTAACCTTCCATTTCCTTCCAATAGGTTTAGCGCTGTAGATTCAAAAGATTTAGATTTATCTAATGAGGTGTTGATGTTATATCCTAATGACTATCATGTTAGAAGTAAGTCAGAAATTTGTTGTGCAATGAGTCATTACAAATTGTGGAAAAAATTATCTTTAGATGATTCTGCACAAAATTATTTAATACTTGAAGATGATGTTGTTTTTAAGGATGGTTTTGTAAAGTTCTGGAACAATGCTTTTTCAAAAAAACTTCCAGAAGATTTTGATTTAATATATATAGGTGGGTGTCAGCCTTGGAATAAACCATTGTACCACAAGGTTTTGCAAAGATATAATGATTATTTTTGCACTGTGAAAAAGAATGACTACTTCACTAAAGATGATCACTTCTGGCAAATGAACACTCAGTCTTATATTATCAGTAAGAAGGCCGCAATTAATATTTGTAGATGGATTGAGTTAAATGGAATTAGTAATGCATTAGATCATTTTATGATAAACTTTTTCAATGAGAATACATCTCTTGAGGAAAATAAAAAAATTTACCATTTAAATCCTTTAATGACATATCAATTGCATGAAGAAGGAGACAGTACAGAAATTGATAAAAATTCAGATATAAGAAATGATTCTAATAAATTCAAAAAAATAAATTTAACAAAAATTATTCACCAAAGCTGGAAAGATGATGATATTCCTTATGATATATATCCTCGAGATTGGATTGACTCTTGGAAGAAATTAAATCCAGATTGGGAATATAAATTTTGGACTGATGAAGACAATAGAAATTTAATCTTAAGCGATTACCCTCAGTATTTAGAGCTTTATGATTCTTATGAAAGGCCTATTGCAAAAGCAGATATTGTCAGATTATTTTATATGCATAAATTTGGGGGTTTGTATGTTGATCTAGATTTTAAATGTTTAAAATGTTTTGATGACTTAATCATTCCTGAGGTAATTAATTTGGGGCGTCAACAAACTAAAAATTTCGAAACAAATTCTATTGCTAACGCTCTAATATATTCCCCTCCTGGCCAAGATTTTTGGCTTCAATGTGCAGATGAATTAATTCATCATAAGTTTATCGATGGAAAATTAAATAATACTGAGGCTGCAACTGGACCAATTTTTTTATACAATTGCTTGAATAAATTCAAACCAAATTTAAAAATTCATGACCCTGAATTATGCTACCCTGTAAGCTGGGAATTGGATGGATCAGCTATATCTAATTCTTTGAAAAATGAATGGTTAAAATTTCCGGAAAAATCATTTCCTGATGCTTATTCAATAACTTATTGGTCTGGGGGTTGGAGGAGGAAAATAAACAAAAAAAGTAAACCTAAGATCAACTTTATTTGGCAGAATCCAGGGGGTTTTGAAAACTGTTTTGAGAGAGATTGGTTGATGGAGCTTTTTGAAGACTTTGAAATAAACAATATCAATGACGGAGAATTCATGAATCTAAAAAGTAATAGCGTCGTTGTTTATTCTGATATATTAAGTGAAGACTTGTCGATATATGGAGAAGATTTTGCACGCAATCAAAGCAAGCTAAAAGAAAGAAAGCGCCAATATTTTGAAAAATTTCGTGATAGAAATAGTTTTTTAATTCATTTGAGTGACGAGCATAGGCACGCATCAATACATCATTATAAATATTTTAAGCATGTTTTTAGGCAGTATTATAGATCTGACGCAGATTTAGATAATGTTACTTTTATTCCGCTTGGTTATAAAAAAGGTTTTAATAATGAGTAGACTAAAAATCGCTATAGTATATTTGCAGTATGATACAAACAAATATACAGATTCTATTCCTTATGCATTTGGAAATTTAAATAAAATTAATGCCGAAAAAACTTATGTTATTGTAGATAATAAAAATTGCAAGAAAAATACAGAAATATTTGAAAATGTTCATCTTATTGCTGGTGACAACACAAACTGGGAGTTCTCTGGTTGGCAAAAAGGATTGAATTATGTAAAAAATAATATACAGTGTGATGTTATTTTATTTTTGAATGATTCTTTACGTTCATATTGGAGGCCCCCGCTTGAAGAAAAAGATTTGGAAGATATGATGCTGTTTTGTTTGAATAAAAATTCTTTATGTGGAAAAATAGATTCCATAGATCAATCTATAGATTTATCTTTCTTGGGATACAAGGTAAACTCTTGGATTTGTAGTAATGCTTTTTTTGGTAGCGTCGACATTTTTAATAAAATTAACATTGACAATAGCCCTTTGTTTAATATAGATCACATAGTAATTGATATAGAAAAGTTTATTAGCTGCCAAGAATTAAGTTTAGATTTAAGGAAACATATTTATCTTTGGCTTTCTAAGTATTGGCATAGTAAGTTTAATCCAAAAGAAAATATAGAACTTTTTAAAAATAAGACTAAGGCTATTTTAAATGAAAAATTACTTACCGCAAAAGCTAGAGAAAAAGGAGTCAGAATTCAAAATACTGTAGATTTTAGATATGAATAAAAAATACACATGGAGTTTTACTGGGCAAATTCACGCTCAGGGAAAAAGAAAAGAAATGATTGAGCAATTAAAGGATTGTCCTGGTGATAGTTTTTTTAATATTAATAAATCATGGCAATCAAGCGATTCATTGAGCACTAAAGAATATAGAGATATTTTATCTAATTCTATTTTTGTTCCATGTCCAAGAGGGAATAGTTCTGTTGATAGTTTTAGGTTATATGAGTGTTTAGAATGTGGCGCAATACCCATTATAGAAAAAGATGAATCATGGGAAATATTATTGGGAGACCACCCTTTTTTATTGACCGATAGCGACTGGGTCGCTGGAAAAAAATATATACAAGAACTATATGGAAATCATGATTTTTTGCAAAAATATCAAGAGAAAATTCAAGATTGGTGGGTAAAATTTAAAATTAAATTAAAAGATGAAATTAAGTCAAAAATTACATGTGATGGTTATGGCGAGCCTTGTTTGTTTAATCCAACAACAATAAAACATAAAAATGTAGAATATACTCTTTTCAGAAAAGAAAGGTATCCGCATCAATCTCCATCTCAGTGGAAAAATAGCCAGGGTAAAATTATAGACTTTGAAAGAAGTTTATTTGGTTATCAGTTGCAAAAAAAGGAAAATAATAAACAATCGTCTCTCAGTTGCGTTTTTCATTTTGGAAAAGAATCTTATGAAACGATAAGGTCTGTAGATCTCGACGGATCTATACTAAAGAAACTTGAGGATATTAAATTTATTCAAAATACTGTGCAAGAAAAAAATGGCAGTATTTTTTGTTTAGCAACCGCAAATGGTATTGTTCAAGCTAAAATTACTAGTGGCACTAAAAAGGAAAATCAAGAATGGGATAAAGATAAAAAACTGAATCTCGCGCTGTGTGTGACGCCGTGTTTTTGTGAAGTAGATTTAATTAATGGAGATATTAGGTTTATGGATATGATTGGCGCAGAACAGAATGCAGAAAGACAAGTTTCTTATGAAAAAAATTGGGCAGTGATTAAGCACGAAGAAATTTTTTATTGTTTTTATTCGATAGATCCTTTAATTTATAAGAAGTCTAAGTCTTTGTCTGATATTGTATTTGATAAAAATACATTTGGGAAAAATATAGAATATCATTTTTCATGTAACCCTGTTTTTTACAACGGAAGGTATTATGTTTTTGGTCATAAAAGAAAAAATAAAGACCAGCATTTTGTGTTAGAAAAAACTATTTTTAGTTTTGAAATAATTGATGGAGAGGTGGTTGGTGTTGAAAAAAAATGTGTTAATTTAAATGACGATTGCTATGTTTCTTCTTTCGAAATTAATGATTCAGAGATTCATATTCATGCTGGATATGGAGATGTAGAATCTAAAAAAATATCAATCTCGAATCCTAGAAAAAATTATTCAGAGCATTTACGGCTTAGTAATCCTTCGGTAATTAAGTATGGAGACATTTATTATGGAGTTTTTAGGGGAGAAGATTTTTCAGAACAAATTCAGGATATAAATAATGGAAAAATCGGAATAGTCCAGTCTTTAATTTATACAAAAGGTTCTTACTGGATGAAAACTTTAGATTCGGACTTTAGGGTTTTACAAACAGATAGATTGACTTTTGTATACAAAAATAAGAGATACAAAGATTACTATAGAAAAGATGCAGAACATGGAACTGCTATATTTGAGGATATAAGAATAATAGATCAATCTATGTTTATTGATGATCAAGGAGATGTCTGTTGCTATGCCTCATGCTCTATGCTTACAGATTCTTTTTGGAATGGATTTCCTCCATATCACCCAGGTTTATGCAAGGTGAATTTTTCAAAAAAAGAAATAGTCTTTCTAAAAATGTTGACCAAAATTGAGAAAGGGGGGAATAGTCATAAAAATTGGATGTGTGTTTATGGAGATAAGGGTATATTTACAATAGCAAGTATGTATCCATTGGCTTATCAGTTTTCACCGAATGGCGAATTTGGTATCACTAATCAATCTATAGTCTCTATTGCAGAAAATGGGGACTACAGGAACTCTTGTCAGCCAATTAAATTAGAAGAGAATAAATATGGTATGCTTTGCCATAAAAAAAACAAAACGAAATATGAATATATTTGGGTTGAATTTTTAATCAATGATAGATCTTTAGTCATTTTATCAAGAAAAAAAATTAATATCCCACATGAAAACGCTTATTGTTCTGGTATTGTTATTGACACAAAAAGAAAAACTGTGATGTGTTTTGCTGGAGTCAATAATTTTTCATATGAAATTTACGATTTAGAAATTAAAATAGAGGAACCCTTGAATAAGGAACAAAGATTAAATTGCAAAAAAAATGAATTGATTAATATGAAAACTCTGTGGCCTAGTTTAGTTGGTCGCGATTCATTGAGATATTTAAGCGAGTTATACTCCGAAGAAAGTTTTGAGCCTGAGGATTTTTCTATTTATAATCCGGGGAAAGAAATAGCTGTAATCAGTTTATATACTGATGAAATATCTGGTTATGCAATTTATTCTGAAAAAAATATTAAGGATTATTGTTTTAAACAAGGATATACATTTTATGTATATAGAAAGTCTTTAGATGCGGGATCTAGTCCAAATTGGTCTAAAGCTAGAGCGATTTTAAATCATATAAATGATCATAAGGACATAGTTTGGATGGATTCCGATACATTGATTTTCAATCCAGGGAAAAAATTTGAGCATATATTATCTAGGTGTTCTCCAACAAAAAAAATTATTGCATGTGAAGATATTGGAACTAATAATAAAAATATACCAAAGGGTTCAATGTTTAACAGTGGGGTTTTAATTTTGCGGAATCACGAATACACTAAGAACATCATCAAAAAATGGATGAATTTCGAAGGAGACAAAAGCTCTTTATATGCTAGCGGCGGAGATCAAGAAATATTATGTAACATATTAAAGAAAAGTGATGGTTTTGGTCATAATAGAAAAATTTTTCCGATGAACGAGTTTAATACTGAGCCAAGAATGATTAATCATGAAACTTTTATTGTTCATTTTATGGCTTTCCCTTATGAGTTGAAGAAATTGTTCATGATGTATTTTGTTTCTAGTTAAAATACCCCTAGTGTATAAATTATTGCGCAAGGAAAATTAAAAGGTATGGCAGTAAATCAGGTATATTTAATTAAAAGTGGGGACGGGTTGTTTCTCGAGGAAGATGAGGCAATTTTTGGAATATCTGATGGTTATATTGGCGTAGGTACAAATTCTCCAAATCATAATTTTGAGGTTGTTGGTTCTACTAATCTGGGTAGTTTAACAATAAATTCAAATAATATCACTCTTGGGTTGGGTGGCTCTAGCGATGATTATATAAATGGAGGAGGTTTTATTTTAAAAGGTGATGATGATAAAACTATTGTTTGGTCTCAAGCAAGGGGAGCGTGGATTAGTAATCAAAATTTAGTTTTAAGTTCTAGCAAATATATTGCTACAGATTCCATAAGGGCTTTAGATAGTGATGGATTAACTTTGTATGAACAAAATGGATCTAAAGGTATTCTTGTTAAAAATGGAGGAGATGTAAATATATCTGATGATCTTGAGGTTGTTGGAGAATTAAGGCTTTCACAAGATTTAGTTTTACAGGGAGCCTTAAATACAAGCGGAATAAAAGCTATTGATGACAACGGAATTAAATTTGAGGACAATGACGGAAATTCTGCTTTTGTTATAAATGATGGAGCGGGAATCAATTTTAATGCTACAGTAATATTCGATAATACGGTTGACGTAAATAACACCTTGAGTGCAAATACTCACATCGAAACCGATAAGTTAAGAGCAAGAAGCGAGGCAGGGCTTACACTACAAGACGATGGTGGAAATGGTATAACTATATCTGACGGAGGCGATGTTGAGGCTTCTCAGAATTTTACCATACAGGGTGCTTTAGATGTTAACAATACCTTGAGTGCAAATACTCACATCGAAACCGATAAGTTAAGAGCAAGAAGCGAGGCAGGGCTTACACTGCAAGATGACGGTGGAAATGGTATCACTATATCTGACGGAGGCAATGTCGAAGCTTCTCAGAATTTTACCATACAGGGCACTTTAGATGTTAACAATACCTTGAGTGCGAATACTCACATCGAAACCGATAAGTTAAGAGCAAGAAGCGAGGCAGGGCTTACACTACAAGACGATGGTGGAAATGGTATAACTATATCTGACGGAGGCGACGTTTCCCTTACTCACAAATTAAAAATTGATGGATCTTCAGAATTTAACAATTCGATATCATATTCAGGTTCTAATTTTGTTAACGTAATTCGACCTCAGGGCTCTTTTTATAAATCTGGATCAGCAACTGGAGTAATAAAAATTACGCTACCTCAGTCTTGGACTTCTAACCTTATGAGTTTTGATTTATCTGTAACTCAGGGAGATGGGTTTGTGGATTCAAATTCTTTTACATTAAAGGTTTGTGGAAAAAATAATGATTCCAACAATTCTTGGGAGCATGTTTCTGCTCAAGTTATTTCTTCAACTACAAATAAAGATTTTAATGTGCGATTTGGTCATGACGGATCAAAGTGCGCTATATACGTTGGAGAGTTAAATTCTTCATGGGTTGAGCCTATAATCAACTTGTATAATTTTGTAGCTTCTTACAATGAGTCTTCATCGTCTCATGAGGACTGGTCTAAAGACTGGAATATATCAATAGTTAATGAATTTGGTACCATATCACAAACTGCAACTGCTCACCTTATTGCTACGTCTTTAGACTTAAGAAATTCAGATTTGTTAACGAATCACTATTTTATCCTTGCATCTCAAGCAACAAACGAAACAAAACCCTACACAAGTAATAAATTATTTTGGGATTCATCTGATGCAACGTTGTCTGTAACTGGCGGAGTAAAAGTTGGTAACTTATTAACTATTGATCGTGATGGTTATGTGCCTTGGGATAAAGTTAAGAATGCGCCTTTTAAGGGTTATACTTTGGAAGATATTATTCCATGGGTATCATCAGAAAATTTTACTGATGGAACATTGGTAACGACGGACATACCTGCGAATGAAACAGATGGAGCTTCTTACATTATAGAGGTTACTGGAAAAAGTTACAGTTCTACTCAACCTCCTTTTCTTTGGGTAGCTCAGGGACACATATCTCAAGGAACAATTAGAAACCATAGTGCCATTTCTTCATCTGGTTATGCTCCAGACTATATGAAGGTTTTAAAGTATACTGATAATAATTTAGCTTTCTGGTGGCCCAAAGTGAGCGATTCAAATTCTTTTGCAGTTCAAGTAAGGTATGCCGGAAATGAATGGAATAATAGAGTGACTGGAATCATAAATTCTGTACTGCCGACGACTGATAAAATCGTTCAAACGGATATTAAAAAATCTTGGACAGAATATAATGATGGACATAATTCTGGATTAGATGCTGATACATTAGATACTTTGCATGCAAGCAGTTTTGTAAGAAATGATGATACTTCTGATCAAACTATTCCTAGTAAACTAACTATATCAAAGCAATTACATTTAACTCAGACTTCAACCACAATTGGCGGCAAAAATTTAAGCAATGCAAGTTTATTGATTGGATCTTCTGGACAAGGAATCGGTATAGATGACAATGAAATTTATGCATCTGGAGATAATTTATATATTGGAGTTATAGATGCAGATGATATTGTATTTAGAACAAACAATGGTAGTGAGAGTCAATCCACAACTAAAGCTGTATTAAATTCGAGTGGTAAATTTGTCATAGGAAGAAGTAGTGCTGTGGCAGAGTTTTCTGTTTATTCTGGCACTCAAGGATTTGAAGTTAGACCAAATAATGGTAGCGCTGGAAATGGTACTCTTGTAGAATACTTATCAAGAGACGCTGATAGTAGCCAAACCAGTTACAATAATCATAGAAGCATTGCGACGGAACATAAATTTGATGTTAATGATGGTACAAGTTTAAGTACTGCTTTGTATTGTGATTCTTCGGGCAACGTTGGTATCGGTACAACTTCTTTAAATAATACTCTAACTTTACGAAAATCAAGTGAGGGTCAAGTAGCTCATGGTCTACGTATCGAATTTGAAGATAATACTGAAGGGTCTGTAGTCCAAACGACTTCTGAAATTAACGCAGGGCCTAATGGTTTAGTTTTTTCTAATTTAAATAATTCTAGAAATTTTATTTTTAGCGGAGGAAGGATTGGGGTTGGTGTCACAAATCCGCAACACACACTTCAAATTTTAGGAGACCTTGGGGTTGGAGGTAATTCAGGAGATGCAGGGATTAGTGATGGAATCATTTTTAACTCTACTTCAACGAGTAATTACAGAAACTTCATACAACACACAGACGAAGGATTAATCTTTTCTAATACATCTGCATCTAACGCTAATCGGGACTACGTTTTTGAGGATGGAAGGGTTGGTGTTGGATTAATAAATCCCAGTGAAGAATTAGAGGTTTTGGGAAATGTTAGGCTGACTAATTGGCTAAAGGCTAGTGGAGATCTGATTCTAGTTGCAGATGATAATGCTGATAATAGCGCATCTTCTATTAGATTTATGGTTGACGGAATAATCACTGAAACTAATGAAAAAATGAGGTTGTCTAACTTGGGGTATTTAGGAATAGGCACTATTGACCCAAAAAACAAACTTCATGTTGATTATAGTGTTAATGCAAGCATTGCGAATTTAAGCGAGGTCAATGACTATTCTTCGATTAGGTTTGGACCGTTTCGTGCAGATAATGATACAAATTTATATGTTGGTGGGGCGGCCGGAGCAAGACCCATGTTGCAAGCCAGGGATAGTAGCGCAGCTGGCTCCGCAAAAGATTTACTTTTAAACCCTTTTGGGGGTTATGTTGGAGTTGGAACCGTAACTCCTTCATATACGTTAGATGTTGACGGAAGCACAAGAATAACTGGCGATTTGATTGTTGATGGAATTGTTTCTGTTGCAGATTCTACTTCCAGAATATCTGTTTATCATAACGATTCAGGGTATGCTACTCATAAATATTATTTACTTTTAATTGAATACGATTCGAATACTTATGCCGCAGGAAAAATAGTCGGTTTTAGACAGGGTGACTCCAATGCATTTAGGATGCTTGATACTTATATCAATGTTGCCTCTACAGCTTATCCAGAAACACCAACAGATACACAAGGTACAATGTCTGCATTTAGAGACAGAACTTGGACCACAGGAGGAGATGCATTTGGTGAGTTTGCAAAAGTTTCTTTTGGTGGAAAATATTATTTAGCTTTAGAGGTTGATCAAGGCACAAATATTCATGACATGAGTTGGGATTTTGAGGGAAGAACAAATGCCAACTCAGATCCAAATTTCTTTACTCTAAAAAGAGATGATCAAATTACATACGATTCAAGTCATTTAAATTATAAAAGATTAGACTCTAATTTATTTTCTAATCAATCTGGTTTTCTTGGAGTAAAAAATTCTAATCCTCAATCTATATTGGATGTAAAAGCAGATGGATCAAATAATATATATCGAGCAACAGATACAAACAACTATTATAGATGGAGAATTGATCAAAGCTACAATATGTATTTTAGTGATGCAAATCAAGCCGATAAATCTATATTTAAAAATGATGGTAGAGTAGGTTTGGGAACAACAACTCCTTGGACACCATTAACTATCACAAAGACATACGGGGATTACGGGTCAGATGGGGCGAATGATGATATTGCTATAGCTCTTGACCAAAGTCAAGCTAATAAGGGTATAGGGTTGAGGTTTAAAACAGGAAGCGTGTATTACCAAAACTTAATTGACTCATCTGGAACGCTTCATTGGAAAAGTTATACTTCTGGCAATTACAGAAGTAGGCTTTTATTGACTCAAGCTGGAGCTTTGTCTTTAGGCTCTCCAGGAAATGGGGAAAATGCTTTTGGTAGATTCTTGTCGTTTGAGGGTAATACAGATTCTAGTGGCGAAGCTAGCTCTAGAATATTTTTTACAGAACACAATCGTACTACAGGCAGTCAGGATGCTTATGGTATGAGCCTTGCATATCGTGGTGGTGGCACATCTATAACTAGCGCAGCTGGTGGTAATTGGACTGGTTTGACTCAAATAGGAAATGGTGAGTGGGCTATGTTTGGTCACAATGCAAGTGATACTGGTACTGTTATTATGAAAGGTGATCGCGCCGGAACATACATTCATCAAAATGCCGATGTAATTATCGAGGGAGATGTTTCTGCTGCATCTTTAAAAACAAGCAGTTGGACTATTGACGAGGATTCAAATGGAGATTTAATATTCTCTTATTCATAATGGCTGCAATATTAAAATATAAAAAAAGCACAAATGAGTTGGAGACCGTTGGATTTTATGACGAAGTAGTTTATACAGAGGCTGCAGGAATTGGAGCAAACCGAAAGGGAAAGTTATTAAAAAGCGACGGCACTTTTATTGGTGCAGAATGGTCTGAAGATCAAGATATTTTATACGGAAACTCAGGATTAACTCCGGATCTAGGAAATTTCTCAACCCCTTATTCAAGATATACTCAAAATAACATATCGGTTACTACTAGAGATCTTGCAACAAGACACGGAAATAGATATGGGTTTGTGATTCATAGATATCCGAACATTGCAAGTACGTCAACCTGGGGAGGGGTGGTTCTTACACCTCCTCCTGATTTGATGAGAGTTTCTGGCGCTAGGTTTAGATTAAGTTTTGACTATCGAGGATATTCTATTCCTTACAACATGGAAGTTTATCAAAGTTTTACAACTGGCTGGAGTAGTTATGGCGTGGGCTTGCCAACTCCGTGGAGCTCTTCAGTTTCATCTTTCGACACAGACTGGGAGTGGAAAAAAAAGTCTTATGATTTTGATATGAATGATACATATTTAAATTGGATTCCGGGCTCAAATCAACAAGCTTGGGACCCGACTGTTTCATATACTGGTGGTTGGTATGGAGTAACTCACGATGGCTATCTTTATCGACATGTCAATGGTAAAACTTCTACAATTGGGGTGACTCCAGATCAAGAATATGCGTCTGACAGAAGCAAGGTGTGGGACATTAAGTGGCCCATGACCCCAGGTTATGCTAATTTATACAAGCAAATAAAGATAGGTTTTAGTTATCAGGCTCAAAATTCTAGAGGAACTCATGTTCATATAGACAATATTAGATTAACAAATATATCAAACGGCAATTCTTTTCGTTATGATATAGAAAAAGAAAGTTGGTTTGCTGATACTCTTGTTGAAAGAGGAGTCGAGGTGTTATTGAAAGGTACAGCTAATGTTGTGCAAGCAAGAAGTGATAATGGCACTGATATATTTGCTGTAGAGGGGAATAGATATTTGTCTTTAAATGGTAATGTAGTATACAATACAGGAGGTAGAGGTTTGAGGTTGGCAGTTTTTGATGCTAGTGGCGCAGTATCTTTTCAACAAACATATGATGTTCATGGTAGTGGTGTAGAGTGCGATAATTTGTATAATAAGTTAAATTCATTATCTTCAGATGATTATTGGAGTTTAAGTTCTAACGATGCAATCGGTGCAGAATCGAGACACGATACAAATCCAAGCCTAAGAAATCTTTTGGTTGCAATGGGTTCGAGAATGTGGAATCCTAACGACAATATTTATTTGTGGGAAATTAATTCAACTGCCGCAAGAAACACTTATGCTGCTGTGGGTATTGGAAATAGATTAAAAAAAGAAGACGGATCTAATGGTTCGGATACTAGATACAAAAGAAAAGCAGTAATACAATTAAACATGTAAAATGACAGAAAAAGAACAACTAGAAAATGAGCTTGGTTTTATGACATGTGAAATCTGTGAATGTGAATGCGAGCAGGATAGAATAGAAAAGGAAAAAGTGTATAATAATAAAATACAAGAAATACTCAAGAGACTACGCAAAATAGAAATAGAAAATGGCTAATTTAAAAGCAGGAAGTACAATAGGCGGAGAAGCAGTATTAACTGCGGGCAATATATCAAGTTATAATTTAAATTTCTTGAACGGCAATGTAGGTATTGGTACAAGTCCTAGCTTTAAATTAGATGTAAGTGCAGAGAAGTCAAATTCGTTTATATCTCGTATTTGGAATACTTCAACTGATTCGGAAGCAAGTGGTTTGCAAGTCCGTTGTAGTGGTGGTGATGATGGTCATTCATTTGCGGTTTATAGTGATGATGCTTATCAATTTGCAATAAAAAACACTGGCAATGTAGGAATTGGTACTGTGAGTCCTAATGCTAAGTTAGAAGTAATTGCTGATTCAGTACCTGCTAACAAGCCTGCTGTATGGCTGCATAATGCTGATAATCAAACAGACCGTGATGGAGTAGTTATCAGTTCAACTAATAATGGTGCGGATGCAGAAGTACTTCATGTACGCTCAAATAATACCACTTATAATGGAGGAACTAGTCATTTGCTTGTTAGGGGGGACGGCAATGTAGGTATTGGTACTACGAGTCCTGGTGCGAAGTTGGATATTAAAAATGGTGGTAGTGGCGTTTGGTTAAGTACTAATAATCTATCAAGTCGAGTTGATTTTACAAGGGCGGGTCAAAATTATATTAATTTAACAGATCAATTTCCAACCGATGAAAATTCATTTGAAATAGGGCCTGGGTATATCAATTTAAACAGGGATGATGATGTACCCATAAATCAATTATCTTTTGGCATGAACGGTACACTCGGCGCTGCCATAGAGGTAGGAGGCGGTACTCCTAGTTCACCAAACAACCAACACTCATTGAGGTTTAAGGTTGGTAGGGATAATCTAAATAACAAGGCGGGTATTGAAAGAATGCGTATCACCCACACAGGCAATGTAGGTATTGGTACTACGGATCCTGAAGGTAAGTTGGAAATTAGTCATACTGGATCATGGGATAATCCAAGTATTCATCTTAAGGGACAGTATCCTACGATGAAATTTAATGATACTAATGCTGAAGACGATTGGTATATACATGTAAATAGTAACAATTTTTATCTCTTAGTAGACAGGAACGCATCAGGTGATGAAGTTATAGATAAAGAAACCAATGTTTGGGAAACCCCGCATCCCTTGCAACTGGAAGGCGATACCAATAAAGGATACCTATTTGCAAATGAGATTATAACAGCGGGAAATGTTGGCAACTTCGCACAAACAAGTGCGTTTAATGGTGGTACGGTAACTTCTGGTATTACCATAGAAAACTCTAACCCTATACTAACCTTAAAGGACACGAATGGTGGTGATGCTAACAGCCAATCAGGTTATATAAACTTTACTGATAATAATAATACTTCACGAGGATGGGTCGGTTTTGGAAGTACTGGGGATAAAATTATTTCCATCAAAAATAACATCGGTGGTATAAATTTTTTAACAGATACTGGCACTACAGTACAAGCAAATAGCAGTACAGTTTTTACTGACGCTTATCATCCAAATGCTGACCAGTGGACCACATCAAGAACTTTAACTTTAGGAGGGGATCTTTCTGGGTCAGTTAGTATTAGTGGGGGAGCAAATATGACTTTAACTGCTACGGTTGCTAACGACAGCCACAATCACTCCGCGGCTAATATAACAAGCGGAACATTGTCAAGCGATAGAATTCCTGCAGCAACGGCTACTAATTTAGGGGGGGTTAAGGTTAGTTATGATGCAAACACACAAACACTAAGCATAACTACCACCTGATGATATGCTGTTTAATTTTAATAATCAAGAAGTTAAACAAGTAACGTTTAATGGCAATGCTGTTAATTTTATAAATTTAAATGGCACTCAAGTTTGGGCGAACATACCAGACGTGCCTGTTCCAAGTCATTCAGGTATAACAACAAGTTCGGTTGTTATTTCTTGGACTGCAGTTGACCGAGCAAACAATTATACTGTTTTATTAGGTAGCTCTACATATACAACTTCAAGTACTCAAATTACAATAAACAATTTGAGTCATAATACATCATTTAATTATCAAGTAAAGGCCAATGGCGATGGAGGTTCTTCAGAATATTCTGCAGTTAAATCATTTACGACTTCACAACTATCTCTCTCTTCTCCTTCTGTCTCCACAAGCAAAACTACAAGCAGTGTAACTCTTTCTTGGTCAGCGATTTCGAATGCAACACAGTACCGTATAGTGTTCAATGGAACAACTTATACCCAAACAGGAACTTCCAAAA